>ERZ772917.1145-NODE-1145-length-16301-cov-19.096762_pt1 | contig 16301 bp, 15 predicted proteins | sample MGYA00511187_ERZ772917 | MGnify/ENA primary metagenome ERZ772917 (study PRJEB29015, sample SAMEA2737925) | human oral metagenome | biome: human oral; feature: human-associated habitat; material: dental | place: China | collected 2012 ... | reverse complement strand
GCGACGAGGGCCACCTCGGCCGCCAGCGCGGCGGCCTCCTGCGCGTCCCTGCCGACGCGGGGCGGCATGCGCACCATCCTCGGGCGCCGGCGCGCATGTCGTTGTGGTTCGCAGGTGACTGTCGATTCCGAAGTATGCACGATAGATGGCCATGGGGACCCTCCCGTCGGTCGTGGCGCCTCGGCGCCTCCCTGCCGCGACGGAACCATCCCGGCTCACGGGAGGTCCCCTTGGGACCCCGACCCAGAGATAAGTTCCACTCCCTCAGTTCGGATCATATTGTTTAAAGTAGCCTGCTCACTTGGGCCACCCTCATATATACGTATGAGACATTTGATCGTTTCCTCGCGGTCAAATCCCTTCTCGCTTACAGAGACAGCAGATGCACCTGTAAAATCACGCTTTGATCTAAGAAGCGCCCTTGACCAATCCGCATCAGGATCCTCCAGCGAAAGAAAACAGCAAGTATCCAACAGCCCAATTTCACGTGTCACCGAATCTGAACAGATAACGGGAAGTCCATTGCACTGTGCCTCTACAAGTGAAATGGGAAAGCCTTCGTAAAGCGAAGGAAACAGCAGCGCATCCATCGCGTTATACCAGCGATACACACAGTTAACAAAACCAGGCATAGCGACCAGCCCATCAAGACCTCGTCTCACAACTTCCATCTCGAGATGAGAGCGGAGCTGGCCCTCACCAAGAATTACCATCTTGGAATTTGGATTCTCCCTGTACAACTCATTGAATACAGAAATGGCACGTATATGGTTTTTAGCCTCAATTAGTGTTCCGACACATCCAACGAGAAATATATCATCATTAATATCAAGGAGGCTGCGGACCTCCTTACGTGCGACAGGGTCAAAAGTAAACCTTACCGTATTAATACCATTAGGAATAACCATAAAACTTTTCTTAGGAAACAGGTGGTTTCCAGCTTCCGTAGAACACGCCATCCGACAGTTTTCTGATTCGGAGAATAAAATTCTGAATATAACCTGCGCCACCTTTTTTATTATTCCAGCATCAGTACCAAGGCATGTATTATGTGAGTGGATAATGCGAAGCCCCACCCCATTGTGCTTTGCAATGTTTGCATACAGAAACCCTGATGAATTCTGTGTATGGATATGAACGATATCGTAGTGCTTACGGCCTAGGAAGCTACTGAATGCAATCGCACCTTTTAGCATTGATGGCATCGATGTCCCATCATACATGGGTCCGTATTTCAAACACTTAATTCGTGAGCCAATTGGAGTGCAGATTGACAGAACCGATTGATTTATGTCCGGGTTTGTACATTCATCAATCAGATCCTCAATAAAGCGTTCAACACCACCGATCGCCCATTTGTTTACTACATGAAGAATCTCAAAGTGCTTCTTCTCACCGTCCCCGCATATCTTTGGCACGTCACACATTTCCTTTCGATCACAAACAATCCGACACGAAAAAAATTATTATCACATTGTATTAAACTATAACTTACATCCCTTTCAGCATAAATCCCTACTATGGAACAGAAGAAAATATTCCGATTATTCATTGGATGGCTGTGTTAACCCTATTCTGACACGGCGCGGCAACACTCTATTCCCACGTCAACCAATACGGAGAACATGGGGGCGGCTTGGCGAGCGGCTCGATCGGGTCGTCGGAGCGGCAGGCTTCGTGCACCGACGTAAGTCAAAAGAGGCAACCGTATCAGAATAGGGTTAACACAGCCTTACCGCCAAAAACTGAGGCTTCGTGAGTTCGTGTGGATGGTTGCGTCACCGCCCCGGCGGCGTGGGCCTCACCGCCAGGGCGACGACGCAACAGTGTACACAGATCGGTGGAAATGGCCCCTCGGAGCCGTTTCGGGGCATTCGTGTACACTGTTGCACCGCGAGTCGCGATACGAATCGCGACGCAAGCTGCGTCAGGATCAGGTCCGTTAGTACGCACTCTGCCGCCCGATGCGCATGATCATAGCGAGCCGCGCACGTCTCAAGCAAATAATCATCTATCTGATGCCAAGCCCGACAAATTATGGCCACTCGCCGGGCGTAAAGACTTACGACCCTCAGTTCGAAAAACGTTGCCCCTCGTGTATGCAACCCGAAGGGCAACACTGCGTCGCGATTCCGTAAAACAAGGCGACAAACAGGTAAAGCGCGTTCTCAAAAGCCGCTCCTGCTGCGTTTGCAGCCTGTCCCGATGGGGGAATTCGGGAGGATGGTGCTCGCATCGCCCCGAAATCGGGCGTTTTCGAGGTGATGAGTACGGACCCGCTTTATACTCCCAGGCAGCCGATCGGGCATACGAGGACCCCGTCTTCGCGCGGGTAGCTGTATTCGCCTACGGCGGTGAGCACCATGAGGAAGGCGGGCTCGCCCGTCCTCTCGGCATCGACTCTATCGCGAAGGGTGGTGAGGCTTTTCGCCCCCTCCTCGATCAGGGTCTCTCCGCCGAGCTTCACCTCGACGAGGGCGTACTTGCCATCGCGCAGGTGTACCACAGCGTCCGCCTCAAGGCCCGAGCGGTCGCGGTAGTGGTAGACGTCCCCGTCCAGCGCCGCCGAATACACCCGCAAGTCGCGAATGCACATGCTCTCGAAGGCGAGCCCGAAGGTCTTAAGGTCGGCGACGAGGTCGGCCGGCCCCAGGCGGAGGGCGGCCGCGGCAATGGAGGGGTCGGAGAAGTGGCGGGTCGGGGCCGAGCGGATGGCGGTTTTCGACCGGAGGTTCGGATTCCACGCCGAGAGGTCCTCCAACACGAAAATCTTGCGCAGGGCGGCGATATAGTTTCTCAGGCTGCTCTCGCTCATCGCGAATCCCATGCCGCGGACGTCCTCGAGCATTTGGGTTATCTTTCCCTGCGATGCGACCATCCTGCCGTACGAGCGGAGGATGGCTCTGGCCGCTGCGGCGTCTCGCTCGACGCCGTCGACTCTGGAGATGTCGGATTCGCACACCTCGTCGAGGTAGTCGCGGGCCTGTCTGAGCGCCTGTCGCTCCGTCATGCCGATGCTCTGGGGCCACCCCCCGCGGCATACTAGGAAGGCGACGTCGTCGAGCTGCTTGTCAGAGGGCGCCACGGGCATCGGCTCGCCCGAGAAGAGGCTGCCGAGGGAGACCGCTCCCGAGGAATCGCCCGATTCGAGGGAGGACATCGTCCTCATGTGCATGCGGCCAATCCGGCCGGTGCCCGTGTGCGAGTCTTCGGGAAGGTCGGCCGGGACGGCCGATCCCGTGAGCACGAACTGCCCCGTCAACCCCCGCGTGTCCGCCTCGAGGCGCACGGCGTCCCAGAGCTGCGGGGCAAGCTGCCATTCGTCTATGAGGCGTGGGGCTTCCCCCGCGAGCAGCGTCTGGGGCGAGATCTCCGCGAGCCGGATGTTCTGCGAGCGGGTCGCGGGGTTTTGCATGTAGAGTACGCTTCGGGCAATCCGCTCGGCGGTTGTCGTCTTGCCGCACCACTTGGGCCCTTCAATGAGAACCGCCCCGCGGACCTCGAGTCGTTCACGGAGCTCGGCATCCGAAATGCGTGGTATGTATTCTCGGTTCAACACGGCTATCACCTGCATGGCTAACGGCATTGGCACATTCGTGTTAACGGGATTGGCATGTTTATGATAACGGAATTGGCAAACGATCGCAACCTAGCCGTAAGTACCCTCGAGTCGGCGTAGATGCTGCGCATCTCGCCAATCCGGGGGTGGAACCAGGCCAGCTCATCCCGAGACGCTGCCAGATGTAGCACTATGACCTGAGTCCCAGGACGTCCCTCCGGCAGGACGCGACGTCCACCTTCGCGGGAGCCTCGAGCCCCAGCCCCCGAGCCTCTGCCAGCACTGTGAGCACGGTGCCGGCCCAGGAGTGCGTGACGCTTACTCTGTCCCTGCCGTCGATCCCGGCAGGCCCCTGCGCTCCCATTGCGCCTTGCGGGCCCTGCGGACCAATTGCGTCGCCGGTGTCGTCTTTCCCATCGAACTCCCCGGCGTCACGGGCCGCCTTAATCTTGGCGGCGATGGCAAGGGCGTCGTCGATCGCTGACTCGTATTTCTTGATGGCCTCCACGAAGAGCGTGAAGCCGTCAGATACCGAGAGCGTCCCCACCAGCGACGTACCCACTTCAGCCCTAAATTCCCAAAGACTTCTCTCTTCCTTTGCTGCATCAACTTCGCTCGTAACCCGCTGTCGCATCACGAGCGGCAGGCCACTCTGCTAGAATCACCTTCATATGTACTGCACAGCGCATTCTGGACGAAGGGTGGCCCATGAAGTACTCCGACCTGCTCGAATCGGGGCCACGCAGACCGAGATACAGGCCTTCCCCACAGGATCCGAAAACGTGCCCCTGACCATGCGGATCCCCCGGACGCTTCGCGACTCGGCCAAGGAGGCTGCTGCCCTCAAGGGCGTGAGCCTTGCCGCCTACGTGAAGATGTGCCTCGTCGAGAGGCTCTCTGAGGCGAGGTAGGCATGGGCACCGTCACCCACCCTCCCTTCTTCGACAACCGGGCCAATATCATGAAGGACGATCTGGTGACCACCATCGAGGCGGGGGACCGCGTTTCCGTGGCCGCCGAGGTCTTCTCGATGGATGCCTACCAGGAGCTGAAGGACCAGCTCGACGGACTCGACGAGTTCCGGTTCATCTTCACCTCGCAGGCATTCACGAAGGGGCGCACCAAGAAGCAAGCGCGCGAGTTCTACATTCCGTGCCTCTCGCGCGAGAGCGGGCTCTACGGCACGCGGTTGGAGATCAGGCTGCGCAACGAGCTCACGCAGAAGTCCGTGGCCTCGGAGTGCGCACGCTGGATACGCAGGAGGGCCCGCTTCAAGTCCTTCGGCGTGGAGGACGGGCTGGGCAACAACTTCCTCGTGGTGGACAAGCCCGAGGGTGAACCCGTGGCCTACCTGCCCTTCAACGGGTTCACGACGACCGAGCTGGGCGTGGAGGCCGACCCTGGCAGGCAGATCATCATCGCCCCCATGGAGGGCGAGGCGGCCCGCAGCTTCCTCGGCAACTTTGACCAGGCCTGGGGCTCCGGCGAGCTCGCTGACGTCACCGACGCCGTCGCCTCCATCGTGGGCGCTAAGGAGGAGTCGGACGTGGACAGCTTCTTCGGGGGCGGGATGACCGGCTTCCTCGAGAACGACATCCCGGGGGCTCGACGACTTCGAGCTGATCTGCTTTTTGGTGGTGAGGTCCAAATGCTAGGCCTGCCGAGCACGACTGAGGTGGGACGGCGCCTGCCCAAGGAGGCCTTCTATCGACACCTCACGCTGGACGCCAAGACCAGGCGGTCGTTCGTGGACGACATCGGGGCGATCACGGTGGCCAATTCCATCAAGACCGCGACCCGGGGCCTCGCGGACGGGGAGGCCGTCCACGAGATCATGGTGGTGCGGCTGGACCTGAAGGGGGACGCAGAGCCCACGGGGGCGATCGGGGCCATAGCAGCAGCCAATCCCCACAGGCTCGTGTTCCGCTGCGAGCCCAACGGGAGGACCTACGTGGTCCGGCGGGGCCTGCAAGCCTCCGACAGCATCGACGCGCTCACCCTCACGGGTGAGTCCCTCGACGAGGCATGGGACTCCATCTGCGCCCAGGTGGCCTTCGGGGACACGGACGGGCGTGACATCGACGGCAGGCTCGTTCGCGCCAAGTGCCGGGCGGCCCTGGAGGCGGAGATCTCCGACCTGGACGCCAGGTGCCGCAAGGCCAGGCAGATCAACCGCAGGAACGAGCTCTTCGCGGAACTGAAGCGGAAGCAACAGGAGCTTGAGAAGCTCAGGGAGGAGCGTGACCAACCGTGGGCGACTACATCGAATACAACGACGATGTGCAGGCCATCAAGCAGGCCATACTTCAAAGCCAGTACCAGGCGGCCAGACGCGCAAATGCCCTGCAACTGGGTCTCTACTACAGTGTCTGTGGGTTTGTTTCCGAACGGGTGGAGAGCGGCAGGTGGGGCGAGGGAGCACTCAAGGCCGTAAGCGGGCAGCTCCAGCGGGAGCTTCCGGGTCTACGTGGATTCTCCGAGCGCAACCTCTACTACATGAAGACTTTCTACGAGGTTTGGGCGCCCGTCATAGGCGGGGCGTCGGATTCTGCACTCGCGAGTGCAGAATTGCCGAGTGATGACTTTCTGCACTTGCAAGTGCAGAAAGTGCCGGATTTCCCTGCGAAGGACTTCCTAGGCATTGGCTTCGCCCAGCACCGCACGATACTCGAGAAAGTCAAGGACCGCGACGAGCGGTTCTTCTACATACGATGCTGCGCCCGCGAGCACTACCGCGTGGAGGACCTGCGCCGCGCCATCAAGCGCGACGACTACCACCACCAGGGGCAGATGCCCAACAACTTCCTGGCCACCATGCCCAGCTCCCAGCGGGCTTTGCGTGTCATCGAGACCTTCAAGGACGAGTACCTGCTCGACTACATGAACACCGAGGAGCTGGGCGTGCGCGACCTGGCGGACGTGGACGAGCGCGTGGCGGAGCGGACCATGATCCAGGACGTGAAGAACTTCATCATGGCCTTCGGGCGGGGCTTCACGTTCGTGGGAAACCAGTACCACCTGGACGCCTTCGGCGAGGACCAGTACATTGACCTTCTGTTCTTCAACCGCGATCTCAACTGCCTGGTGGCCGTGGAGCTTAAGTGCGGGCCCTTCAAGACGGCCTACCTGGGCCAGATCTCGGGCTACCTGGCCGTGCTGGACAAGTTCGAGAAGAAGGAGCACGAGAACCCATCCATTGGCATCGTGCTCTGCAAGGACATGAACAAGGCCTTCGTGAACCTGGTGATACAGAGCTACACGAGCCCCATGGGAGTGGCCACCTACTTGACGCCGGAGGACATCCCGCACGACCTGCAGGAGGCCCTGCCCGACATCGACGACCTGAAGGCCCTGCTGGAAAAGGAAGGCGAGTAAATGACCGAGAAGATGAGCACCACTACCCCTGACATTGCGCGTGAGAACGCGGAGAAGCTGGCAGAGTTGTTCCCTTCCGTGGTGATCGAGGTGGCCGGTGAGGACGGCATCGTGCACGCGGCCATCGATGCCGACGCCCTGCGCGAGCTTGTGGGCGACGTGGCCGAGGGACAGCGTGAGCGCTACCAGTTCACCTGGCCGGGCAAGCGCCAGGCAAAGGCCGAGGCCTACACACCCATTGACCAGACCATGCGGCCCGAGCCCGGGAGGTCCGTGGGCTGGGACACGACCGGCAACCTCTACATCAAGGGAGACAATTTGGACGCCCTCAAGCTCCTGCGTTCCACCTACGCCGGCAAGGTCAAGCTCATCAACATCGACCCGTCCTACAACACGGGCCACGACCTCCTCTACGACGACGACTTCGCGCGTACCCGGGCCGACTACGATGAGGAGGGTGGTCGGCTGGTGGAGAACACCACCTCCAACGGCCGCCTCCATTCCGACTGGCGCTCGATGATCTACCCGAGACTGCTGCTGTTGAGAGACCTGCTTTCCAGCGACGGGGCCATCTTCAGCTCCATCGACGACAACGAGTCCGCCAACCTGCGGAAGATCTGCGACGAGGTATTCGGGGCGGGGTGCTTTGTGGCCTCTCTCCCGCGTGTTACAAAGCGGTCGGGAAAAGATCACGGCACCACTGTCGCCAAGAATCATGATTACGTATATGTTTATGCAAAAAATATTAATTTCCTACATTTGAAAGGCATTGGGGTGGATGACGGAAGCTATCCGCTTGTCGATGATTATGTAAACGAACGTAGTCGGGACTGCGGTGGGAATCTTGGACCAAGACGGGACTGGGAGGAAGACCACATGCACGGCCAGGAGAGGAGAAGGCTCGCGACAGGGACCCTCACTGAACTCGACCATAGCTATGCCGGCGCCATCGTCGAGCTCGGGTACCCGACGAGGTCCGCGCCGCGAACGTGGCGGGACGACTCCGGGGGAGCGGCGCCCGCGCCTGCCCGAGGCGCGCCCGTCCGCCGCGAGCATCGGTCGCGTGTCCGTGGACCGCGCCCGCCCGCGCCTCCTCGTCCTGTCGCGCGCGGCGACGAGGGAGTCGTCCGCCTCGACCCCGCCCGACAGCACGTCGGAGGCACTCCGATCTCGCCATGGCGCCGCGCAGGCGCCCCGGCACGAGGGTCGCCGTGTTCTCCGAGACCCCGACCTGGGCGGCGAGCCCGGGGGCGGACACGCCCCTCTTCGACCTCGCCAGCAGCCACATGGCATGGAACCAGCGGCGCAGGTGCACCTTGGAGTGCCGCGTGGCCGTCCCGGCCGTCACCGAGAACTGGTGGGAGCACCTCGCGCGCTGCCAGGTGCGGTTGCGCCCGGCGACGGGCGAGCACGTCGCGCACCCGCACCTCTCGCACTCCCATCCCTCAGGCCACCTGACCTCCATCAGCCGCCTCTCGCAGCTCCTCTCGTCCGGGTACCTGGTCAGCAGGGCGTGGAGGCTGCCCATCCTGCCGTTCTCCGCCCTGACCTGCCTGCGCCTCGTGTTGCCCATCGTGCCCCCCTGCCTCGGTCACTCTTTCTCGGCATCATGATACGACATGGTAGAAGATGTGTCACCTGCGATTATGAAGCACATTGGGGAGCATTTAAGTGATTAATCTGTAACGCTCATTCCGTAGGTGCTCACGCCACGAAATACTCACGTAGGGCTGCGGCTCTGCGCTCCCTGACTCAGAAAGTACATAATAGTGCCTGATAGAGGGCTCTGTTCGACTTGACAGCAGGGCCCTCTTCGTGTCATGTTTATGCTTACCTAATAGGTTGGCATATAGGGGTGGGGATGGCAGAGAGGCCGGGATGGGGGGCTTCGACAGGCCCAAGGGCACCATCACCAATACGCACCGACCTCTCCGTGCGAGCAGCGCCAGGCCGCAGGGCACCTCCTCGAGACCTACGGCGGCGCGCCGGGGACGGAGGACCCGCTCCTCCCGAGCCACCTTTCGGCCACGTTCGCGACGGCGATCCCGGAGGCGATCGCCGCGACCGGCCACTCGCGCGACGCCGACCACGGGGACTGCGCGCGGATGCTCCGCAAGGCCGGGGCCCGCGGGACCCCGGACGGCTGGCAGGCGGTGCCGGTGCGGAGGAGGGTCGGCGCGCTCTGCGGGAAGCTCGGCATCGACCCCACGGACCTATCCCTGCTCGGAGGGCAGGCTGGTGTGCCAACCTAACGTCTGAGCGTTACAGACCAAGAACACCGCGAAGAGCCACCACTCTCGTTAACAACAGCACTACCTCCATAGCACATCGAACGATACAGATGATATCGAGCGTCAACGTTCCAGACAGGTAAAGCGCCAGCATAGAGATGACGCTGAAGACACCCGACACAAGCGTGGTAAGCGTAAGTGTCCTCACCCGCCCCATGGCACCGAGCACCGGCCAGCCAATTAGCATCACATAGAACGAGATGGGCAGCAACGGTGCGAGCATCCGCATAACATAAGCGGCACCTAAGTACTCATTACCTCCCAGCACATACATAATCTGCTCGGAGAGCAAGCAGTAGGCTGCTGTCCCAATCGCGAGCGTAGGTGCCGCGAGAAGCGCAAGCTTCCTCGCAAAGCCAAAGTCACGGCTGTTGAGCATATGCGGATAAAGACTGTTCGCGATTGGAATATAGAGAGATTGTACGGCAACGATCGTTGTGAGCGCAAGCGACCAAAAAGCGATATGCGTGCTGCTTAAAGTCAGTCCGATAATGATGGTCGTAAAACCTGAGAAGAGTGAGGAACTCACGTTTGACACGCAGTAGACGGCCGAGTCCTTGAGTTCCTTGAGGCTCTGACGCACTGTCGGCTTTGCGATCCCAAGATTGAACATGTGCTTCGCGACGACAAAACTCCAGACAAGACCGATAGAGCTGCCAACAATATCGGCGACAGCCACAAGCATTAAATCGCTACTTGAGTGCACAAGCAGGAGCGTGAGCAAAACCTGTGCACTTTTTGAGCTAAAGTAACGGGTAGTGAGCGGACCCATCCTCTCGAATCCTTGGAACAGAAAGTCCGGCAGGAGGGCACGTAAACCAACTGCAGCAAATGCGAGCATCACATACGGAACATTCTCCGCCAAGATGGGAATGAATTGGGAAATGATGAGTGTTGCCACAAGCAGGATGGCTAGCAGCAGCAGACGAGCGGCGGTGATATTACCCACGAGCTTAGACAACACCATTTTGTCTTCACGATGTGCGACAACCTTCTTCGTACCCGAGAGCGTAAAGCCAAAATCAGCAATGGTCTGCATAATCCCCATGAACGAAAGCACGTAGGCGTAGACAGCGTAACCATCTTTTCCCAACGCACGAGTGAGGTAGGGAACAAGCACGAGCGGAAACAGGTACCTGAGCGCCTGCAGCCCATACTGCCAGAGTGTATTTTTGTAGAATGAAGCATGAATCATCTTATAGTTCTTTCAGTCAGGCTATTTGCTGCACGTATATAGTTCCTCGTCGCCTATCCTGCGCTAGAGTGGGAGTCAACGGTAGCAGGCAGCAGCTCAGGAACCATAGCAATAAGAAAAAAGTTGCACTCGACGCGAATGCCAAGAGACTCGCCTAAACCGTAGAAGCACATGAGCACAAGACCGAAGAGCAAATAGTCCCACCGCCCTTCTCTGGTTAGCTTGACGAGAAGAGCTATGAGTCCACAAAGGAATAGGAGCGTTGGTACTATCCCATAACGAAGGAGCAAATGGCAGTAAGCATTGTCTACCGTGAACGAAGAGGGTACTCCGTTATCCATATAGATTGGTGCAAATTGTGAGAAACTGCTACCGAAAAGTGTCAGCGGTTGCATCAGGTAGTATTTATGGGCAAGTACTATCCTTCCACTCAGAGCGGAATCTAACATGGCCTCCAATGCATTGGAGGCGTCATAATTCACCATGAGCCAATAGCTGACCGAAATAATTGACATTGTCCCAATAATAAATAGGGTAGAGAGTGCCTTGCGCATACGGGGCGTTTTCACAGCATAGAATATGAGAAGTAGGATAATCTGTAATATGGAAAGTGCTGCGCTAGCTCGAGAGTCTGCCACAACAAGATTGACTGGCACAATTGCGACGATGAGAAGGATATTAGGCAAAGGCTCTTGGCCAAAGCGCAGAACAGAAAAGGCTGTGCAAAAAAGGAGCAGATAAAAGCCAAAGGCATTTGGATGCGCGAAACCTAATGCTTGTCGAGTTATGCCTGCTCGTACGGAGATGTAGTTTTCGATAACACCGGCGTTAGCAAAGATGACGGTTATCGGAAAAAGCACAGCCACTACGCAGGCTATGATGCCAGCAAGTATTTTGATGTCTGCGTCTTCCGCGCACACCATGAAAAGAGCCAGCCAGAAAAGCCAGCCCTCCCCAGACTGCCGCCATGATATAAAACTAACTGATACAATTATAACAGTAATTACCCATCCTTTTAGTGGCATGCGCTGTAGGATATATTTTACAGCAAGTAGGAATAACACAACAAGATGTATTCCGTTGCTCAACACTCCTTTTGAGAGTCCGAAGACAGACTCGAACATCGTATGCTCAAGAAAACATGAGATCGCATATAGTGTATAAGCCATATAATAAGAAAAACTATCTATGCGAATCGTCCTCAAATACATGATTAATCTCTGTAGTTCTTCCCTTACAGTTTGTAGTGAATCTGATAGAGCATTTTTCGCTAGTTTTGCCATCCCGATACCTCATGCGTCTGTCAAATTTTGTAGAGACTTCATCAATCGTAAACTCTTAACAGTCCTTACGATTCGCGCGCATGTTGTCCGCATCATACGTACTATCCGGGCATGGGCAGAGTTCCATTCTTTGGACTTATACGCTTCTACAGCGCAAACACACCTCGGAACCTCGACAGCCGAGCCTTCTTCGGCAAATTTCTTATCAAATTCTGACCACATATCGCGAGCTGCCTGACGTAAAGCTACGATATTGGAATCATTCAGCACAAGGTCAATATCATTGCACTGCCTAAAGCGTGCACAGGTGATACGATGGAGTCTCTTGTAGCCACGCTCCTTCGAAAAGAGGAGGTTTTCTCGTATTCCTTGGAGCGTCTCCAAGAAATAGTTCTCGTCATGGAGCGCCGGATGCCAACCGACCGTGTATATGTACACGACGCCTGGCACTACCGCAAAATGGTTGGCAGCATCCATTGCTCTCGTAAAAAAAACGGGGTCCTCAAAGTATCTACGCTTAGGAAAGAGGATTCCATTATTCTGAATAAAATCTCTTCGAAACACAAAACGAGTGAATCCAGCATCGTATTGATACTCTGAGTAACTATAGATTCCGGACTTCAAGAAATATTCGAACGGCTCTTCCGGTAGCGCATTGGCAGATAGGAATGAGTCGAAAATCCTCTCATCTCGCGGAGTCCATGCGTATGTTGGGGCAATTACTTTACCCCTTTTGATGAACTGAATGGATCCACCGCAGACAGGTACGTCTTTGCGATCGGCGACCTCGCATAGAGTCTCTAAAGTCCGTGAAGTTGCAATCTGGTCATCCGCATCAAGAAAGAACAGATATCGACCTCGCGCACGGGCTATACCATAATTGCGCGTAGAGCCTGTCCCAGTGTATTCTTTTGTGTAAACCTCAAATCTCCTGTCTCCATCGATGAGTTCCTGAGCCTTTTGAAATGTATGATCGGTCGACCCGTCATCGATTAAAAGGAATTGAGCATCCCTAACTGTCTGTGAACGAAGGTTTGCTACAAGGCGCGACAGATTGTGTTCCTGGTTGCGCATTGGGACAATTACCGTTACGGGTGGGCAATTCGATGATTTAAATTTCCAATCCTGCATGTATACACCCACTAGCTGGAGCCTTCAAGGAGACTTCAATGATACTATCACTGTAAATGAAGAACCTAGAATATCCAGCTTATAGGAACAATTGGTGACATGATCTTGAGAGAAACTCACAATGGACCATATGAATCACGATTCAAACGCTTATCTCGCAACTTCTTCATTCTTGGGAAAATATGCTTTAGAAGTGGAGTAAGTGGTGTTGTTAGCATGCGTCTTACAGTACAACAATGAGTTGCATAAAACTGTCTATTCGTATCCACAGTACAAATATATCTCTCCAGGAAGTGAGCTAGATCCCAAATTTCCGATTCATTTGTATCTTCAAAATCATCAAGTGAATAATTTAATTGCTGCAATCGCGTAAAGTGGCGAGCGCTCATTGCAAAACATGTGCCAGCGACATATCTATAATTCCTTGGCAAAACGAGACCTTGAGATGCTGCGATGCGAGAATGATGCTTTGCCTTGTACTTTGGGTCATGGACAATAAGATTATGTGCTGCTGCAATATCTATGTCTGGAGAATTAGCCAGCTCATCAACTATGCGATGAATATTCTTGGCCGATACGACACCTTCAAATAGGTTGCTGAACCAGCTGCGCCTAAAAAAAAGTTGGTTATAATTGAATTGAATTGGTCGTTTTGTTCCCTTTGAATGCAGCTTAATGATCACATCAAATTGACATGCATTTACCACTCTGCAGGCTTCAAAAAAAGGACCAAGGTCATAACCTTTATTTTCACAATATATAACACGTGAGTTACGATATAGCGTACAGATACTGTCAATGGTAGATTGCTGAATCCTCCCCTTTGTACAAGTGACGATCAACTGTGTGGTATACAATCTAAGATTTTGCAGATATTCTCGTATTTCAATCCATGATTCGTCATAGTATAGATGCAAGAGCACTAGGATACGTATGTTTCTGTTTTTTTTGATTAGTTTATTATAATATCTCTCCCAGAAGTGCCTTTTGATGCTTCGAACAAGGGGATGTGACCTATATGCTACTCTCATTTCTCACCTCACGGTAGCCTTGAAGCTTTCGTTGAATCAGTCTAAGAATTGTTTTAGGCTTGAGAAACAACCGCCGCACTCTAACTACCTGGGCCACATAGTTTGGTCCGAATAGATATAGTAATACTGAACATCTATGTAAACCATCAAGTACTATTCCAAATTGGTCAACAATAATTGCGCCCTTCTCCGGATCATATCCCTCTACCTCGATCGTCTGTACAAGACGTATGAGGCTGCTCGGACTTCTAGAATCCGTACCAATTCTATTTTGAGGAGAATTACAATAATCTTCATACTTTTGGTATACTACTGGATCAAACCTGTTGCATAAATATATATAAGGCAATGCCTTATCGAGACTGTATAACCCATCCCTAGAATTCCATGAAAGAGATCCCAGGCGAGCCTTGCAAAACATATACGTTACGACACAGAGTCGAGATATGCTATAGAAGGTATTATCAGTACTTATAGAAAACCTTTTGTCAGAAAGTATCTTTCTTTCTATTCCCATTAGAACTCTCCCTACCGGCTATCGCATACGTGGATATCTATCTCTTTAGGCCTACCTTTGAGTCTTTCTTTGCGAATCTCCCATCGCCCCCTCCGATTCCCCAGCAGTCGAGCGGCGCAATCGATACCAAAGGCAAATAACTCGCTGAATAGACGCTCGTGTAGCAGGTTCATAGCAACATATTTCACAAGTCTCTTACCCTCGTCCACCTCATTTGCTCCCATAAGATCACTGGCGTGCTCCTGTAAAAATCTGCCAATTACCTTATTTCGCGCGTATTGCTGTGCAGGAGTGAGATTATGGGAATGGTAAACCTGTGCATTTGGGTTATATGCGACCCGCATACCAGAGGCGATAAAGCGAGTGGCCATGAGCATGTCTTCGCTTGTCTCTACTGCAGAAAAACCTCCACACTCTAAATAGGCCGAACGACGATAGGCCGAACAAACATCAGATGCAAAAAAAGTCTTTATGCCACACCTTGCAAAGTCACTCTTTCCTCGAACGATGGGATAATCAGGATAATTAAAATCACGTACCAATTGTTCAAACCGACGGGCATCCGCCTTCGGAAGCTGTCTTCCGCTTACGAGGGCAATGCTGGCATCTTGAAGCATTGGAGTAATAAGAAACTCCAGGTAACGATGGGTCGCAGGCACAGCATCCTGCGTTAGAAAGCAAACGAAATCACCCGAAGTGCTACGTAAAGCCACATCGCGAGTCGTACCATGGTTGAACTTGCTTCGCTTGACTTCGATGCATCGAACAAAGGCATATGTACTTGCAATCGACAATGTCTCGTCTTTCGATGAAGAATCAACAATGAGAACTTCTCTAGGTTTAAGAGACTGAGATTCGATTATCCTAAGTAAGGTGTCTATTTCCTTTTCGGCGTTAAGGGTTGGAATGACAACACTTAGGCTAACGGATTTCATTGTTCACCAATCATTCCAGCGGTATCTAAGAGAGTGCGTTTGACCACAATACCACTCAAGGCCATCGCGTGGGAACTTAGACTACGTGATTGAGCCTCTCATGTAACCAAGCTATGCTTCCACTTTCCTAATTCCCTTGCGCGGTGAGCACCACGCCAACCGTCTGCATGATGAGTTTGAAATCAACCCCAATAGAGCATTGCTTGATGTACAGAAGGTCAAGCTCCGTCCACTCATTAAATGTAATTGTCATCGCGGTTGAAGCGCGTCTACCAGTAACATGCCACACTTGGTTTAATGAGCAGCTTCTGGCGCTCGTGCTCACTGTAGGTGGAGACTTCCCGAGGAAGGGCCGGCCTTGGTCCCACAATAGACATATCACCCTTCAAGGTATTGAAGAACTGGGGGAACTCATCAAGTGACGACTTTCTGATGAGCCTTCCTACTCTTGTGATATGGGGATCATCCTTGATCTTGAAGATGGGTTCATCCTTCTCGTTAAGGGCCTGGAGTACGGCAAGCCTCTCTTCTGCGTCGACATGCATGGAGCGAAACCCCCACATGCGGATCGTCCGCCCGTCTTTTCCCACACGAAGCTGTTTGAAGATGATGAGACCTCTGGATCGTCAACCTTTATAGCGATGGCTACAAGCAGGAAGAGCCATGAGAACAGTGCTATCACCAGCAATGAGAAAAATACATCAAAGAGAGCTCTTCGGGGGTTTGTGGGTTGACATCTCGGTGAAAACGCCAACCTAGCGGTGGCGTCACTCGCGCAGAGCCTGTTTTCCCGACCAAGGGAGAGGTGGGCCATCGAGGGGCGCTGCCGGCACACCATGGCGGTTGGGGCGCTCGTGCCACACCCGACGCAACTCGCGTTGCAACGGCGCTCGCCGGCTCGCGCGGGCAGTGACGGCGCTGTGGCGCGGCCACCTGCCCGAGGAGGGGCTGCGCGCGGTGTTCCGCGCCGATGCCGCTAACGCG
>ERZ772917.1144-NODE-1144-length-16313-cov-23.807848_pt1 | contig 16313 bp, 11 predicted proteins | sample MGYA00511187_ERZ772917 | MGnify/ENA primary metagenome ERZ772917 (study PRJEB29015, sample SAMEA2737925) | human oral metagenome | biome: human oral; feature: human-associated habitat; material: dental | place: China | collected 2012 ... | reverse complement strand
CCTCCACCCCCCGAACCTACGACCGTAACGCCGGCGAGTGGCGCGACGGCGACACCCTCTTCATGCGCTGCTCCGTGTGGCGCGACACCGCTGAGAACGTCGCCGAGTCGCTGCGTAAGGGCATGCGCGTCATCGTTCAGGGTCGCCTCACTCAGCGCTCGTACGAGACCCAGCAGGGTGAACGTCGCACGGTCGTTGAGCTGCAGGTCGACGAGGTCGGCCCCTCCCTGCGTCGCGCACGCGCGCAGGTCACCCGCACCACCCCCAGCGGTGGTGGCGGCTACCAGTCCGACAACCGCGGCCAGCAGCAGGGCGGCTACCAGCAGGGCGCCCCCCAGGGCGGCGGCGGTTACTCAGGTGGCCAGGGTGGATACGGCCAGGGCGGCGCCAACTACGGCGCACCGACCGGCGGCTCCCCCGAGGATCCGTGGCGCTCCGCCCCATCCGGCGGCTCCACGTCCTTCGGTGACGAACCCCCGTTCTAAAGTCGCGCGCCCCGGCCACGGCGCCGGGCAGCGCCACGTCGAAGACACCACGCTTGGGGCGGGATTGCCCGCCCGGATTCACTAGGAGACCATCATGGCGAAGCCCCAACTTCGCAACAAGCCCATCAAGAAGAAGGCCAACCCGCTGAAGTCGGCCAAGATCGAGAAGATCGACTACAAGGACACCGCTCTGCTGCGCAAGTTCATTTCAGACCGCGGCAAGATCCGCGCTCGCCGCGTGACCGGTGTTTCCACGCAGGAGCAGCGCAAGATCGCTCGCGCCGTGAAGAACGCGCGCGAGATGGCTCTGCTGCCCTACTCCACGACCGGCCGCTGATAAGGGAAGGACACAGCTGATATGGCTACCACGAAACTGATCCTCACCCACGACGTCCCGAACCTCGGCCACGCCGGCGAGGTCGTCGAGGTCAAGGCTGGCTACGCCCGCAACTACCTGGTGCCCCGCGGTTTCGCCGCGAAGTGGACCGCCGGCGCCCAGAAGCAGATCGACCAGATCGCCGCAGCCCGCCGCCGTCACGAGATCGCCACGATCGACGACGCCCGCGTGGTGCGTGACGCCCTGCAGGCCGCCTCCGTCGAGGTGACCGGCAAGGTCGGCGCCTCCGGCCGCCTGTTCGGCGCCGTCTCCGCCGCCGCGATCGCTGACGCGGTCAAGGAGCAGCTGGGCCAGACCATCGACCGTCGTCGCGTCATCATCGCCTCGCCCATCAAGGCTGCCGGCGACTACACGGTGACCGTCGGCCTGCACTCCGAGGTGTCCGCGAACCTGCGCGTCCGCGTCATCGCCACCAAGTGAAGGATCTGCGCATCGGTTGAATGACTGAAGGGTTGGCCCCCGCTCATGCGAGCGGGGGCCAACCCTTTGCTGTGCCCGCGATTGCCGTCGGCCGTGCGCAGCGAGCCATTGCGGGCCCCGACCCCATCAAGCGCGCGGGAACAGAGAATATGCGGCCAGAGCTCATGCGCTCACATGCGGATAGGTTGCGCGCATCCGGATAGGTTATTCACTTCCGGATAGGTTATTAAGCTATCCAGATGTTCATAACCTATCCACATCGTCGTTTCCTATCCGCGTACGCATACCTCGCTGTGAACGCACTGCGGGCCCCGAGGGATTCCTCGGGGCCCGCGATGTACGTGCTCGCGTCAGGCGACGGCAGAGCTAGCGGCCGTTGTTACCACCGCCGTTGTTTCCACCGTTGCCGCCGCCGTTAGTACCGCCGCCGTTATTGCCACCGTTTCCATTCCCGTTCCCATTCCCGTTCCCATTCCCGTTCCCATTGTTGGGACCGCGGCTCGGCTCAGCGGAGGGCTCCGCGGAGGGGGTCTCTGAGGGGGTCTGGGTGGGCTCAGGGGCAGAGGCCGACTGCGGGGCCTCGCTCGACGCGGAAGGCGTGGGCATCGGCGTGTTACGCGCCTTGCGGTTGGACTTCACCTTCCACGTGAACTCGGTTTCCGTCAGGTCTGCGGTCGCGGGCTTCATGTAGTCGATCCACACGTCCACAGGCCAGTCACCGCCGTGGAACTGGCCGATGCCGCCAACGTCGTCGAGGGGAACAGAATTACCTTCGTCATCAGACTGGTACATCGACACGGTGGTCACCATGCCGGGCACGAAGCCCACGAACTGTGCGGACAGCTGATCGGAAGACGTTCCCGTCTTTCCGGCGGTCGCCAGGCGCGCAATCGCGGGATCGACGTTGGCGGCGGTGCCCTCGCCCTTCGTGACGGCCTCGAGGGCCGGCATGATCGAGGAGACTTCCTCGACGTCGAATACGCGCTTGGGGGCCACGTCGCCGCTGTAGAGCAGCTTGCCGTTCGAGTCCTCGACCTTCTTCACGATGTGCGCGGTGACCCGCTCGCCGCCGTTTGCGATCGTCGAGTAGGCGGTCGTCAGGTCGATGTTGTGCGGGGAAGCGGGCCCCAGGACGTTGAGGATGTGATCGTTCAGGCCGATCGTCTCCTCGGGGATACCCGCGTCGACCGCGGCCTTGCGCGTATTCTCGGGCGACACGTCGTCGTTGAGGGCCACGAACACCGTATTCATGGAGTACGCGGTGGCCTTTACCAGCGTCACGTCACCGAAAGAGTACCCGCCGTCGTTGAACACCGGCGTTTTCATGTCTCGGAAGTACTGCGGCGACTTACCCGAAAAAGTGTCGTTGACGGTGCCGCCCAGCCGCGCGTTCGCCAGCAGCGCGAATGGCTTGAAAGACGAGCCCGCCATCGCAATATCCTGCGTGACAGCATTCTGCTGGCGCTGCTCGTAGTCCGCGCCCGCGTACTCGGCGAGAATCTCGCCCGTGGCCGGGTCCATCGACGACAAAGCGACGTGCTGATGCGTCGGATCCCAGCCGCGGACCTCGTTCATGCCCTCGGCTGCCGCGACAGCCTGGTCCTGATGCTCCTTGACGATCGTGGAGGTGATGCGCAGGCCACCCTGGCTGATCTTGTCGTCGTCGAACTGGCCGGACGCGAGCAGCTCGGCCTTCACCTGCGCCATGAGATAGCCGGTCGTGCCGGTCATGGAGGCGTTACCGAGGGAGTCGGGGTCAATCGTCTCGGGGAAATCCGCGGCGTCACGCTCGGCCGGGGTGATCCAGCCGTCCTCGACCATCAGATTCAGGTCGCGCTCCCAGCGCTCCTTCGCCTTATCGGGGTTGACGGCGGGGTCCCACGCGGAGGGGGCAGGAATGACGGCGGCGAGCAGCGCCGACTCGGACAGCGTGAGCTGGTCGGCCCCGTGGCCGAAGTACGCTTGTGCGGCGGCGTCGATGCCGTAGGCGCCGCGACCGAAGTAGATCGTGTTCATGTAGGCGCTGATGACCTCGTCCTTGGACTTCTCGCGGTTGATCTTGATCGCCAAGACCGCTTCCTTGAGCTTGCCCGTGTACGACGTGGTCTCACCGACGTAATAGCGTTCAACGTACTGCTGGGTGAGCGTCGAAGCGCCCTGGCGGGCGCCGCCACGCAGGTTGTTGACGAGGGCGCGGAAGATACCCTTCAGGTCGACGCCGGAGTTCGTGTAGAACGTGCGATCCTCGGAAGCGACGATCGCTTTGGAGACGTAGTCGGGCAGCTTCGTCGTGTCGATGATCTGCCTGTTGATGTCGCCGAGGGTCCCCATTTCGGTCGTCCCGTCGGAGTAGTACACGGTGGTCTTCTGCGCGAGTGCCAAGTCGTCCGGCGCGGGCACAGCAAGCGTGTTGTAGAGGTACAGGAACACAGCCATGCCCGCGATGAACACGCCCAGGAAGATTGTCAGGATTCCGAAGCCTATGCGCTTGGCCCACCGGTGCTTCTTCTTCGCCGGACCCTTCTTATCGGCCGACGAGGCCTTGGCAGCCTTCCGGGATGTGTGCGATCCGGAGCCGGCGCGCGCCGCGCGTCGCGAGGGCAGCGAGTCCCGCCCTGACGTGCGTGAGCCGCCAGGCTCGATGATGTCGTTCCAGTCAGACTGTCCGTTGTTAGTAGCCACGTATTCGCCCTTTCAGCGGATTGGTATACCCCTAGATTAACCGGGTTTCCTGAAAGAGCCCCAAAGTATGGGCTGCAACACAAAGGGGGTGGGTGCCACGCACCCACCCCCTTTGTGCGGCTTCCGCCGCAGTCTCAGATCAGGACCACTGTTCCTCCGGGCGACCATCGACAGCCCACAGAGTGTGGAAGACACCCTCCTTGTCTACCCGGTGGTAGGTGTGGGAGCCGAAGAAGTCACGCTGACCCTGGATGAGGGCGGCCGGCAGGCGCGTCGCGCGAATCTGGTCGAAGTAGGCCAGAGACGAGGCGAACACGGGGATCGGAACGCCGGCAAGGGCCGCCTGGGACACGACGCGGCGCAGCGCGGGCGTGCACTCCTGGAAGCGGGTCGCGAACGGCTCGGCGGCCAGCAGCAGCGGCAGGTCGGGGTCGGCCTCGTAGGCGCGGGTGATGTCGTCGAGGAAGGCCGCGCGGATGATGCAGCCCGCGCGCCAGATGCGAGCCAAGGCGCCCTTGTCGATGCCCCACTCGTATTCCTTCGCGCCGGCCTCGATCTCGTCGAAGCCCTGCGAGTAGGCGACGATCTTGGAGGCGAACAGCGCCTGGCGCACGTCCTCGATGAACGCAGTGCGGGCCTCGTCCGACTCGATGACGAGCGCGGTGGCGTTGCCCGCGAGCGCCTGGCCGGCCGCGCGCTGGGCGGGCTCGGAGGACGCGCCGCGCGCGAAGGTCGCCTCGCCGATCGCGGTGACCGGGACGGCCAGGTCGAGGGCGGTCTGGACCGTCCACTTGCCGGTGCCCTTCTGCGAGGCGGCGTCCACGATGAGATCGACGAGGGCCTTGCCAGTCTCGGCGTCCACCTGACGCAGGACCTCGACGGTGATCTCCATGAGGTAGGAGTTGAGCTCGCCCTCGTTCCAGGAGGCGAAAATGTCCGCGATCTGCGCGGGCGTGGCGCCCAGGCCCTCGCGCAGGAGGGTGTAGGCCTCGGCGATGACCTGCATATCGGCGTACTCGATGCCGTTGTGCACCATCTTCACGAAGTGGCCGGCACCGTTCGCGCCGATGTACGTGCAGCAGGGCACGCCGTCGTAGGTGCCGGCGATGGCCTCGAACATGGGGCCGAGGCGGTCGTACGAGGCCGGGGTGCCACCGGGCATGATGGAGGGACCCCACAGGGCACCCTCCTCGCCGCCAGAGACGCCCGCGCCCACGAAGTGCAGGCCGCGCTCGGCGGCCCACTTCTCGCGACGGATCGTGTCGGTGAACAGGGAGTTGCCACAGTCGACGATGATGTCGCCCTCGTCCATGAGATCGGCGAGCTGCTCCATGACGGCGTCCGTCGAGGGGCCGGCCTGCACCATCATGATGGCAACGCGGGGCGCGCGCAGGGAGGCGACGAAGTCCTCGAGCGTGGAGGAGGGCACGAAGGTGGCTTCGTCCCCGTGCTCTGCCATGAGCTTGTCGGTGCGCGCCGACGTACGGTTAAAGACGGCGGTCGCGTAGCCGTTGCGAGCCAGGTTGCGGGCGAGGTTCGCGCCCATCACGCCCAGTCCGTACACGCCGATGTCGGCGGATTCCTTCTCGGGGGTGAACGTGCTCATGCGATAACTCTCCTAACAAAAAGTTGAATTATCCCCAGAGTACGGCGGCATGACTGGGACCGCACCGTGCGCGGGCGTGACGATTGTCGCCCCGCGCCTCGTCTCACTGTCCCTGAGCTTCGCGGGCGGCCTTCGCGGCGGCCTTGCGGGCCTTCTTTTCCGCGACCTTGGCCTCCCAGCGGGCCTGCTGGGCCTGGTACTCCTCGGCGAGGGCTCGCACGTCGTCGGATGCCCACCAGTCGAGAAGCGCCTGACGGGCGGCCTCCTCGCCCAGCGGCCCGCGCTCCATGCGCAGCTCGAGCAGGTAGTCTCGGGCGATCTTCACGGCGCGCGAGGGGCGCAGGCCCAGGATCTCCATGATCTGGTCGCCGTCGAGGTCGGGGCGGATCGCGTCGAGTTCCTCCTGCTCGCGCAGGGCGGCGATGCGCGCCTCCAGGTCGTCGTAGGCGGCCGACAGGTAGTTGGCCTTGCGGCGGTTGCGGGTCGTGCAGTCGGCGCGCGTCAGGCGGTGGAGCCGCTCGAGGAGGTCGCCCGCGTCGGCCACGTAGCGGCGCACCGCCGAGTCGGACCAGGCGGCCTCGCCGTAGCCGTGGAAGCGCAGATGCAGCGCGACCAGGTTGGAGACGGCCTCGATCGTCGCCTTGTCGAAGTGCAGGGCCTTCATGCGCTTGCGCGTCATCTTCGCGCCCACGATCTCGTGGTGGTGGAAGGACACTGTGCCGTTCTTCTCGAAGCGGCGGGTCGCCGGCTTACCGACGTCGTGCATGAGGGCGGCGAAACGCAGAATGAAGTCGGGGGCGGGAACCGGGCCGTCCGGGCCTGTCTCCAGGTCCATCGCCTGTTCGACGACGGTGAGGGTGTGCTCGTAGACGTCCTTGTGGCGCTTGTGTTCGTCCACGGTGGAGACGAGGGCCGCGACCTCGGGCAGGACGATGTCGGCGACGCCCGTGTGCACGATCAGCTCGATGCCGCGGCGCGGGTAGGGCGAAATGATGAGGCGCTCGAGCTCGGCGCGGATCCGCTCGGCGGAGACGATCTCCAGGCGCGAGGCCATGGTCTCCATCGCGTTCATGACGTCCATGTCGACGTCGAGGCCCAGCTGCGCGGAGAAACGCGCGGCGCGCATGATGCGCAGCGGGTCATCGTCGAAAGACTGCTCGGCGGACACCGGGGTACGCAGGTTGCCGTCCGCGAGGTCGGCCAGGCCGCCGCACGGGTCGACGAGGGCCATCTGCGGCAGGCGCATCGCCATCGCGTTGACCGTGAAGTCACGGCGCGTCAGGTCACCTTCGAGCGTGTCGCCGAAGGTCACCTCGGGCTTGCGCGAGCCGATCTCGTACTCGTCGGTGCGGTAGGTCGTCACCTCGACGACAAGGTCGCCGCGGCGCCCGCCGATCGTTCCGAATTCCTTGCCGATGTCCCAGGTCGCATTACCCCACGTCGCCAGGAGCTCCTCGGTGCGCTCGGGGCGCGCGGAGGTCGTCATATCGAAGTCGTGCGGAGTCACTCCCAGGAACGCGTCGCGCACGGGTCCGCCGACGAGCGCGAGCTCCTCCCCGGCCTCGTGAAAAATCGTGCCGAGTTCCATAATCGCGGTCGGGAGCGCCGCAAAGGTCCTCGTGGCGTTCGCCATGAGGGCAGGAATGTCCGTCGTTCCGGCGTTTTGCGCGGTCACGGGGCCGTTATTCGGGGAAGTTGACTGGGTACTCATCGCCCTTAAGCATGCCAGGAAAGCACCCTGGCCGACTACCGGGGGCCGCGTACCGGCTAAAGTGGAGTCATGCCTGCACGTCCAGTTGACCGCCGAGGCGGGGTGCCCCGACCCCCGCGTCGGTCCGCTTCTGTGCGCGCTGGCCGCTCTCACCTGCCGATTTCCGCGGAAACCAGCGCGGGCGGCATCGTCGTCGACGTGCGTGACGGAATTCCCTATGCGGCGTTGATCGCGCGACGCAATCGAGCGGGCCGCATCGAGTGGTGCCTGCCCAAGGGCCACCTCGAGGGTTCCGAGACCCCCCAGCAGGCCGCGCTGCGCGAGGTCGCCGAGGAAACCGGCATCCACGGGCGCATCATCCGCCACCTCGCGTCGATCGACTACTGGTTCTCCGGCAACGACCGCCGCGTTCACAAGGTCGTCCACCACTACCTGATGGCATATGAGTCCGGCACGATCTCCGTCGACGGGGATCCAGATCACGAGGCCGAGGAGGCCGCGTGGGTGCCGCTGCGCGACGTGTCGCGCCAGCTGGCATACCCCAACGAGCGCCGCATCGTGCGCATCGCCCTTGACCTGCTGTATCGGGATGGCCGTGACTAGGCGCACGCTCACGGCTGGCGTCCTGTGCGCGGCGATGGCTCTCCCCTTCGGCCTCGGTCTGAACGAGGCCGGGGCCGCCCCGCTGCCCACCGTGACCTCACAGTCGGACGAGTCGCGTCCCGCCGTCATGGGCACGGTCTCAGAGGATTCTGGGCTTTCCGTTTCCATTAACTCGCTGTCGCCTCGAATCATCACGAATGAAAACGAACTCGTTATCTCCGGAACGGTTCATAATGATTCCCCGACGACGCTCGCGAACATCTCCCTCAAGGTGTTCGTCGCCAACGAGACGCCAATCTCTGTCCCCGCGCTGACGAACGCCCTCTCCGATGATGAGCCGGACGCCACCCACGCGGCCTCCTCCTCACTCACGGACGTCGCCCGAGGAGCCACGACTTCCTTCGAGATCCGTGTTCCCACGTCCTCGCTGCCTCTCGCCGACGCCGACGAGTGGGGCCCGCGCGTCACGACCGTGACTGCGACCTCCGGCGAATACTCGGGCAAGGATCGATCGATCATCGTGTGGGATTCGGGCGCGCAGGTCTCCGCCTCGCGCGTGAGCACCGTGATCCCCTGGACCTCGACGAGCGCCACCCAGGACCAGGGCGAACGCTCGGCGGTCCTCAGCCTCGCCTCCGCCAGCGGCGTCACCCTGGCCATCGACCCGCTACTGATCCCTCGCGGCCCGCAGCCCACGGCCACGCCCAGCCCCTCCGCATCCCCCTCGGCGTCCCCCTCGTCCGACGCGGGCCAATCCGGAGCTGACCCCGTCCAGTCCGGACAGTCCGACGCGCAATCGGAACAGTCCAGCGCCCCCACGGCCTCGCCGAGTGCGTCCCCCACCCCGACGCCCGCCCCCACGGCCACGGACCCCTCGCAGCGCGCGCGTGACCTCCAGTCAGAAGCATTCGTCGCGGCGCTCCTGTCGAACGCGACCGAGATCATCGCCCTGCCCGAGGGAGACGCCGACCTCGGTGCCCTGTCACTCTCGGGCAACTCCGGTTTCTGGGACCGCGCCTCTCGCTCGATGGCCGACTTCCCCGATACGCTGCGCAAGGCCGGGTGGGTCGCATCCGCCAACTCTGCGGCCACCCCCAGCCCGTCGGCCTCGGCCACCCCGTCGCCCTCCGGGACACCCGATGCCACGCCCACGCCGAGCGCATCCCCGAGCGCCCCCGGCCAGTCCGCCACTACGACCTCCTCGCCCGACTCCGGGCCCTCGATCCTGCGTAACGTCGCCTGGCCTGCGGACACGACCTTCGGCACGTCGTTCCTATCCGGTTTCTCCTCCTCCAACCAGATCACGATCGCCCCGCTCGGTGCCCTGACCCCTGCCGAGGACGTTCCCTTCACCTCCTACGCGCGCGTCAATGTCGACCCCGCCACCGGGGAGACCTCGACGGACGGGACGGGCGCGCGCACCCTCGCCCAGCAGAGCGACATCGCCGCGATCCTGTCGTGGAACGCGTCCGGCGGCGACGAACTCGACGCCGAACAGGCCCTCACCGCCATCACCGCCATCATCAGCCGAGAGCGCCCCGCCTCCTCGCGCACCATTTTCGCGGCGGCCCAGCGCGGAACCGTCATCAACGAGCGGCTCACCAACCGCACGAAGGCGCTATTCTCGCCACGCTGGGTGAGCGCCATGTCCTTCAGCGAGATAGCCGCCAGCGAGCCCACCGACGTCGACCGCCAGACCGTCGGGGCCGGCGTCCTCGAGGCCGACACGGAGACCGCTATCTCGGCCATGTCCTCGTCCCTGACCAGGCTCACCCCGCTCGCCAACGCGACCGACGATCCCAACGCCGTGTACGAATCGGTCACGCCCCAGATTCTGCCCGCCCTATCCGCCCAGCTGACACCCTCCGAGCAGCTCGACGCGGCCACTGCGATGACCTCCCAGATCACGGGCATGCTCTCCGCCGTGACCGTCGAGCCGTCCTCGGCCGTCAACCTCATTAATAAGTCCGCGAACTTCCCCGTCCTCGTGCGCAATAACCTGCCCTGGCCGGTGCGCGTCGACGTGACCCTCGTGCCCGACGACCCGCGTCTGCGCGCCACCCCGGCCCAATCCCAGACGCTCGCCGCGCAGGGCGCGACGACGGTCGAGGTGCCCGTGGGCGCGATCGGCAGTGGCGACATCGAGGTCACCTACAAGGTCACCACCCCCGACGGCGTTGTCCTCGACAACTCCCAGACCGTGACCGTGCGTATGCGCGCCGGGTGGGAGGACGCGATCACGGCCGTCATCGCCTCACTCTTCGGCCTGCTCTTCCTGGCCGGCATCACGCGTTCGCTGCGTAAGAGGGCCGCTCGCAAGGCGCAGGCCGCATCCGGCGACGCCGAGGCACCCTCCGGCGACGCCGACACGACGGACACCACCACTGAATCCGAGACAGCAACGACGAAGGAGACCCCATGAGCTCGAACACGCCTCGCCGATCGATCCTGAGGGCATCGGCGCTCATGGCGTCGGGCACCATGGTGTCACGCATCCTTGGCTTCGTGCGCAACGCGATGCTCATCGCCGCGGTCGGCGCGACCGCCGGCGGTGTCGGCGCCGCCTTCCAGACCGCGAACACGCTGCCCAACACGGTCTTCAACCTGCTGGCCTCCGGCATCTTCGACGCCGTCCTGGTCCCGCAGATCGTCGGCGCCATCAAGCGCCGCCACGACGGCGACACCTACGTCAACCGCCTGCTGACCCTCGCGGGAACGCTCCTTTTCCTCGTTACCTTCGCGACGATGGTGCTGGCACCCGTCCTGGTGATGATCACGGCCGCCGGCTACACCGAGGACATTCGCAACCTCGCGATCCTTTTCGCCCTCCTGTGCCTGCCGCAGCTCTTCTTCTACGGCCTGTATAACCTGCTCGGCGAGCTCCTCAACGCGCGTGAGATCTTCGGGCCCTACATGTGGGCGCCCGTCGTCAACAACATCGTGGGCATCGCGGGCCTCGGTGCTTTCCTCGCGATTTGGGGCGGCGCGCCGGACGGCGGCATCCCCGCGGGCGACCTGACGGGCGCACAGTTCTGGGTCCTCGCCGGATCCGCGACCTTCGGCGTCATCTGCCAGGCCCTGTGCCTGCTGTGGCCGATGCGTCGGGCTGGAGTCTCCTTCAAGCCCGACTTCCACTTCCGCGGAACCTCCTTCGGCTCGATGCCGCGCGTGGCCGGATGGACGTTCGCGACCCTGGGCGTGTCCCAGGTCGGCGTCCTGTCCACGAACAACCTGGCTGCCATGGCCGACGGTTTCATCGGCCAGGGCGGCGCTCAGGGAGGCGTCGTCGGCATCCTCGCCTACTCGACGGCGTTCATGATCTTCATGGTCCCCCAGTCGCTCATCACGGTGTCTTTGACGACCGCGATCTTCACCCGCATGGCCGGTGCCGTCGCTGACGGCGACGACCGCGCGGTGGCCGAGAACTACCACCTGGGCGTGCGCACTATTACGTCGCTGACCCTCGTCGCCGCAGCCATGCTGATGGCCGGTTCCGTCCCCATGATGGAGATCGCGATGGCGGCCAAGGGCGGGGATCCCGAGGCCGTGACCGGCTACGCCCTCGTCCTCGCCTCGCTGATGCCCGGCGTGGCCTCGACCGGCATGGTCCTCATGAGCCAGCGCGTCTTCTTCGCCTACGAGGACGTCAAGCCCGTCTTCCTCATGGGCATCGGACCCACGATCATCCAGGTGATCGTCGGCTGGTCGATGTACGCCCTGACCGGCGCCCGCTGGTGGGTCGTTGCTGCCGCGCTCGGCGAGACCGTGTGCCGCCTGACCCAGGGCATCATCGCGGTCGTGTGGGTATCGCGTGAGAACCGCTACGTTGACCGCGCGGGCCTGCTGCGCTCCTACGCGTCCTACCTGGCCGCGGCGATCGTTGCGGGCCTCGTGGGCTTCGGCCTCCTGTGGCTCATGGGCATTCACACCGAGATTTCGTCGACGCTGGGCCGCATGGCCCTGGCCGGCGTGAAGCTCTCGCTCGTGTCCGCGCTGACCGGCCTCGTGTACCTCCTGGTCCTGCGCTTCGCCGCCCCGGGCGAATCGTCCGTCATGATGCGCCCGCTGCTCACCCGCCTTCACGTGCCCAGTGCTGTGGTGAACATCCTGGCAGCGTCCTCCACGCCGACCCGCGCACCAGCTGAGATAATGACGGGACACACACCCGACGAGACGGAGGAACCGATGGCTCCCACGCCAGAACGCACCGGCGACGACGAAGTGCTGCCATCGTTTGACGAGGTGCTCTCCGCCTCGCCGATCCCCGCGCCTCCCGCAGCCACCGCGGCCCCCGCAGCTGCTGCGGCCCCCGAGGCCGATGCGGTCGAGGAGCTCGCCGACGTGCCGCCGGCACCCGCCGCCAGCGGATACGAGCGCAACGGTGAGGTGAGTCCCGAGGACTACCCCCATCCCGCTCCCCTGACGGACGGCCCCTCGACGCGTCAGATCCCGCGCGTGCAGGCACCCGAGGCGGTGCCCGCTCCCCCGGTTGAGGATGCCACCGAGGTCATGAACTCCGTCCCCCCGATGCCCGTCGCTCCCGCGCAGGACGCCCCGGCCTCGGCAAGCGAGGATTGCTCCTCCAAGCGCTCCGGCACGCTCATCGACCCGACGAAGCCCGCACTGATCTTCGGCGTCGTCGTGGTGCTCTTCGGCGCGATCTGGGGTCCGTGGATGGCCACCCGACCGGTCACCGACCTGGATCTGGCCCAATCTCTGCGTGCCGGCGTCTCCCAGCAGCAGTCCGACGAGGAACCCAGCCCCGCGCTCACCACGACGCCCCCGCCGGCGCAGACCACGACCCCCGTGATCTCCTCCGTGCAGGTCCTGTCGTGGAACAACGACGACGGCGACCGCCCGGACCGCGCGATCAACATGATCGACTCGAACCCGTCGACGTCCTGGTCCTCGCGTTGGTTCGACAACAACCAGTTCCGCGACGAGACGTCCGTGACGATCGTCGTCAAGCTCCAGCAGAAGGCCACCGTGTCCTCGGTGACGCTCAACATGGACCCGGCGACGTCCGGCGGCGAGGTCGTCGTGCGTAACGTCACGGACCCGGCGAACCCACGCGGCGGAACAGAGCTGGCCATGTCGACGTTGTCTCCGACGACGACGATTCAGCTGCCCACGGCCGTCGAAACCGACTCAATCGCGCTGCAGTTCCGCTCCATGCCCAAGGGCCAGGACGGACGCAACTGGGCGTGGATCTCCGAACTTACAGTTCAGTAACCCTGAAGGAGGGTACGCATGTCTTTCGTGACGATTCCGGGCCTGGTGACGGCCGAATCCACCGATACCACCGCGCAGACCGCCAAGGTGCAGGTCCCGTCGGCCGAGGTGCCCGAGGGCGCCACCGTCCACGACGTCGTCATCGTCGGCTCCGGTCCCGCCGGCTACACGGCTGCGGTCTACACGGCCCGCGCGGGCCTGGCCCCCATCGTTCTCGCCGGCCAGCTGGCCGCGGGCGGCGCGCTCATGAACACGACCGAGGTCGAGAACTTCCCGGGCTTCCCCGAGGGCATCCAGGGCCCCGAGCTCATGGATAACATGCGCGAGCAGGCCGAGAAGTTCGGCGCGGACGTTCGCTACGAGGACGTCGTCGCCGTCAACCTCGAGGGAGACGTGAAGGCCGTGGCGACCGAGGACGAGGTCTTCTACGCGCGCGCCGTCATCCTGGCCACCGGCTCGGAGTACCGTCACATGAACGTGCCCGGCGAGGACGAGTTCTCCGGCCGCGGCGTCTCCTACTGCGCGACCTGCGACGGCTTCTTCTTCAAGGATCGTCGCCTGGCCGTCATCGGCGGCGGCGACTCCGCGATGGAGGAGGCCACCTTCCTGACGAACTTCGCGTCCGAGGTCATCGTCGTGCACCGACGCGACGCCCTGCGCGCCTCGCGCGTCATGGCCGAACGCGCCCTGAACAACCCGAAGATCTCCTTCGAGTGGAACGCGACCGTCGACGAGGTCCTGGGCGACGAGGCCGTGACCGGCCTGCGCCTGGCCTCCACGGTGGATAACTCGACCCGTGAGATCCCCGTGGACGGCGTGTTCGTCGCGATCGGCCACCTGCCGCGCACGGGCTTCCTGCGCGGCCAGGTCGCCCTCGACGAGGCCGGCTACATCACGGTCGACGAGCCGTCGACGCGCACGTCCGTCGCGGGCGTGTTCGCGTGCGGTGACGCCGTGGACCACACGTACCGCCAGGCCATCACGGCGGCCGGCTCGGGCTGCCGCGCCGCCCTGGATGCGGAGCGCTGGCTGGCTTCTCTAGGCGACCAGGCGTGATCTCCTCCCCCGCTGCCCCCAGCGCTGCGAGCGCTGGCGCGCCCCGGCCTCGTACCTGCCCGTGCGGGTCGGGGGCGATGCTCGCGCAGTGCTGCGGGCGCTACCTAGACGGCGAGGCGGCTCCGACCGCCAAGGCGCTCATGCGGTCGCGCTACACGGCGTTCGCACTGCGCGACGAGGACTACCTGTTCCGCACGTGGCACCCGCGCACGCGCCCCGCTCCCCCGTACTGGGTGGAGGGGACGCAGTGGACGGGCCTGCAGGTCCTGGGGGCCGAGGCTGGGGGTCCTTCCGACGAGGAGGGCACCGTGACGTTCGTGGCCTCGTGGCGTGATGTGGCCACCGGCGACACCGGGCAGATGCGCGAGCGTTCGCGCTTCTCGCGGCGGGCCGGGCGCTGGGTGTACGAGTACGGCGCCAACGACTGACACTACGGTAGGATTTTATTATGTTTGTTCGTCGACTCTTGTCGCCCCCCGTTATCGCCGGGGCAGTCATCGTCGTGGCGGTTGCCGTCATCGGCGGTTTCTTGCGCGGTCCCCTGCCCGTTGATACGGCCGTGTGGTCGGACTTCATTGAGGCCCGCACGCCCGCGATGAACTCGATCATGACGGGCGCGTCGTGGGTGTTTGATCCCAAGCGCGCGGTCATCCTGGCAGTTGTGATTGCCGGGATCGTCTGGTGGCTGCTGAAGAAAGTCATGCACGCCCTGTACATCCTGGGGTCGGTGGCCTTGTCCACCGCGAACAGCTTCATCATTAAGCACGTCTACGAGCGTCCTCGTCCCGAAGAGGCGCTGCGCCTGATCACCGAGGACGGCTACTCCTTCCCGTCGGGTCACGCGACGGCCGTGACCGCGCTGTTCGTGTCGCTCGCCCTGGTTCTGACGATGACGCGCGTCGGTCGACGCCTCCGCTACCTGCTGTGGGCAGCGAGCCTGGTGCTCATCGTCTTTATCTGCGTGACGCGCCTGTACCTGGGCGTCCACTGGGTCACCGACGTGATCGCGGGCTTTAGCGTGGGTCTGGGATCCTCGATGATCCTTGCACCGTTCATGATTGGGCCAAACGCCCTGAAGTTGTTCCGCTAGTTATCGGAGCTCATTTGTTGCCGGGGGCGCCCGGGGCCACGGCCCCGGGCGCTTTCGTACGCGCCTCTAAGGGCCGTTGGCCCCTCTCGCAGCGCCGCACCCGAGTCGATCCCCAACCTGTCCCTATATTCTGCCCGGATCGTGTAAGCGCCGAGTGTGATCAGGGGTTGTGTTTGGCTTGCGTGCACACGTGTTAACCCGTTGACTCGCACGTGAGCCGTCGGGGCTGACGCAGAGGCGATTGGCGTCGTGACGCTAACGATGACGAGGACAGTCAGACCGAGCATGGCAAGCAAGTGGGTTGGCGCGGATGCCTTCCATAACGCGTGTTCTCTGTGCCGACCCGTGTTCTGAGTGTGCGAAAACAGTAGCTTTCAACCGCTTCTACAAGTTTTTCAACAGGTTTTAGGGGCACCGTTTCACGAGTTCCTACGCTCTGAAATGTAGCCTCTGTGGGTCAGTTTTCACACACTTACGATTGCTTGACAAGCAGCCATCAAAACGGTTTATTCACAACTGTGCACATCCCTGTGGACGAATGTGTTCATTTGATGCCAATGGTGGGAGTCTTTGCATGATGTTATGTTCGAGTACGAACAAGCTCCCGCGCATAACCGGCTGGTCGGACAAGTATTGTTGGTCAACGTGCAACGGAGCGATCAGTCTCGCTGACGCGACCCTGCGCGGGTTGGCCAAGCAGTTCCCTATCCATCGTGTGATAGCGGCAGCTCATCGTGCCTGAGGACTGGCCGGAGTAGCTGTCACGGCTCGTAGTGCTGCTGTCGCTGGCCGTCTTCTTGTCGAGTGTGGCGGCTGGTCTCCGTGATGTCATTGGGGTGGTCGGCTTGAGTGTCGGTCACACCTCGTTGTTGCGAGCGGCCGCGCGCCGACCCCAGTGGGTGAGTCTGCGCACGACAGGTGACACTTCAAGCTTCGATCCCTTTACTGGCAACGTATTTCCCGTCGCCCTGGGCAAAAACCTGTTGGCGATCCCCATCGCCCGGGTCGTGGTGCCCGGCATCAGGCCGCGC
>ERZ772917.1143-NODE-1143-length-16327-cov-3.292035_pt1 | contig 16327 bp, 16 predicted proteins | sample MGYA00511187_ERZ772917 | MGnify/ENA primary metagenome ERZ772917 (study PRJEB29015, sample SAMEA2737925) | human oral metagenome | biome: human oral; feature: human-associated habitat; material: dental | place: China | collected 2012 ... | reverse complement strand
AAAACTCTTATTTCGATAGCTATGGTTATGTTTCTACCCCCTGTCGGGGAATCACCTCTACTGAGTATACCATTTGTGGATACGGATGACAACACGATTTCAAACGCCGTTTACTCCACCCTGCGCCGCTCGGCATCCCCTGGCGCAAAATAGAGCCTCAAACGCTCTTAAAAGTGTCCCTAAACCCTTGCTGGAGGCCGTACTCCACCCTAAAATTGATCATGAATCCCCACCAGAGCTAAATGTAAGCCGGATATTCAGTCCCCTTAAAGGCCTCGTTAGGACCGGTGGAGTCGTGGACCTCCCGGTTAATCGGAGAACCAGGAAAAGAGGTTGTCCACGGCATCTCCGACCCATCCACTGACCAGACCTCCCACCGCCACGGCCGCCGCGATGGGGATGACTACCGGGGCAGCGGCAATGACGGCTCCGCCAACAGCGGTCGTTGTCGTCACAGCGGCCAGCCCTGATGTGACGGCCGAGGCAGCTAAAGAAGATGCGACGGCACCGGCAGCGCCTCCCGCATAGCCTGCAACCCCTGCCGATACCACTTTGGCGGCGGCCTCCTTTTCGTCGATCTCCCCGTTGAAGTAGTCTACAGCGGACGTCGCTGCCGCAATGCCCGCAGAAACTATCGCCCCTGCCTTTCCAGCCTGTTTTGCCCCATGCAGCAGAGACTTGGCGGAGGGCATACTTCCCTTGACCTTGGCTGCCCCGCGCTCCGTCGTATTCGTGGAGATTTTCGAGGAACGCATCGATTTGCCGATCCCCTGTTTGGTGGCCACCTGATTGTATGCCTTCGCAGTCTCCTCGGTCCCCAGCAGTTTCGTGGCGCGATATTGCCCCTGCTTGACCCTGCGGACGACGTCACCCACCGACTTGGGCGTATCCTTCAACTGCAGTCGTTCTACGATCTTCTTACCGTCCCGGATCAGGACGTCGTCTCGGACCGCCTGCCGCGAGCGGGAAAGGATGGCCTTCTTTCCGGAAAAGGCGTTTTTGAGGTTGAAGCGGTCCTTGAACATCACTTCGTGGACGACCCCCTTCAACTTATCGGGGGGCAAATCTCCCACGCGCTTAACCGCCTCAAGTCCGGACTTATACTCATATGCCTCTTTGACAGCCGTCGTTGCCTGAACCTCAAGCTTGCTCTCGTTCTTCCTGCTCATCTCAAAATCCTCCTTGTGATTTCTCTTTTGCTTTGCCGTTTTTGCTTCGGCACCCTTGAGCTTAAAAAACTCCACTGTCCTCTACCAGCCCGTTCTCCTGCGCTTTCTGCCTGTTATTATCCGCTTAGAATAGGACATATCTTGTCTTGAACGCTGGGAGCTTCTTTACACCAATTCGCGTTTAATGTGGATTGCCTTCCTTGTAAGGGGAGGTGCGGAACGGAGTGAGAGGAGGGAGTGGAGACAGCAGCAGGACGTTACGCTGAAGTCCGTTTCGTCTCGATTGGCTTAACGCATTGCGACGGACAGGGGCCGGTATTCCTCGTCGTTTCTCAGGGCGTTCAAAAAAGCCCTGGCTTGAAACAGAATGTGCTCTCGAAAGGTGGTCGTGCGCCCCGTGATTTCGTCCGTTGCCTTCACATCCAGGCGCTTCACGAAGTTCCGCAGGAAGACCTTGCGTGCCGTGCCGTCCATGAGGACGCCTCCGTCTGGCGTTTGATCAAACTGATTGGGCTTCAAGAGCCGTTGATTGAGGATCGACGCCACCAGCCGGTCCACCACGGGAGAGCGAAACTCCTCCATCAGGTCCAGAGCCAGGGCCGGCCTGCCGCGGTATTCCGGATGGAGGAAGCCCACGCAGGGGTCCAGGCCTGCGATACAGGCCGCTCCCACAACGTTCGACAGGAGCATCGTGTACCCAAAGGAGAGCAGCGCGTTGACCGGGTCCCTGGGTGGCCGGCGCGTCCTTGAGACGAAGGACCAGGGAGGGGGCAGCGCTCTCCCGAACACGGAGAAGTACGCTGCGGCGCCAGCCCCCTCCAGGCCTCTGATGGCGTCTATGTCCTCGTACCTCCGGCAATACCCCATGGCGGACGTCAATTCTCTGCAGGCCTGGGACATCGCCTCGTCTCCCGGCAGACGCCGGTTTCGGAAGCGCAGAAGCGTCTTGTGCTGGCTCAAGAGTTTCCCTGACACCACGCTTCTTGCGATCGCCAGGGTCCGCTCCTCCGAGGCTGCGGCCTCGAACTGAAGCCGTTTTGCCGCATAGCCCCGTCCGCGGCCAGAGGTCAACGAGCCCTTGTACCGCCCCTTCCCGTCGATGAAGTGGACGGGGACATCGTTCTCCATCAGCAGGTGCAGCGCCGGGGTGGTGACGCTGCCCCGCCCCAGCACCATCACCTGGTCGATCACGGCGGGGGGGATCGTTTCCGCCTTCTCCGCACGGGAACGCCGGAAGGACAGGGCCTCTCCTTTCTTTCCAAGGATCCCGTTGTCGTGCGTCAGGTAAAGAGACGTCATTTTTTGCTGCTCCTTCCCTCGTTCCTCTCGCCGATCGGGCCGGATTGCCCGTACTGAGCTTCGAGGTGGAGCAAACGGGCTCTTGCCGCGGTGAACTCGTCCGAACTCCTGGCCTTGCCCAGGCGATTGATCGCCTTTTTGAGGGAACGCCAAGCTCCGGCGGAGGGAGAAACTTCCTCGGCCCCGATCCCGTAGCCCAGAAAGACGATCGTTTCCTTCGACAGGTCTCCGATGCCGCTCTTGCCCTCAGCGATTTCGATCCTGAGGTCCGAGAGGACGTCTGCGGCCGAGTAAAAGCCGCGGGTCGCCTCCTGTTCGTCATGGACCAGGGCCAACCAGTCGTCCCCGTAGCGCACCGCCTGATACCCCAAGTCTGACATCCGCAGGTCGAACTGATGGAGGTAGAGATTGCAGAGGGTGGGCGACACGGGCGACCCTTGCGGGATGCCCCGCGAGCGCTCGTAGAGGTTACCCCGATACGCCACCGGAACTCGGATGGCGCGGTTCAGGAGCTTGCGCAGACCCGGATCGGCGACCGTGGACCGAAGCATCGCGGAGAGCAGATTCCAGTCCAGGTTGTCAAAACAGCCTCGAATGTCCCCCTTGACGTACCAGCTTCGCCCCTCCGCGAGAAAGTTCTTGACCTTATGGATCGCGTCGTTAACTCCCTTGCCGCGGCGATAGGCAAAGCTGAGCGGCGAGAAGATGGGGTCCAACAGCGCCTGAAGTCTGGCGTTGACGGCCTGAAATACCACCCTGTCCCGCACCGTAGGGATCCCCAATTCCCTGTAGTTTCCGTCCTCCTTCGGAATCCGCGCCCTCCGCAGAGGCATGGGCAGGTACTCCTCCCGCTTTAAGAGATCTTTCAGTGCGGCGAGGTTGCGGCCAAGGCGGTTCCGAAAGGTTTCGAGCGTTTCTCCGTCCACGCCGGGTCCGCCTTTCTTCCGCTCCACGTGGACCCACGCGGCGTACAGTTCGTCGATCGAAAAACGGCACGTCGTGCAATTGCTTGGCATGGCTCCGCCCCCGTCCCTACAAAACGATGTCCCCGTCCCATTCCACCCTGACTCCGCCGATCTGGAGTCTGTGTGCGGCGCAGGAGGAACACACCCTGTACACCCTCAGGGAGTCACCCGCCGTAAGCATGAGTTGCGTCTGAAGCTCGAGGACCGCCCTCCGTATCTGTCCGGAGGTCATGAACGTTTCGAAGACGCTCTCCTGCACGCGGCGGCCAATCCCCTCCATGCGTTTGACGATCTGCCTTCGGCGCCTGTCGTTGGCGATGTCGTATGCGAGGACGTGGAGTATTCCAGGCATGGTCCCTCACCCCCCCTGATTCACGGCGTTAAAAGTAGTCCATGCTTCCGGGAATGTCCCGGGCGCACTTCTCCCGAAGGTCGTCCGTGTCCTCATCGCACGCACCGTCGTCCAATGCGTCGTCCTCGCTGCCGTCGCTCTCCTTGTCATCCTTTTTAAGGAACTTTCGGAACTTTTGGAAGAACGGCTCGGACTCGTCCGCCTTATGATCACCTCCTGTCTCGCTTTCGTCGTCGAATTCATGGGGACGGCCCGCCTCTTCGAAGTACTTCTCCAGGTTTATGAACCCGGAAGCCTCGTTCAGCAGGACGTGGGAAACGTTCTCCGGGAAGGCCGCCACCTCCACGCGGACTCCGCGCTCTCTCAGTTTGCGCACCACGGCGGCGAAGTCCTGGTCCCCCGACACGATCACGACGATGTCCGGCTTCGCATCGTAGGCAAACGCGATGATGTCGATCGCCATCTCCACGTCCACGTTGCACTTGAATCCTCCGTCGGGCCGGGGCGCGCCCAGCTTGGACTTAACCATCCAGCCGTCCTCCTGCATCCGCAGGACCTCCCTGTCCAGCCTGTGCTCGTTCCTGGGGTCGATGGCCACGTAGCAGAAGGCCTCGAGGGGCATTCGTCCCTCCTGCTCCTGCGCAAGGTAGTCCTTGAGGTCGTAGTAGTCCACCTCCAGGCCTCTGTTCCGCACGCAGGCGTTCAAGTTAGCATGATCCACAAAAACAACGGTCCTTCTCATGACAGAAACCTCCTCAAAGTTGACGATTGGCGGGCGAACCCGCGCCGTGCTGTACACTGTGCAGCGCCCTTCCTTACATTGATACCTTCATGAGCCCCTTCCGGGAGAAGGCCGGAGCGGTTATCCTCCGGACGCCAGGACTTCGCCCACCAGGGTGATGTAGTCGAAGAGGTTGTCCCCCCTTTTCCAGTCTTCGACGTAGCGTCCGTAGGCGGGCTGCCAGCTTCCCGGGTTGACGTAAGCGCAGTACCATTTCCACCCTTTTTTCAACGGCGCGCCGTCGGCGTTGTGATAGACCGCGTCGTAGAGGTGTCCGTGAGGGGATTGTACCCAGTCGGGCAGGTAAAAGCCGATGGGAGGGGTGCTGGGGTATTCCGTTGGGAAGAGGATCATCAGGGGGCTGACGGAGGGCGTCCAGCCGTTGGGAAGCACGTAACGGGTGATCGTCATCCAGTCGCAGCGCTTATCGTCGAAGTCGATGTCGGTGTTTTCTTTGAAAAGGTGCTTCGACACGGCAAAGATCTGTTCTCGGATGACTCTTTTGGAAAAGTCGCTGCGCGTCCGAAAGAACCCTCCCTTGGAGCGGTCCGGCATGACCCGGATGCGCTCCAGGTCCTCAGGGCTGTAGTTCTTACGCGGGTCCAGGTTCTTGACGACCTTGCCCTGGATGTAAACCGGCCTTCGCCCCTTAGGGATGGCGATGATGATCTCCTCGCCGCTGTGGTACCTTCCGTCGATCAACTTGCCGTTGTTCAGCTTTGCCATGATTTTTCCTCCTTTGGGTTATCTGCCTTTTTCCCGGTTCAGCCTTTGTGTGAAACCGCCCTGAACGCTAGAGGTGGGTCACCAATCCCAACCGTCCTTTAGCACCTTCACCAACGCACCTATCGCTCCTATTGCTCCTAGGAGTGCGAAATCCTTTAAAACGTCGTCATCGGTTTCGTCCCAGGGTTTTGGTATCGGCATCTTCCAGGGGTCGGGTAGCCTTGGGATGCAGTCCAGTCCCTTTATGCCGCTGTTCAGCTTTGCCATGATTTTTCCTCCTTTGGGTTGTCTGCCTTTTTTCCGGTTCAGCCTTTGCGCTTCTGGCATGGGGATGTCAATGGCGGTAACGGTACGCATCGGGCACGTCAGGCTCATAATCGCAAGCCTCGTCCTGTACCTCATGCATTTCGAACAGATCGTCGTCTTGATTGTTATCGCCAAACAGATTGGTCAGCACCGTGCTAAGAAAGTCTAAAAAGCCTCCCATGGCGTTCTCCTCCTTGCAGCAAATTAATGATTGCTTCAGCCTCTCTCCGCGCCTATCTGTTTCTTAAGATACAGGACGGTTGGGACATAAATCATGATGTTCTCATTTTTCAGCAACGGCTGGTTGCTTTGCTCTTTACTCGTGCCTGCCTGTTTCTAAAATACAGGACTACGCGGACATAAATCGGGTTTTTATGGAACTGGCTCCGAACTTCAACAAAAGCTGTGCCCCGACAGGCTACCCGACCGCATCCGACGCGAACTGGACTCCGTGGCAGAAACAATTCTTCGCTCGAAAGGCCACGCTGTCGCGATCGGGGTAAATTGCCTTTGCGGCATTGTCCTCGTACACCCATATGGGCTCATGCTTCTGGCGATCCGTGTAGTGATTGACCAAGACATCCGAGGCGATGCAGGCGACGATAGCGTTGAGAGTCTTGACGGCGGGCTCCTTGACATCCAATCCCGTAACATATCCCTTGCGCACCAACCCCTCCCTTATGGCGGCGTCAGGGTGGCTTTCGGCCGCGATCCGTATGGGGTCCAATCGGCCAAGACAGCTCAGGCAGAGGTTGTCCCCGGGGCGTACTGTAATCACCTCGCCGCTAACGTCTTCAACTGTGCCTTTTTCCGGGTTGACCGAGATGTTTACGCCGGCTGATATGAAGGGAGTGAAAAAGCGCAGGCAGGCGTCCTGAACCGCAAAACGGCTCGAATGGTTGTCGGTGGCGACGACAACCCAGTCGGAGAGGGCAAGGAGTGCGGCCATCTCCGGCGACCCGTCCGTCACGTTCTGGACGTGGGCCGTGACCTCCGCTTCCGGATTGATCCGCTCCAGGTGCTCCTTGAGACACTCCGCTTTTGGCCGCTCCTCCAGAGCGTCTTTGTAAGAGGCCCCGACGATGCGGTTCATGTTGGACACGGAAAGCCTGTCCGCATCAACGAGGTGCAGCCGGTTAAATCCGAGGTGCAGAAGGTTCTCAGCGATGATGGATCCCAGTCCGCCGACGCCGACAACTGCGATGCTCTGGCTGTCCGTAATCCGACGCATCGCATCCAATCCCAGGGCCAGCACGCCGCGGCTGAACTGCCCCTCTTTGTCGGCGAAAGGGTCCACGTCCTCCATGCAGGGCCTGTATCGCGTTCGGCGGACCCGCTCAGCCGCGATCGGGCAGGTGATCTCAGCGGCAATGGGGCAGATTTTTCCCTCGTTGTAAATCCATATTCTGGCGTCATACTCCTTTTGGGATAAAACAATGCTCCCGTAGCCGACGCCGGGGAACTCCTCAGCGAGGTAGGCGGAAAATTCGCGTTCGTCCTGGTCGTCAATCGATGAGAAAATCGCGGCCGTTTCACTGAAGGGATGCGTGTGTACATCCAGGATCATATCAACGTCCACACGGTTTTGCACCTCCATCAGGACGTCCAGAACCCGATCTTTTCGGATGTGCAGGGAAGCGGCGCCCTGTCCCTCCAGGTCTGCGGCCCCAAAGAGGCGCATATCCGTCACACAGCAGAGCGCTGCGCCTCCATCGGGCTCTCTCCTGGCCAGGAGCAGGGCGAACTGTTCCCGGCTCAGGTCCTGCAAGAGGCTCGATCTCAGGTGGCTCAGCATTCCCACGGGGAACTTGATCACCCCCTCAATCCCTCTTCTCAGCAAAGCGTTCCGACCGTTCTCGTTTTTGTACTCCATGGTTGGGTCCTCCTTTGATTGATGAATGAACTTGGCAAACGAATCGACGTCCCTCACGAATTGGCGGCTTCGCGATCACTCTGAAGAGTATTATCAGACCGTAGAGGGACATATTTTGGAAGGCATTGCTTGAGCTCGGAGTGCGTATCTTCAGAGAAAGTGATTGAACGCAGAGTTTTTATTAATGAAGGGTTCGCGGATTCAACTCGGGTTACGCTTAATTCGGTGATTTGCAAATTTTGGGGTTTGCGATCCGTTGTTGCTATAAGAAAGTCAGCGAATACGTCACCTGTGGAGGCGGTGAGGGAGAGGGTCGTACCGGTCATGACGAAGCGCGAGCGGCAGGAGATGCTGAACCTGCAGGAGCAGGGGGAGTTGCCAGAGAACATCGACTGCTCCACCGACTTGTACTTCCGCTTCCTGCTGGGAACGCCGGCGCAGGGCCGGCTGCTTCGCGATATGCTGAGCTGGACCTTAGTCAAGCAAGAGGACAGAGGAAGTGACGGGGTGGTGCAGGAGTACTGGAGTTCCTCGGAGAAGCGCTACTATCCACTGCGGAAGCTGGCAACGCAGCTGGATTTCAAGGCGATCCGGGAGGACCGGCTGGCGAAGGCGACGAGGATCGCCCGGGAGAAGGGCTGGACCGAAGGCAGAATGAAAGGCGAGGACGAGGGCAGACTAAAAGGCGTAGCCGAGGGAGAGCCAAAGGTAAAGCTGAGGGTGAGGCTAAAGGCAAGCTGCTAGGCAGGCAGGAAACAGCGCGCGCCATGCTGCGGGAGGGGATGCTCCAAAGTTCGTCGCGTGTTTCACCCATCTTTTCCTGGACGAGATCGAGGCCCTGAAGGAGAGTTAATAGGTCGGCCGGTCGGTGGATTCCCGCAGGGCATTTGCTAGGGTGGAGCGCATTACACACAGGATTGCAGAGAAAGTGTCCACGGCAAAAACGCCGTTCATGGGGCAAGGTGAGGGCGAAATTTGCATCCGGCTCCGGCAGAAACCCACGATCAATTTCAGGTTAGGGCATGGCCTGCGGCAGGAGTTTCTTGAAATCCGCCTGCTATAGACAAAAGCCCCCCGTCGTCGGACGGGGGACTTTCTGCGCCGCAGGGCGCGCTGTTCCGTTAATGCCGCAGACGCCCTACTTCTTAGGTTCCGCGTCCTGGTCGCCGAAGCCCACGGTCTTGAGCCAGTCCGTCGGGTAGCCCAGAGGCTCCATCGTGTCGGCGGTGATCCTGTAGCCGTCGTTGTACTTGCCCACAAGCGTCCAGGCCAGCGTCCACCAGTCCCGATCCACCAACTTCATGTTGTCGTTCACGTGCTTCGTGATCATCTCGGAGGCCTTCTTGGGGTCCTTCTTGTAGAGCTCGGCGGCCTTCTTTTCAAAGTCGGCCTGCTCGGCAAAGAACTTGCCCTCGAGGCGCTTCTGCTCGGCGCGGACATCGCCGATCATCGCGGCGAAGTTGAGGTCCGCCCAGTTGCCCACAAAGTTGAACGCCCACCAGGTGGACTTGGGATCGAACTTGACGCGGTCGCCGGTGTTGTAGGATTCGGGGACCTCCTTCGTTCCCGCGTAGATGGGCATGTAGCACGTCGTGATGGGCTGGTCCTCGCCGAACCAGGCCACGGCCGCCAGGGGCTCCGGCAGGTTGTCGCGCACCTGGCCGATGAAGCTGTAGCTGCAACGGAACAGGCTGATGCTGCGGTTCCAGTCGTTGCCCTTGCGGTCCTCAGGCTTCATGTCCTTCGTCACCGCGTAGCGCGTCGGGGTGCCGAACGGGCCGGCGGCAAGCCCCTTGGTCATGTCGAAGCGCGTGCCCTCAAGGACGTCGCGGCAGAGCGCCATCAGGTCCTGGGGCGTCACGGGCTTGTCGGGCTTCTGGAACAGCGGGTACTGCTCCGCCGCATCCTCAGCCAGCTTCACGCTGGGGGTGAGCAGGTTGTAGGCCCGCCACTCGCGGCGCTGCTGGTAGTAGGGGGAGCCGTAGGGCTCCGGGTTGTAGAGCTTGTGGAATACGAAGGGCTCACCCTCCTTCCACCACCCCATGTCCTGAGCCACGGTCTTGACGTTCGAGGAGTACATGAAGTTGTCCTTGTCGTCGAAGTTGATCTCCGCGATGCGGGAGCGGTTGGAGCCCATGGCGTAGCTGTCGTCCGGGCACCGCACGGCCGCCCAGACCGCGCCGGGCTTGCCGCTCTCCGGCGTCCACAGGGGGCCGGGGCCGGTGATCTCAAACAACCAGATCTCGTCCTTGTCGCCAACGGTCAGGGCCTCGCCGCCGTCGGCATAGCCGTACTTCTCCGCCAGCTCGCCCATGACCTTGATGACCTCGCGGGCTGTTGCCCCGCGCTGGAGGCCGAAGACTTCAAGCTGCTCGATCATGAACAGGCCGTTCTGACACTCGCTCTCCTCGCGCCCGCCCCAGGTGTACTCGCCCATCACGACGGACTTCTCGTTCATGATGGGGTAGCCCACGTGGAAGTAGGTGTAGGTCGTCTCCGCCTGCGGGATCTCTCCGACCTTCCTCAGCTCCTTGCCCGGCCGCGTCTGGTAACAGATGTTGTGGTAGACGGGGACCATCTCGCCCTTCTTGTGTTTGCCGCCAGGGATGACCTTCAGCCGGTGGTCGTACCAGCCGTCACAGGTGTAGGAAACGAGGACGGAGCCGTCTGCCGTCGCCTTCTTGCCCACCATCACGGACGTGCAGGCAAGCGCGGCCCCCGCCAATAGAGCGGTGAGCGCCGCAGCCAGGGCAATAACCTTGATCAATCGCATGAACAACAACCTCCTAAAAAATTTGAGATAACCAGGGCGCCGCACCTGCCGCACCCTGTCGCCGCAGGAAACGAGCCCCTGCGATGAACACAACACAAACGCACCGGCCACCCAGAAGACTGCGGCCATATCGGCCGCTTCGAGGCCCACGTTGCAAAGGAGCGACGAGGCCGGACGACCGTTTCGCCCCGAATCAAACCGTCAGGGTGCAGATAGCCTCCCTCGCCCTGGCGCCCTTTTTAATCGTAAGCGACGCGGCCCAGCGGGGCCTCCGCCGGGTCGTGAAAGAAGGACCCGACCCCCTTCTCCTTCACCTCCGCGTAGCGCGGAACGCCGGTCAGCACGATCTCCCGTCCCGGCGTCATGGAGGAGAAGATGTCCATGCACTGAAGGAACGTCGAGAGGTGACGCCCCACCCGCACGTCGATGTGCCAGCCGTTCTCGTCGATGGGGGCGTAGAGCAGCTTGTGCTTGCCCGCCTCCACCACGAACTCGTCCTTGCCCTCCAGGACCAGTTTCTGATCGGTGACGCCCCGGATGCGGTCCAGCAGGGGCTCCGCCACTTCATAGAGCATGGACATGGCCTGGGTGTGATCCCCCACCTCGCGGTGCGACAGGCCGTGCAGCGTCTTGGGGGAGAACTCCATCCCGATGGGCACCTCGAACTCCGTGCCCGTCAGGAGCATGGAGGCCATGGCCGCGATCTCCTGAGCCTTCTCGTGGGCGACGATGGTGTTCTCCACGCTGTACTCCAGCTCCGCCTCGTGGAGGTCCACCACGACGTCCACGCTCTCCGCGCGGATCATCTGCGCCAGGCCGTAGGTGGTCCGCTCCACCAGCAGGCCGTTGGGCCGGCCCGGCCAGCAGCGGTTCAGGTTACGGATGTCCATGTAGGCCAACATCTGCTTGCTAGGGTAGTGCACGTAGACCTCCGGGTCCGGCCAAGAATCCAGAGGGCTTCCGGAGCGGTCCCCAAGGCGCCAGGTCTTCTTTCCCCAGGGCGTCTTGATGTCGTAGAAGCTGGGGTAGGCCTCGCCGTTGCGCGAGTAGAGGGAACCGCTGGTGTTGGCCCGCGTCACGACGATCAGGCGTCCGGCCTCAGGCTTCGCGTTCTCCACCAGGATCTGCGCGGCCAGGTTCGCCGCGGGCTCCTCCGGGTGGGTGCCGCCGAGCAGCAGGACGGTGCCACCGGGTTTGCCGCTGTCAAGGAAATAGATGTTGCAGTCGTTGGCCGTGCCCTGCAGGGAGGGCTCGTAGAGGCTCAGCTTCTGCACCTGCGTCACTCCGGGGCCCAGCGCGACCGGTTCCTTGTAGTGCCGCATCGCGTAGAACTCGGCCCCGCTCCAAGCCGCCGCCGCCGTGCACAGGACGGCAGCCATCCCTTTGATCCACTTCAATTTTTCCATCGTCGTCGCCCCCTACTTGATGTGCAGAAAGCGCAGGACGAAGGGGATGAGGATCACGGCGTAGAGGACGGCCTCCTGCGGGTCGCGGGTCTTCTTGAAGTTCCAGGCCAAAGCGCAGGCGAAGAGGAGCGTCATGGCGTAGTAACCGTAGGTGATCACCTGATTGATCAGGATCATCAAAGCATCGTTCATCTTATACCTCCAGACGGGTTGTCCCACGGGCTACATGGCCAGCATGGAGAGCTCTTTGCTGTAGATGAGGAAGAGCGTGCAGCAGATGGCCACGAACGCCATGGGGACGAGGCACGCCGCAACGAAGTCGGAGTAGTAGCGTCCCTTGTAGTTCAGCTCCATCACCGAGGCTCTGCCGATGACGGCCGTCGGCGGCAGGCAGTCCCCCAGCGGCCACAGTACGGCCATGGCGGACATGGCCACGATGGGGTTCATGTCCTTCATGTTGAAGAGCATGATCAACGGGACGCCCAGGAGCGGGGCCACGGCGTACTGCAGGATGCCCTCCGAGATGGGAAGGATGATGAAGAGCGTCGCAAAGAGCGTCGAGAGCGGCAAGATCACGACGTGCAGCGAGATGACTCCCCGTGCTCCGGAGAGGGCCAGCACCTGGATCAGCGCGCCCACCACCACCATGATCCCCACGAGGGGCAGGAGCTTGTGGATCGTTTCGCACAGGATTTCCCACACGTCGAGCTTCACCGGCGAGAGGACCCAGACGGAGAACGCTGAGATCATGAAGATCATGGGCAGGCCCACGATGGGGAAGTCGAAGGGCCAGATGCGGCCCGCAGCCAGCAGGCCGCCGAAGACCACGAAGGGGATCAGGACCCGCAGCCAGTTCATCCCAGCCGGGGCCTCCGGCAGCCTCTCCAGGGCTTCCTCTCCCGCCGCGGCGCTGCCGCGCCCAGCGAGCCAGAACATGGAGAAGAGCGCCCCCGATATGGAGAGCACCGCCAGGGGACCGTTGAAGCCGACGTAGGGCATGTTCGCCCCTGCAGCGGCCATCATGGCCCAAAGGTTGATGGGGGGCGCAGCGGCGCTCATGGCCGCCGTCATGAAGATGGCCGCCGTCTTTCGGGTGTCGTCCACCCCCATGGCGGACAGCACGGAGCCCACCAGAGCCCCCACCGTCAGGACGCTCGTTGCCCCCGACCCGGTCAGGGCGCCTGGGATCAGCATCACGAACGTCAAGAGCAGCAGGCAGATCACGCGGCGGGCGTGAAAGGCCCTCACGATGCGGCGCACGATGAAGGCCACGCCGCCCGACTCCTTGATCAGGGCCATGAAGAACGTGGCGCTGATGAAGATCAGGCAGACGTCAAAATAGGTGAAGGTCCCCTCCACGATGTGGCGCAGGGGAAACTCGCTGAAAGCTGCCTCTCCCGTCGGCCAGGCCGCGCAGTGGTACGCGGCGGCAGCGATGGCGGAGAGCAGCATTGAAAGCTCCGTGGAGAGCCGAATCGCCTTCGCGATGAGGAAGGCCACGACGACGATTCCCAGGATGGTATAGGCATGAGAAAACATCAATGTTCTGGACGCCTCCTTTTTCGAGATTAAAAATTGGGGAGGGCGCTCTGCGCCCGCCCCAATCGGTATCCTACTTCAGCTCCGCCAGCTTGGCGCCGATGGAGAGTGCGTCCTTTACGATGATGAGCTCCTTGCCCAGCTCCTTGGCGTAGTTCGTGAAGAACCCGTCGCTGTCGCTGTCCTGGATGATCAGGATGACGTCCGCCAAAGGCATGATCGCCTTGATGGTGGCCTCGTCCGAGGCGTCCGTTCGGCGGGCCATGCCCTCGATGTGGGCCCCGATGACGAGGATGCCCTTCTCCTTCGCTGCCTTGATCAGCGCCGTGCAACGGGCGATCTCCTTGTCCACGTCCGTGCCGGCCGCGCCCATGCCCTTCATGCTGGTGCCCGTCGTCACGACGAGCGTCTTGCAGTCCATCCCCGCGAGCTCCTCCGCGGTGATCGTCTTGCTGGCCTCCGTGGGCATGACCTTGGCCTGCATGGCGGACATCTTGACCATCATGGCACCGGGGCTCTGCCCGCAGGTCGTCGCGACGATGGGAGTTTCCACCTTCGGCAGCTCCGCGGCAAAGGCGGAGGCGGCCGTCAGGCAGAGGGCCAGAACCAGCAGAAACAAACTCTTACGATTCATTCACACGATCTCCTTTCAAAATGTGGAACCGGCCGCAAAACGGCCGAACCCAAACGCCCGAAAGGGCGCTCAACGGTTGTTCGTGTACTTCGCGATGCTGGAGAAGTCGAGGTCCCAGTAGGCCTTCTCGGCGCGGTCCATGCACTCGATGGTATACTTCGTCAGAAACTCCGACGCCTTCTCCGGGGACTCCTTATAGAGGTCGGCCGCCTGCTTCTCCACCTCGGCCTGTCTCTTGAAGAAGTCGTCCTCAATGGGGTTCCTCACGGCCTCGAGGTCCTTGATGGCCTCCTGGTAGCGCCAGTTCACCACGTCGTCCTGGAGCATGAAGGCCCACTGAGCGCAGTCCAAGCTCAGCTTGTCGCGGTCGAAGTGGGACTTCCAGCTCTCCTTCGTGTCGCGGGTTCCGGTGTAGACAGGCACGTAGAGGGTATGGGCCGGGTTGTCGTACCCGAACCACATCACGCCGCCCACCGGCTCCGGCAGGTCCTTCCGCATCTGGGAAACCCAGCTGTAGGCGCAGGCGTTGGTCGCGATGCTTCGGGAGTAGGGGATCTTCAGCAGGTTGCGCTGCAGGCGGGTGGGGAAGGGGGTCGTCAGCGGGCTGAGCTCCGCAACACCGTCCTTGCCCTCCACGATCCAGGCGGGGTCCATCGTCATGTCGAAGGGGCTGCCCTTGTGGTAGCCGCGGATGAAGCCCATGATGTCGCGGACGGAGAGCTTCTTCTCCGGCTTGATGGAGAAGGGGTAGGCGTTGACGGGTGCGTAGGGGTCCCACTCGCGGCTCGGTGCGAGGGCCTTGTAGATCGTGTAGAGGCGATTGCGAATCCAGAGGGAGCTCAGGGCCCAGTCGTCGTTGCCCGTGGCGGGGGAGTAGGCGGCCTGGAAGTCGAAGGGCTGGCCGCTGTCGGGGTCGTAGAGCTTGTTGTCGATGGCGTGCTGCATGTAATTGTCCGAAACGATGAAGTTCTTCGTATCCTTGGGGTCGATGAAGCGGATGCGCGCGATGTTGGGGACGACCACGACCTCGTCGTCCGGCACGCGCTGGGCCGCCCACACGGAGCCCGGCTTGCCGCTCTCCTGCGTCCAGCCGAAGCCCGTGCTGAACACGTGGAATATCCAGGCCTCGTCCGGGTCGGTGATGGTGAGGCACTCGCCCTCCGTGCCGCAGGAAGGCATGAAGCCGTACTTCTGCGAGAGCTCTCCGATGACCTGAATGGCCTCCCGCGCCGTCTTGGCGCGCTGCAACGCGAGGACTTCCAGCTGCTCGATGGCCAAGAGCGCCTTGCCGCCGGGCACGGTCTTCAGGATCTCCTTCTGGCCGATCGTGGTCTCCCCGATGGCGACGCGGTGCTCGTTCATCGCGGGGTATCCGACGTGGAAGTAGCCGTAGGTTTCGGCGACCTGGGGAATCTCCCCAACCTTGACCCAGCCGCCCGGCTCCTCGCCGACGATGTTGCGATAGACGTCCATGTTGGTCCCCGCGGGGTACTTCTGGCCGGGGATGAAGCGAATCTGAGCGTCGTAGTAGGCCCCGTCCGCCGTGTGGCAGGTCATGACGGACCCGTCAACGGACGCATCCCTGCCGACCACCACGTCGGTGCAGGCCAGTGCAGGAGAAAACGACAGCAAACACAACGCCGAACACAGAAACGTGCGGAACAAACTGCGTCTGGAACGAAACATGCCAAAGATCTCCTTTCCTGAGTTATACGATTGAAAAGAAAATGAGCGCCGTCGGGAGCCGGTCGGCCCGACCAACCTCCGTCCGAGTCTCCCGATCCTCACCATTATATCAGCATTGTCCTGGGATTTCATATCTCTAAATTTCAAATTTAACGATAATATATTAAAAAATATTATCAAGTATAAATTTATTTTATGTACAGATTACAGAACGTAGGAAAACAGGAAAAGACGAGAGCTCAACCTTCGGTCACTCCCCTTCCCAGCCCCACCGGCGGTGCGTGGCCAAAACCAGGACGAAGAGCAGAAGCCCCGTCGTCCCCACCAAGACGCTGCGCCCCCGGACAAAGGTCGGACGCCGCGCCTCCCAGGCCACGCCGCAGGCGTCCGCCATGCCGCGGAGGTAGAGGATGTGGACCACAGGGTATCCTTCGCGCAGCGCGCGCCCGATCACGCCGTCACCCCCGTCCTGCCGCGGCAGGATGAGCCCTGGGGGGAGGCGCAGGACGTCCGGACTGTCCCCCATGTTGCCCTCAGGGCCGCCGACGCTGACCACCAGCCTCGTCCGCCCCTCGCGAACGAGCTGCATCTTCGCCTGGACGGCCTCCTCCAGGTCCCTGTTGGCCAAGAGCGGCAGCCCCTCCGCCTGAGCCGCTGCGGTCAGGATATCCCGCGCCTCCTGAGGCATCCCGCCCCCGTTCTCGCTCCCACCCCCCAGCGTGCAGAGCACGGGACGGGTGCGCAGGAATCCGGCGTTGATCAGGGCCTTCGACAGCACGGGCCACGGCGCCTCGGGGCGGTTGGCCCCCCAGTTGGAG
>ERZ772917.1140-NODE-1140-length-16365-cov-22.665849_pt1 | contig 16365 bp, 17 predicted proteins | sample MGYA00511187_ERZ772917 | MGnify/ENA primary metagenome ERZ772917 (study PRJEB29015, sample SAMEA2737925) | human oral metagenome | biome: human oral; feature: human-associated habitat; material: dental | place: China | collected 2012 ... | reverse complement strand
TGGCAATCGTCGCGTCCAGCGTTGCGGTTGGTGTTCGTAGCTTGAAGCCGCCGATAAGTGCTTGGTCAATTGATTCACGCAGTAACACTTTAACATCTTGGTGGCTGGCGTTTGTTTTAGACGACAATAGATTTTTAATCTCATCCTTTGTCGCCAGATCCAACGCTCTTGCACTCTCCACTGTCGCCACAACCGTGCCACGCTCAGCTAATTCTGCCTCAATATCTTGCACCAACAGATCAATTTCTCGCTCACGTCGCTCAGATATAATCAGTGCCGCCAATTCATCAATTACCGTCGCATCACCAGCCAGCAGTCGCTCAGCCGCGTACCGTGCCAACTTTCGCCGAAGCGTTCGTGCCATGACTAGGCAACCTCCTTGACCGCGTTGGCGATCAGCTTGGCATCCGTCTTGGAATCAACTTTTTCACTCAAAATCTTGCCAGTCGCCTCAGCCACCAGTTCAATAGTTTCGTTGTGCAAAGCTTTCTTGGCCTCTTTCACCTCCTTGGCGATTTCCGCCTGTGCCGCACTGATGATAGTCTCTGACTTGACGGTTGCTTTAGCGACGGCTTGCTCAACGACAGCGGCTGCTTCTTCACGGGCCGCCGCCACAATATCATTAGCCTCAGCTCGAGCTTTTCGCATCAGCTCATTAGTCATCTTTTCTGCCTTATCAGCATTCTCGCGTGCCGACTTGGCAGCTTTATCAGCAGTCCGCAAATCCTTTTCACGCTTTTCTAGCATCGCCACCAGCGGCGGATACACCCATTTGCGTAAAACCGCCAAAAGAATCAAAAAGGCAATCGTCTGCAAAATAAGCATTTTCCAGTCAATTCCCAAAGATCCGAACAGGTCAGACTGAGCGGGTTCGGCACTCGCAAATTGTGTCAATATAGTCTCCACAATTTACCTCTCAAACTACATAACTTTGCCGACGATGGCAGCCACGAAACCGATGATCGCCAAAGCGTCGATGAATGAAATACCAAGAATCATCATGGTGCGTAGATCGTTAATCTTCTCTGGATTGCGACCAGCCGCATTCATCGCTGCTGAGCCAACCATTGCTGCGCCAATTGCGGCAAAGGCTGCTGGGATTGCATAAGTTAGGGTAAAAGCAAGTGCTTGCATGATTGATATTCTCCTTATATTATACTTATGTTAATCATTCTCTGCTGCCAATTTTGTCGGTTCAACAGGTGAATGAGCGTTCTCAATTGGCTCGTGCGTGTCGTGGTGAGCCAGCCCCAGGGAAATAAACACGGTCGATAGCATGAAGAAAATATAAGCCTGAATGCCGCCGATAAATAACTCAAACAAGTAAAACGGCTGCAACATCACTGGAGAGACGTACTGCGTCAAAAATCCGATCATAATCAACAAAATCTCGCCCGCCAAAACGTTACCAAACAGACGAAAACTCAGACCTAACAATCGAGAGAACTCCGCCACCAACTCCAAAATACCGACAAACGCCATGATCGGATCTTTCAGCGGATTTACAAAATATCGCCCCATATTTCCCTTAAAGCCAAGGTATTTGAAGGCGTAGACCTGTGCTGCGACGATCGTAACGATAGCCAAAGCAAAAGTCATATTCAGATCAGCTACGCCACCACGAAACAGGGGAGTGTGATGCTCGCCGACAGTTACTGGACCAACAACAGGCAGCAGCCCGAGCCAATATTGGGCAAGAACAAAGAAAAAGATGGTGATACAAAGAGGTGCAACTCGTCGAGCCCACTCTTCATCTGGAATAACCTGACGAACGGTATTATATAGACCGTCAAAAGCCCAATGAACCAAGCGAGTAGCAAAGTTGGCTTTCTTTTTGCCCAGTGCCGCCGCCCGAGTACGGAATAATAGCCACACCAAAACCAACAAACCAAACGCACCAAGTAGCACAGAGTTCGTAACCGACACGCCGCCAACTACAAATATTTCATCAGCCTTAATTGATATGTGCGGTCCAGCACTCGCGAACATCTGCATCATCGCCGCTCATCCTTCCTCTTAATCATACCCATTTGATGTGCCACCAGAGCATACGCTCCCAAAAAACCAATCACGATACCGCCGAACATTAGCCAAGGCTTTAAGCCAAAAACACCGTCCAGCCAGACACCAAGCAAAGTAAAGCCGACCGTAGGAACAAACATACGCCATGTCGTGTCGCCAATAGTCGCAAAAATGACGCCAAAGTTGTTGGCTTCATTATTCTTACCACTTTCAGCAATAGGTTCTTTTGCCATTACTCTCATCATAGCAGCCTGTTATACTATTTTACAAGATGCCTCGCAGAAATTATGTAAAAAATCAGCAAAAGAGTTACCGCATGCCGCCGCAAACCTTGACCGCGAACATAACGTGTCGACAAAAGCGACGCTTTCCAACAGAAAAACAAGCCTCTGCTGCCGCTGACACACAGGAACTATTACACCCAGAATTAACCCTCGGCGTTTATCATTGTCAAATCTGCCAGGGCTGGCACCTAACCAGACGCTGTCAATAAAATCGACTATTTTATTAACACAATCAATTTGCTATAATCATTACCATATTAAGGAGAGAAGTATGAGCGAAGACACAACTACAACCCATCAAGCAAAAGTAACCGTTTACAGCACGGCATGGTGTGCGTTTTGCCACACGGAAATGGAATGGCTGCAAAAACTGGGCGTTGATTTTATCAAAAAAGACATCGAGGCAGAACCAGCAGCTAAGGAAGAATTGCTCAATAAAAATGGCGGCAACTTCCAGGGCGTGCCAGTAACTGACATCAACGGAGAATTAGTGCTTGGCTTTGACCGACCAAAATTGCAGGATCTGCTACGCAAGAATGGTTTAATTAGCGAATAAATTATCTTCCTGACATCAATTAAGCAGGGCCAATTTGGACTACTTCGCCACCCAGCTTATGGCGGAAGTATTCGTCGTGGCTAACATAAAGAATGGCACCTTGATATTTAGCAAGGGCATTTTCTAATTCCTCGATACTCGGTAAGTCCAAATGGTTTGTCGGCTCGTCAAGGATAAGTAGCTGTGGGTCATTCGCCAGCATACTAATGATCTGAAAACGTGCTTTCTGACCGCCCGACAGTCGAGCAAGCGGAAGAGAGCGGTCGGCGTCAGTGAATAGATAATCAGCACACACCTGACGAACAACAGTTTCAGAAACTGGTAAATTACGGTCAAGATACACTCGCTCAATCGCCTCGCCGAGCGGCTGATTAAGATATTTTTCGTTAATTTCTTGCTCATAAATACCGACTCGCACCTGCGGATCCAAGAAAAGTTCACCACTATAAATAACAGGTTCGCTCAGCCCAAGCAACGCCCGAATCAGCGTCGTCTTACCAGCACCGTTACGACCCCGCAGCTCCACAGATTCGCCCTCTCTCAAATCAATATTCACACCTTCAAACAAAATCTTATCACCATAACCCATCGCCACGTCCGTCGCCCGCATCAAAACATGTTTACTCCGCGACTCGTTTTGGCGAACATTGAGGCGAATATTCTTTGCCTTAAATCTGTCATATTGTTTAGTTGCCTTAAAATTGAGAGAATCCACCGATTCTTTGTCGATCCAAAAACTCGGACGCTTAATAGATTCCAGTTCCGCTAATTCCTTCCGAGCAGCATCCTCCAGCCGCTTAAACCGCTGAATCGTACTCGGGTTACGAGACTTCTCCTTAAGTCTCTGATAGTCCAAAACTTTCTGTCGCAAATTAGCAATCCGCTTTTCGGTTTGCTCAAAATTGTTCATTCCTGCCGCCGTCTGCGTCGCATTCTGCTTTAAGTAAGCGTCGTAATTACCACGATAGCTAACACTCGTGCCATCTTTTATTTCAATAATTCGGTCCACCTCTTTGAGGACATCTCGGTCATGAGTAATAATCAGCATCGCCTCTTTTGCATTTTTCATCCAGTCGATAAATTGCTGCTTCGCCACATAGTCCATATGGTTTGTCGGCTCGTCAATCAGTGCCAGCTGTGCCTGCGAGTGCATAATTTTAACAATTTCAATCAGCCGCTTTTGACCGCCCGACAGGGAAGACAACGGCCGATCAGCCAGCCCAGACAACTGAAATCCGTCCAACTCACGCCTAATTTTCTCCTCAATTTGGTAAAAGCCTTTCTGCTCAAAACGTGCCAATGCGTCGGTATATTCAGTGATCAGCCGCATATTGTCGCCCATCTTATCAGGGTAGGTGTCGATAATATCTTTCAAGTATGTATATTCTGGCAAGCCGCGAAGTATGTAACGCATTACACTAACATCGCCAAGATTATGATGCTCCTGCATGGTTGCCGCCACCACCAGGCCGCGTCGGAAAACAACCTCACCGCCAAAATCCGTATCCACGCCCGCCATGATGCCAAACAGCGTCGACTTGCCGATACCATTACGCCCAACCACACCGATTTTCTCGCCATCATCAATAGAAAAAGCCACATTAGTCATCAGAATCTTATCACCAAATGATTTCTCGGTGATGTGAATATCAGCAATCATCTGTCTAGTATAGCAGAGAAGAAGACAAAATGGCGGCTTATCTTGTAATTATTTCCTTGTGTGGCATAATAATAAAATGGATCACTTTTCAGACACACCAAAGACAAAGGAATCTGCAGAAAACGTTATCTCTCTAGAAGACGCAAGTAAACGTCTCGCATCAAGAGCAATCACTAAACTTGGCTATCGCAGGCGACAAAATGAACAATCCACCCGTAAAGAGCCAGCAGAGGTCATACCTATCGACATTAAACGAGAAAAGCAGGAATCTCTAGTAAATATTTTTAAACATCACCTCAGCTCTTTGGGTGAATCTGAAAACCTAGCCGAGAACCTGATTCAAGCCGAACAAACACTTCAATCTATTTACGAAAATACTCCTGAGATAAACAAAGCGATGTTGTCTGCAATCTTAGTATTCTACCTGTCAAATAGCGGCAAAGACGCTATAGAATCAGCTGCTGAATACCCTAAACTGCTACAACTGATTGAGATTGCTGCCAATCTGGACAAGACTAGTAAAATACCCAACCATCCCGCAGTTCTAGCGACCAGGAATCGTGCGATATCGTTAATGTCCCAATTGCCCGGTGAATATAACCCCAAGACTGGCAAATATACACCTCCATCTTCATGACGATAAATCTGTTATAATATACCTATGTCCAAATCGAAAAAAACCAAAAAGCAGCAACCTGCCTCGATCGTTAATCGTCGTGCTCGATTTGACTATGAACTTGACGAAGAGATTATTGCTGGTCTGGTTTTGACGGGGCTGGAAGTGCGAGCCGCCAGGGAAGGGCATGTCCAATTGAAAGGATCCTTTGTCAGCTTAAGAAATAACGAACTATGGCTGAATAATGCCAGTTTTTCCTTACGATTAAACGTTCGCGGCGAGGCAAACGCCAGATCAGTCGACACTTCGGCACGAAAATTATTAGTCAGCAAAAAACAACTTGCCCATTTCACAGACGCCAAAAAGCAAGGCTTGACGATTATACCAACGAAATTATTAACTCAAGGTAAGTTTATAAAACTAGCCATCGCACTGGGCAAGGGCAAAAAGAAATACGATAAACGCGAGACTATTAAACGACGAGATCAAGATCGTGAAACTAGACGGCAGCTTTCTCGGCGATAAGACTATTAGGCATTCAGTGCCTGGCGTGAGCGTATCAAATCGTCATACAGAGCAACCATTTTCTTGGCCATAGTAACCGAATCAAATTTCTTTGCCACCGACAAAGCACCTTTTGACAGTACCGCTAGTCGTTCGGGGTCGGCAAATAACTCATTAAATACTTTGGCAAAATCTTCTCCTTCAATACCATCTGTCAAAATAGCATTTTTCTTAGTCAGACCCTCTGTCATCTGCTCGTCACAATAAACAATCGGCAATCCAGCGGCCGATGCCTCCAAAAATGTCATTGGCTGATTATCAAAGTGGTACGATGCCAAGGAGAAAACATCTGCTTGCTTTAGTAGAGCCGCCACTTTATCTGCTGGCTGCATGCCAGTAAAAATAACCCTATTCTCTACGCCAAGTTCTTTTGTAACCGCTCGCAGTTCTTTCTCGTAGGGACCGCCACCGACCAGCACTAACCTCACCTTTGGGTCTGTAATATACGGCATTGCCTCTATCAGCGCTTTCTGTCGCTTCTCTGGACTCAGTCGCGCCACTGAAATGATAAATTTATCACCTGGCTGCTTGTCTATGGGTGAGTTTTCGGCAGAAGCATCACGATATCGTTTAGTATTGATACCGTTTGGGAATATATGACACGGCACGGTTAAGCCGCCTTCGTCAACTAAAATTTTCGCCAAATGCTTCGACGGCGATATGCATGCATCACACTGATTGGCAAAAGCCGCCGTCAATCGCCATCCCTGACGCGAAAACATCTCTTTTATAGCACTGCGGTTCATTGAGCGCAGTTCATCACGTGAACCAACTGGCAAGATAGGCTTTGTTCTTAATACTATAGGGAAAGCTACCGAAGCCGCAATAATCCCGGCCGTCACCATAAAAGGATAGTCATCGATCAATTCTGTATATAGCGTATGAATCGTCGTTACGTGCGGAATATTCTGACGTTTCGCCACACTGTGTGCCAACACTCCCATATAAAATTGCATCTGGCTATGGACTATGTCAAACTTATATTTATCCAACCGCCGAGCAAGCCCAGGGTAAATGACACCCATTTCACGCTTATCAAAGACATAATTCTTTGACGACGGCATACGAATAATATTTTTATCATTATCCTCGTACCCCTTACACTTTGGGGCAATAATATAGACATCATGGCCTAGTTTTTCTAAAGCCTCTTTAAGGCTAGCTGTCGAGGTCGCTACGCCATGCACTGAAGGTAAATAATCGTCAATAAAAAAGGCTATCCTCATATTAAAATAATATCACATTTACTCACACTTCTGGATATTGGTCTACAGCCTCAAAATGCAAAATATGCCCAGCTTCTGGTGCTATGATCAGTTGAGCGTGAGGTATCAGCTGACATATAATCTCAGGAGTTCTCGCAGTTATTATATTATCCTTACCGCCTATGAGGATTGATACGTCATAGACATCAGATATCACACCTTGGTATGGATTTTGTCTATACAACAAAGTCGTTAGAACATTTGAATCATCAAGTGTCAACGTTTCTTTTTTATACCGCTCTGATTCAGACAACCACTGCCAAGCATCTTCTCGTTTCGTTTGTAGCGCCGCCACCACGCGAATCTTCTGAGCTGGTTTTGAGTTGTAGATAGACCAACCAAGCTTATGAGGCAAGTGATTAGATAGGCTCTGCAACACGTCTGCGAGTCTTGACGGATCAGGAGTCGGACAGCCCATAATAATCTTCATAGACTCTGGTAACAACTCCTTACGCATTAAATGGTAAACAATAGACGAAGAAAAAGAATTGCTAATCAGAACATCAACTGGACGACCAAGGCAGGCTAAAGCCAGCATCATCCATTCCGCCAGCTCATCATAATTACGAAAAGGCAACATCTTTGAGCCACCATGCCCTGGCAAATCAAACACATAAACAGCATACCCGAACCCTACATACCGCTCTGCCAACGGCATCATGTCAATCTTTCCGCCAGTAACACCATGAAATATGGCAACTGTCTTGCTTGATTTTGTATTACACTGAATCCAGCATATACCATCTTTTGTCTTTTCTTGGCAATTTAATTTCTGATATATCTGCCTCAAGGTTGGAATTTTCGCCATAGTACGATTATACTAGATTTATGGAATCAAATAAACTTTCCGCATCGCTAAAAATCGCACTGGTTCTAGACGACTACTATCCATCATCAAGCGGAGTAAGTAGATCTATTCAATCACAAATCGATGAGTTATCCGCGATGGGACACCACGTCACACTGATCGCACCAGAGAAAAATTTCACACCACCAAAAAACGCCGAGCATATCGCCCTAAAATCAGTCCAGCCGCCTGGTGCTTTAAAACACACCGCCATTCTCTCAAGTACCGCTCGCATTGCGAAAAGTATCACAAAAAATCATCAATTTGACATTATTCACAGCCAAACAGACACTGGAGCTCTCATTTTGTCCGCCAGGATTGCTAAGATACAACACATTCCTCACATTCATACATTCCATACCAACATGGCGGGTTCAGTGCCATATTATACCAAACCAAAGATGTTCGCCGCCACAATAGCTTATCGATTATTAGCATTTAAGCTTCACTTGATACGCCGACAAAAACCGATTCGCACTAACTCCAAAGATTCTATATTTAACGGTTGTTCTCATTTTGGCAAGTCATACTGGAAATCACAAGCACTTATGGCAAATGCAGTTGACGCAATCGTTACGCCGTCGCAGTATATGCTGAAGTATATACAGGCAGCCTCTCCGAACAAACAGTTTATTAAAAAAAGCATTCCGAATGGTTATAACAAGGGACTACATAAACTAATCAGCAATACAGCGGTAAAGAAGGACAGAAATACAGTTCGCTTCATCAGTATTGGTAGAATATCCAACGAGAAACGCATTGACACAATGGTGGAAGCCTTCAAGATGGCGAAATTACCAAACGCTGAGCTTGTACTCATTGGTGACGGTAATCAAATGCCGTTAATTAAACAGTTGGCGACCGACACATCCAATATTAAACTGCTTGGACAAGTCCATCGCCTCGATGACATCGCAAAACATCTGAAGAGCTCTGATGTATTTGTCCTGACGTCATATCATTTTGACAATCAGCCGATGGTTATACTTGAAGCACTGGCAGCAGAGCTACCAATATTATATTGCGACGACCAGCTGGATGTTGGCGTCGACAAAACAAACAGTATTAGAACATTGCCGTCAGCTTCAGCAATCAGCAAGGGCATGACACTCCTTGCTAGTGATGTCGCACTACGCAATAAGCTATCCCGTGGATCAAAGCAAAAATGTGAGCAACTTTCTGCAAAAATAATGACAGAGAAATATATATCACTCTACCGAGAATTGATGGCATAAATTAGAAGATTTACGAAGCGAGACTACCCTGATTGCAAGAAATTCGCTAAAATGGCTATATGAAACTATTCTCCTGGAACGTAAACGGTATTCGCGCAGTTATCAACAAGGGCGAATTTGCACAATTCATCAATAAGTACAATCCAGATATTTTATGTCTACAAGAAACCAAGGCCGCACGAGATCAAGTTGAAATCGACCTGCCAGATTATCACGAGCATTTTTATTCTGCCGCTAAAAAAGGCTATTCTGGCACGGCAATTTTCTCAAAAATCCCACCGCTGCATTGGTATGATGGATTTCCACAAAATATAATTGAAAGATTCGACCTAACTGGTGATAAATATGGCAATCCGGCTGACGAAGGGCGGATTATCGCGGCTGAGTTTGATAGTTTCTGGGTGGTTACTTGCTACACACCAAACTCCAAAGGAGACTTGAGTCGCCTGGGTTTACGCCATGAAAAATGGGATAAGGCGGTATTGGCTTATCTGCAGGAATTGGAACTGTCAAAGCCAGTACTATACTGCGGCGACATGAACGTAGCGCATAAAGAAATTGATTTGGCAAATCCCAAACCTAATGTTGGCAAACACGGCTTCACCGACGAAGAACGTGAGGGCTTCCAGAATTATTTGGATGCCGGCTTTATTGATACGTTCCGGGTAGTTTTTCCCGAAAAAACCGGCGCTTATACTTGGTGGACACATTGGGCTAATGCTAGGGCGCGCAATGTCGGTTGGCGGATTGACTATTGGTTGGCATCACGTGAAATTGCAAATCGCGTCACTAATCCACAAATTCACCCCGAACAAATGGGTAGCGATCATTGTCCGGTGAGTATTGAGGTAAATTTGTAAATGGACATGAAATTTTGGCACAGACAAGAACCGGGCAAACCGCTTTTTCCTGATGTTGAGTGGAATAAGCCAGAACGGCGCGATCAAGCAGGGAAGCTGGGGATTATTGGCGGCAATAAATTGGGATTTTTAGCGGTCGCGGAAAGTTATCAAGAAGCTCTTAAGGCTGGCGTCGGCGAAGCTCGCGTATTACTGCCTGATGTATTGAAAAAAAGTGTCCCCACGGTAATGACCGACGTATTATTTGCGCCAACCAACCAATCGGGCAGTCTAGCCAACGAAGCTCTAAACGAAGCTCTAGCCTTAGAAAAATGGGCAGACGCGTTACTGTTATGTGGCGACGCTGGACGCAACAGTCAGACGTCAATTGTTTATGAAGAATTGATAAAAAAGTCAGAAATCCCAGTAGTATTAACAAGAGATGCGATTGACCTGGTCCAGAACAGTTTCCAGGAGATCTTAGATAATCCGCGCGTGGTTTTTGTGGCAAGTCTGGCACAAGTTCAGAAAATTTTTCGCGCCATTTATTACCCAAAGATGATTACTTTTAGCATTCAGCTGGCGCAGCTTGTCGAGACACTTCACAAATTTACCATTACATATCCCGTAACTATTTGTGTTTTTCATGCGGACAATCTAATAATTGCCCACGACGGTGAAGTCGTCACCCAAAAATGGGACGCTCCAATGGCAATCTGGCGAGGGACCGTTGGCGCACGTGCCGCAAGCTATTTAATTTGGTCACCAGAGGCACCGCTGGCAGCCATTAGTACTGCTATTTGCAAAATGTAGCCTCGCATAAATATCCGCTTGACATTACGCACAATTAGTTTTATTATACTAACAAGCTTTCGCTCGGACTTGTCAAAGGGCGAAAGTAGCCCTTGGTCGCGAGTGAAGCATCTATCGATAAGGATTCTACCATGAAAATCGGAATCGCGTTAGTAATGGCCCTGGCGATCGTAATGGTCATCATCATTCCCGCCATAATCGGGTCGGTAATTGGGGTGCTAATAGCACTCCTGCTCTCAGCGAATCTAACCCCTGCAGCGCTCATTGGAGCGTTGAGCGGGGGATCCGCTGGCTTCACATTCCTACTAAATGCGAAAGCAAACGGAGGAGAGAAAGGGCTATAAAGCCCGCAGAAAACAGCTCGCCTGGAAGGCTATAAAGCCTCGGTAGCGCCTTTCTGCGGGCTGTTTTCTTTACATAAAAAATCGCCCAAAAGTTGGACGATTAAGCCTGAAGCCATCTCTGGTACCGCGGGCCGGACTTGAACCGGCACGAGCTATTGCTCACCAGATTTTGAGTCTAGCGCGTCTACCAATTCCGCCACCGCGGCACAAGAGAACGCTTCAAACTACCGTACGATTGTAGCATAATAGACCTCTACTCACAAGCACGACTTTTATTTACCGCTGATTTACCGTATAATAAGGTAAGTTATGTATCCGACGGATGATCAATCAAACGGTCGAGTGGGCATGCCACAATCAGATCAGCGCCGACCTCTTACGCCGCCAGCTCGTGATCCAGCAGCTTCGCAGAGCGCCGCTGCTGATGTTATTCGCGGACAGCTTGACGCTATCTATGCTCGGTCAGAAAATTATCAAGCCACTCCCCAGCAGTCACAGCCTCAAACAAAACCCGATAATAATCCAGCCGATGAAATCCAACCTCACTATATTAGTCCACAACAGGCACCTCAAGCTCAAGCTAGCTCCGGCCACGCTATGCGAACAACTCCAATCACCCAAGAGACGCCGACAGACCAGCCAGAAAAAAAATCAGACACCATAGTAAGCCCAGTCCAGAATAAAACTTCGACTATCCACACCCAAGTTTCAGCCGACCAATGGAAGCAATATCATAGTGCTTGGCAAAAATACTACCAAATGTACTACGAACGTTATTATGCTGAAAATATTAATGCAAAAAACCGTGAGATATCTAGGCTAAATAGGGAGAATAAGCAGGCAAATTCAGACGCCAACGAGCCCCTGGACCCGCAGAAGGTCGCCATAAAAGAGCTTCGTAGTCAAATTCAACAAAAAGTTCGAGATTCCGCCAAGAAGGTCAAAAAATCTCGCCATTTTGTCCCAGCGATTGCTGGTCTGTCAGTGCTACTAATTTTCATGTTTTTACAATATAATCGCATCATTTTTGGAGCAGTAGCCGCCTACACCACCCCTGGCGCAATTGATCCTCAGAATATTATTGTTGACGCGTCCACAGATGTTACGGTTAGCTCTGAATCTCGGATTATTATTCCTAAAATCAATGTTGATGCTCCAGTGGTTTATGGGGCTGCTAGCGACACAAAATCTCAGTCAGAAGCCATGAGGCGAGGAGTCGCCCACTTCTCAATTCCTGGAGCCAGCGCCGTGCCAGGCCAGGTAGGCAACGCGGTTTTTGCTGCACACTCCAGTAATGATGCCTTTGCTGCAGGCGACTATAAGTTTGTGTTTGCCCAGAATGAAAAACTAGTCAAGGGCGATATCATCTATATGAATTACAACAGCAAGCGCTACACTTATAAAATCACCTCCACCGAGGTTGTTATGCCAAACGAAGTCTCAAAGGTTCAGTTAACTACAGACAAGCCAATGTTGACGCTAGTTAGCTGTGTGCCTTTAGGTACGGCAGAGAAGCGCTTATTGATTTTTGCCGAGCAGATCAGTCCTGACCCAAATAAAGCCGCCACAAAAACTGAATCCAGCACAAGTCAGTCACAGAATAACAAATCTGCCATCCCAGGAAAGCCCGAGCCAACACTTATAGAGAGATTATTCGGTAGATAAACTAATTGTTTAGTTAAAGAATCCTACAGAGCCATTGTCCATATTCATTTTATTCAGGACAAATTTTCCAGATGCGTTAACTGTAATTCCATAGACATAACGCTGGTTAGCTGATAGAACCGAATCCATGCCGCTTTTTACGTCCAGCAAAGTATGTGCGTTAGTGCCGTCAAATTCACGAATTTCCATCTTTCCATTAGCCGATACACTACGGATATAAAAATTATCAAGCCATTTCACCTCTTGCGCAACACCAATATTAAACACCTGAGACAGCTCTTTACGCTCCAAATCATATGACTGTAACACTGCACTGTTTTGTGCCACTATAAACCGCCCAGCATTATCCAGGGTCATACTTGTCGTTGCGTTTTCAGTCTTAATGTTTTTTGCAGTCTGTAAAAATTCTTTCTGTCGGTCCTTAGAATCTGATATATTTCCTCTATAAATTGTCATATCCTGACCAACCGCTAAAACTACAGTGTCTTTATTAAAATAGCGAGAGGTCCGAATAATTGGCGTCTTATCTGTGGTGAATTTACCGATAACGAACGGCTCTTTCCAATCCCGCTTCCAAATACCCGCGACTTTTTTGCCGTCAATAATCGACACGTAAGATAGCCGGTCGTCGCCATATAGCTTAAATGATTCTACGCCAGTTAAAATTGGACTAGAAATCGTCGAGCTATCCAGATCAACTCGACGAAGCTCACCGCTCTCCTGCAAAATATATACCGAGTGAGCGCCAGTTCCTGCGAAACTAATTTGCTTTACGCTTAAGCCCGTCATAGTCGTTACGTCGATAATCTTCTCCGGATTTTCTCTGTCAAAAACCAGCCACTGCACGCCCGTGGCATTATTTTCTGCTGGATATGAGTGCTTGACTAAAACGTATCGCGAGTCGCGGTCCCATTCCGCCACCGAAAATACGTGACCATCAGCAGACAGGGAATAGCCAGCCAAGATACTTATACTGAGATTATATTCCGTAAATTTCTCTTTGCCCTTATTGGTGTCGCGGATATCACCGACAGTCATGAATGGAGTTTTATCCTTTGTGCCAAAGCCCATCAAAAAACCACCGTTCGGCGATAAGGAGATGGCCTGCACCGAATCAAAAGTTTTTACCTCAGTAGTGTCGCGTTTTATCGGAATAAGCCTGGCATAATTCAGATTGGTTACGGTGTTAGATTTAATATCCAGCGTCTTCTGCCATGGCTCGTATTCATTTAACTTCATTGCAAATGTATGCTTTCCTGGAAGCACAGTACTCTTTGTTGAGGTCCTACGCAACTCCATATCATCAACATAGACCAGCGCTCCGCTTGGGTGAGACTCGTATTGGACTAGTCCCGTTTGCTGTAATTCTTTTGTATTAGGATTAAATGTATAGCCAAGCATTCTAAAAGTTAAAAATACCAGAAGAGTAATAAGCGATAATGTCATTAACGTGTACACAAAGGCTCGCCTTGCGAGTTCCTTAGTACGATTTCTTTGTCGATACATAATTACGGAAATTATAACATATTTGCATACTTGAAAAAACCGTAGGCGATTTGTACTATATATACAGGAATAAACATTAGGGGGATTAATGACGAGTAAAAATTATGTAGTCATCAATGGGCGAGCCTACAACACCATAACTGGCATGGTGATGGATGACATTGATGTAAAGAAAACTGAAGTAAAAAAAGTGCAGCCAATCAACAACCGCGGTACCGCAGTATCAAACATCCATGCTAATCACATTCAAAAATCGAGTACTTTAAATCGTCGACATGTTAAGATGCCGCAACGTACAGCACTAGCTGCCAAACCCCAGAAGACCCGCGCTTCTGTACAGCAACATGTTGCCGTAAAGAAATTTGCTACGCCAACAGTCAGCAAGCCAACCCCAGAGCGAATCGCCGTTAATCGCCCAGCCGAGGCTCATCCGGTCATTCGTCGTGCCCAAAACAGAAATCTTAGCGTTAATGGCAAACTACGAAAAGAGCGTCGACCGCTAGCTACCAATAATCCACTAGTTGCCCCGAAAAAAGTCGAAAAGCCAGCCATAAAAACCGCTAAAGAATTAAAAAATGAGGCTATCGAAAAAGCCTTATCAAATGAAATTACTAGCAATAAAAAAGTTCGACGACGCCAGAAAAAAGGCAGCGCACTACGCTGGCTGAATACCTTTTCTGTTGGTCTTGCGGTAATGCTACTTGGCGGCTATTTGACATATCTAAGTATGCCAAACATTTCCATAAGGATGGCAGCAATTCAGTCAGGAATTGACGCCAAATATCCAGGCTACAAACCAGACGGCTACGCACTAAACGGTCCAATTAAATTCAAATCAGGCGAAGTCAGCATGCGCTATGCCTATGCTGACGGCAGCTCAGCTTACACCATAACCCAACAAAAAAGCAGCTGGAACTCATCAGCCGTCAAGGAATTTTTCTCCGAAAAACATAAATCACCAAATACTACGATGATTGACGGATTAACCATCTATAGTGGCGGTAAAGAAGCCGCTTGGGTGAACGGCGGAATTTTATACCAGATTAGCGGCGATGCTAATCTCTCTAGCGATCAAATCCAAAAAATCGCAACCAGCCTGTAGCGCATCAGATAACGTGATATAATTTATTCATGACTACTAGAACTCGTTTTGCGCCAAGTCCGACTGGCTATATTCACGTCGGCAATGTTCGTACTGCACTATACACCTATCTTGTCGCCCGGAAACATCAGGGTGATTTTATCCTACGCATCGAAGACACCGACCAAGCCAGATTTGTTGACGGAGCGGAGGAATTGATTCTAAAAACTCTAAATTGGCTGGGGCTAGATTGGGACGAAGGACCAAACCTCAATAGCACAGAAGAGGTTGGCAATTTCGGACCATATCATCAAACAGACCGACGGGAAATTTACCTCAAGTGGGCTAAGAAAATGATTGACGAGGGGCTAGCTTACGCCGATCCATACACCCCAGAACAAGTTCAAGCCTTCCGCGACCAAGCCAAGGCCGAGAAGCGAGCTTTCTTATATCGCGACCATCGTCCAGAAAATCCACCAGAATGGCAGATAGGCATGCCGCTCCGTTTTAAGGTTCCGGAAATTAAGAGATATTCTTGGCAAGACGCCGTCATGGGTGAACTGTCAGCTGGGCCAGAAGCGCTTGATGATTTTATCTTAATCAAGGCAGACGGGCTGCCAACATATAACTTTGCTCATATCATTGACGATTTTGAGATGAAAATCACCCATGTTATTCGCGGCTCAGAATATATCGCCAGTACGCCCAAATATTTATCTTTGTATGAAGCCCTGAAAATCGAGCCACCAATTCTGGCGCACGTGCCACACATTATGGCGCCGACCGGCAACAAGAAGTTAGGCAAGCGTGATGGCGCAAAAAGCGTCACCGAGTACCAAAAAGAGGGAATTTTGCCAGAAGCGATGCTGAATTTCTTAGCGCAACTCGGCTGGAACGACGGCACTGAACAAGAGATTTTCAGCAAAGCCGAACTAATAGAAAAGTTCTCACTTGACCGCGTCCAAAAATCAGGCGCACGGTTTGACGAGCAGCGGCTAATTTGGCTAAACGGCCAATGGATTCGCTCACTCGACTTAGACGACCTTTATAATCGATGTGAAACTTTCT
>ERZ772917.1138-NODE-1138-length-16369-cov-70.814025_pt1 | contig 16369 bp, 13 predicted proteins | sample MGYA00511187_ERZ772917 | MGnify/ENA primary metagenome ERZ772917 (study PRJEB29015, sample SAMEA2737925) | human oral metagenome | biome: human oral; feature: human-associated habitat; material: dental | place: China | collected 2012 ... | reverse complement strand
ATGGACGACCTGAGAATCCCGCCCGGACCCGGCTGCCCGCGTGGCCTTCTCGTGCCCGCGGGGGAGCTGGTCGAGCGTTTCTCCCACGCCTCGGGGCCGGGCGGCCAGGGCGTGAACACCGCGGACTCGCGCGTCCAGCTGAGCCTGGACCTGGGCTCGACGAGCGCGCTCGACTAACGCCAGCGCGAACGCGCCCTGAGCGAGCTCAGGGAGCGCCTCGTGGGAACCGTCCTGACGGTGACGGCCGCCGAGCACCGCTCCCAGCGCCGCAACCGCGCGGCCGCCCGCGAGCGCCTCGGGGAGATCCTGCGGGCGGCGCTGACTCCGCAGACGCCTCGCCGTCCCACCAAGCCGACGCGTGCGGCCAGGGCGCGCCGCCTCGCGGAGAAGAGGCGACGGTCGGAGGTCAAGGCGCGCAGGCGCCGCCCCGACGCCGAGTGAGCTGGGCACGCAGGAGTAGGACAGGGAGAGTCCGGGGCGGGCCTACGCCCACTCGCCCCCGTCCGTGCGCCACCCGATAAACACCCAGGTGACGGGTAGTTTGTAGTCGAGAACCCACATCTGGCTGTCCTCCCCGGTGGGGGATTCGACGACCCTGCGAACGAGATGCTGGGCGGCGTAGTCGTCGAAGAGCCTGGACTCGCGCGCCGTGAAAGGCTCGGGTCGGGCGAGGCGGCGCAGGTCCGAGCGAGCCTCGTCGAAGGAGAAGAAACGCATCGGGCGGAAGGTCGTCGTGGAGGCGGTCACGGGGACTCGGCCCATCGCGCGCAGAGCCCGCAGGACCTTGCGCGGGTTGCGTGGATGCTTGGCCGTGCGCCCCAGGTAGGTGAGCAGGCGAGGGTCGGAGGAGGGCGGCAGGCTCGCGGGCACGACGACGGCGGCCTTCGATCGCGCGGCCGAATCGAGCTTGTGAACGTAGGAGGGCACATCCCCGCTCATGAGGGAGCGGGACGCGAAGGCCACGTCGACGCTGTTCTCGCCCATGCCTGCCGCCTCCCAGTCGTCCTCCCAGGCCAGGAGGTGCGACGTGATGGGTAGTGACTGCGCGGCCGCGCGCTCGTCGAGGATCACCAGCATGGCCTCGGCGAAGTCGCAGCCGTGCACGCGGTGCCCCTCGCGGGCCAGGGGGATCGCCAGTGTCCCGGTCGCGCAGCCCATATCCAAGACCGTGTCGGTCGGGTCGAGCGAGAGGAGGTCCATGAGCCAGCGCTCGTAGTCTCCCGTCGCGTTACGCGTGAAGGTCGCGGCCCGCTTGTTCCAGTACTCCCGTCTGTCTCGGTCGATGTTCTCCTCGCGGACGCTGCCTCGTGCTGGCATCTTCCCAAGCCTCCGTTTTCGTTCTCGTCGAGGCCGGGCGGCTCGGCCCGACCCTGCCAGGATAATCGCTGCGTGTGCGGGGGCAACAGAACCCGATAGTGTATCGGCAACCATCTGGCGCTTTGAGTGGAATAATGGCCGCGTGAGTTCTTCCCACGTGCAGCCCAACTTCTCCAGCGACTACCAGGAGGGCGCACACGGCCGGGTGCTCGACGCCCTCGTCGCCACCAACATGGAACAGACCAGCGGCTACGGCACCGATCCCCACTGCGAGCGCGCCCGCGACCTGATCCGCGCCGCCTGCGCCGCCCCCGACGCCGATGTGTACTTCCTCGTGGGCGGCACCCAGACGAACGCCACCGTCATCGACGCGATCCTCCTGCCCTGGCAGGGTGTCATCGCCCCCAACACGGGCCACATCAACATCCACGAGGCCGGCATCGTCGAGCGCGGAGGCCACAAGATCCTCGACACCCCCGCCCGCGATGGCAAGATCAACGCCTCGGACGTCGAGCGCATCTACTCCGCGTGGGAGGGCGACGGCGCGCGCGACCACATGATCGCCCCCGCCCTCGTCTATATTTCCCAGCCCACCGAGTATGGCACCCTGTACTCCCTGGACGAGCTCGAGGAGCTCTCGCGCGTGTGCCGCGAGCGCGACCTCAAGCTCTTCGTCGACGGCGCGCGCCTGGCGTATGCGCTGGCGTCGCCGGCAAACGACGTGACGCTCGCCGACCTGGCGCGCCTGACGGACGTCTTCTACATCGGCGGCACGAAGTGCGGTGCCCTCTTCGGCGAGGCCGTGGTGATCCCCGAGCGCGGATCGATCCGCCAGTTCGTCACCCAGATGAAACAACACGGGGCGCTCCTGGCCAAGGGGCGCCTGCTCGGCGTCCAGTTCGAGGCGCTCTTCGAGGACGACCTGTACCTCAGGATCGGTACCCCTGCCGTGGAAGCGACCGCGAGAATCCGCGGCGCCCTGCGGCAGGCGGGCTACGTCATGACGATGAATTCGCCGACGAACCTGACCTTCGTTGCCCTCGACCAGGCCGGGCACGAGCGCCTCTCGCGCAAGGTGCACTACGGCATCTGGGAGACGCTGCCCGACGGGCGTCTTCTCGCGCGCGTCGGCACCTCCTGGGCGACCCCCGAGGAGGACGTGGTGGCCTTCGAGGAGGCCCTGGCGAGATAGGGAGCTGTCCGCTACGCGGATCGCTTCGAGGCGAGGGGGCGCGTCGGGGTAGCCTGGTCGTGTGACACTCAACGAAGAGACATGCGATTTTTCCACCCTGGCCGGCTCGCGCCGCTCGACCCGCGCCTTTACGGATCGCGAGGTCCCCTCCGACGTCCTGGACGCCATCCTCGCCGACGCGACCGCCGCGCCATCCTGGTCTAACACGAGGGCCTTCCGCGTCGCGATCGCAACCGGCGGGCGCGCCCAGCGTCTGCGTGAGCGCTACGGGCGCCTCTTCGACGAGGAGGTCGAGGCCTACGCGCGCAAGGCCGCTGACCCCGACGTGGTGATCCCCGCCCCGGACGGCGACTACCCGGTGCGCAAGCGCTACCCGGATGAGGTGAGGCCCGCCCAGATCGAGGTCGCCAAGCTCCTGTACGGAATCTGCGGCGTCGAGCGCGGCGATATCGAGGGGCGCAATCGCGTCAACCGCCGCAACGTGGTCGCCTTCGACGCCCCCGTCATCGGCTTCGTGTTCGTGCACGAGGACATGCTGCCGTGGAGCGCGATGGACGCCGGGCTCATGCTCCAGACCCTGTTCCTGTCCGCCAAGTCGCGGGGCGTCGACTCCTGCCCGGTCGGCATCCTGGCCACCTGGCGCTCGCCCGTCGACGAGGAGTTCGACGTGCCCGAGCACTACCGCTTCATTACCGGTTTCGCCCTGGGCTACGCCGATCCGGAGGCTCCAGTCAACGCGATGCAGGCGCCGCGCCCGCCGCTCCAGCTGCTCGAAGGCAAGTAAGGTAAGAGGGTCTTTACCTTGTTGTGAACAATTTCCCACGGGCGTGCATCCCTCCGGGCCGCGCCTCTACCGTGGAAGAGGCTCCGGCCTCATGAAACGTTCACCTTTGGAAGGACCCTATGTCCAAGAAGTACCTCTCTGTTGCCTTCGCCTATGTGGGAGTCATCGTCGGCGCGGGCCTGGCCAGCGGCCAGGACCTCCTCCAGTACTTCCTGTCCTTTGGCGCGAAGGGCCTGATCGGCATCGCTGCCCTGGGTGTGCTCAACATCGTCTTCGGGGTCGTCGCCCTCCAGCTGGGTTCCTACTACCGTTCCGGTCATCACGACGAGGTCTTCGAGCGCATCACCCACCCGGCGGCGCGCCGCGTCATCGATGTCCTGCTTGTCTTCTCGGGATTCGCGATGGGTTTCGTGATGCTCGCGGGGGCGGGTGCGAACCTTGAACAGCAATTCGGTCTGCCCGCCTGGGCGGGCAGCTTGCTGTGCTCCGCGCTCGTCGTTGTGACGGCCTTCCTGGATTTTGACCGGATCATGAAGGTGATCGGGGTCTTCACGCCCATGATCATCATCGCGATCATCGTCTTGACGGTCTACTCGCTGGTGACCCCGCACCCGGGTGTCGCCGAGCTGAACGCCACCGCCATGCGGGTGACTCCGGCGCTGCCGAACCTGTGGCTGTCCATCATCAACTACTTCGCTTTGTGCGTCGTCAACGGTATCGGCATGGCCTTCGTGCTGGGTGGTTCGGTGCTGCGCATCGGCGAGGCCCGCCGCGCCGGGCGCATCGGCGGCGCGATCATCGCGCTGGTCATCGGAGGGGATGCCCTCGCCCTGTATCTGAATGTGGATCGGATTTGGGACTACGACGTGCCGGCCCTGGCCATCGCGCGTTCAATCCATCCGACGTTCGCCTTCGTCTACACGCTCATCATCTTCGCTCTCATCTACAACACGGTGTTCTCCCTGTTCTACGCGACGGCGCGGCGCTTCTCCGGCGGTTCGACCACCCGCATGCGCGTCGTCCTCGTGTGCGTCGTCGCACTCGGATACGCGGCCTCGCTCATGGGCTTCAAGAAGCTCGTTGGCGGCATGTACCCGATCATCGGCTACCTGGGTGTCGCCCTCCTGGCGGTCCTCGCGCTCGGGTGGCTGCGTGAACGTGCGGGCGTCCTGCGCGAGGAGAACCTGCGCCGCGCGCTCATTCGCATCCTCGTCCACAAGCACGCCGATCACCTGGAGTACACGGACGAGCACCGCGAGAAGGCCCACGAACTCTCCCACGCGTCCGTCGTCGACGGCACGCAGCTGCGCCGCGACGCCAGTAGGATCGCCAAGGACATCGCCGACAGGAACCTGAACGCGCCGGCCGCTCGGCGCGGCGCGGCCCCCGCCGACGAGGCCGTCTCGGAGCAGCCGAGCCCGCCCGAACAGGCGGGAGCCTGAGCTACCGGATGGGCGAGGCAGTGGCCGCCTCGTGCGCGAGCAGCCAGGCTTTGGCCTCGTCCCCGGCCGCGTAGCCGCCCGCCCCGGCGGCGGCGACCACGCGGTGGCAGGGACGGATGAGCAGGAGCGGATTTCGGGCGACGGCCCCACCCACCGCGCGCGGCGAGGCTGGGGTCCCGGCCCCGCCCAGTCGCGCCGCGAGTCGCCCGTAGGTGAGCGTCGTCCCGTAGGGAATGGAGGCCATCGCCTCCCAGACCCGCAGCTGGAACTCGCTGCCCGTCGGCGCGAGGCGCACGCTAGCGGGGCTCGGGCGCCGACCCGCGAAGAAGTCGTCAAGCCACGCGGCCGCGGCCGCGAGTGATTCTGCGTCCCCGCGCGCCACCCCGGCGAGCGCGTCCGCCCTGCCGCCCCGAATCGTCAGGTCCGGCGCGGAGGCGGCCCCGGCCTCGTTGACGCCTGCGGGGCGCCCAAAGTAGCGTTGCCCGCCCGCCCACAGTCCGACGAGCGCCCCGCCGCCTACCGCCATCGTGAGGCGGCCGATGGGGGAGACGTAGGAGGCGAGGACCAGCTCGGAACTGCTCGTGGGGATCGCTTGGGACATGGTCCCACAGTGTCACGTCGGCACCGAACGCGCGAGTTCGCGCACCGCGGACGCGACGAGCTGAGACAGGCACTCCGGGGGTGGGGTTGCTCAGAATACAATTGCTGCGTGGATCACCTTCTCATCGCTGTGACCGGAATGCTCATCATCGTGGCGTGCCAATTCGTCGCACCCAAGGTGCGCGTGGCCTCCCCGCTGATCCTCCTGGCGGTCGGCCTGGCGATCGGGTTCCTGCCCCAGGTGGGGGCGATCGAGATCGAGCCGCACATCATCTTGGAGATGGTCCTGCCGCCACTACTGTTCTCGGCGGCCGTGCGCATGCCGACCATGGACTTTAGGCGCGAGATGCAGGCGGTGGCGATGCTCGCCATCCCCCTCGTATTCCTCTCAGCCTTCGCGGTCGGCTTCGTCGTTAACTGGCTGGTTCCCGCGATCTCCCTGCCCTGGGGCGTGGCCCTGGGGGCCGTCCTATCCCCGACGGACGCGGTCGCCATCTCGATCGCGAAACGCTCCGGCGTCTCGCACCGCATCATCACGGTGCTTGAGGGCGAGGGGCTCTTCAACGACGCGACCTCCCTCGTGCTCCTCTCCGCCGCGATGAGCGCCGGCCTGGCAGCCGACGAGAACGCCCTCAACCCCGGCATGCTCGTCGGCAAGGTCGCCATCGCGCTCGGCATCGCCGCCGCAGTGGGCTGGGTCGTCGGCGAGGTCGGCGTGCGCCTTCGTTCCCTCATTCGAGAGCCCTCGGCCGACACCGTCTTCTCCTTCGCGATGCCTTTCATCGCCTCGATCCCGGCCGAGCACCTGGGTGGCTCGGGCCTCGTCGCCGCAGTCGTCGCCGGCCTGGTCGTCTCTCGCCGCCGCGCGGCCACGATCTCGGCGAACAACAGGCGCTTTTCGCAGCAGAACTGGCAGACCATGACCCTGGTCCTCGAAGGTGCTATCTTCCTGGGGATGGGCCTGCAAGCCTTCGGCATCGTCGAAGAGACCAGCCATTACACGGGAGGCCTGGCGTTCGCTGCGTTCCTTGCGGTCACTCTCGGCGCGCTCATCATGGTGATGCGAGCGGTATTCATCGCGGTAATGTTGGCGTGGCTGGACCATCGGCGCACCCACCGTCAGCGCCGCTACGAGGCTGAGACCGCGCGCATCGAGAGCTTCGAGAAGCGCATGAACGCCGCCTGCGAGGTCGACGCCGACATGCTCCAGGCCCGCGACCTGAGCCCGGAGCACTGGGAGAGAGCCCTCAACCTCTATCGCCGTCGACTCAAGCGGCGCACACGCCGCAACGCCATGCGCGGCTCGGACCTGGACTACTTCGCGAACGAGCCGCTGGGCCCGCGCGAGGGCAGCGTCATCGTCTGGGCGGGCGTGCGCGGGGCGATTACGCTGGCCGCCGCGCAGACCATTTCGACGCACGCGCCAATGCGTCCGCTGTTGCTCACGATTGCCCTGTTCGTCGCAGCGGGCGCGCTCATCATCCAGGGGCTCACCCTCCCGGGGCTTATCCGGATCGTCAAGCCGCAGATGGCCTCGGGCGACATCTCCGAGGAGGAGCGCGCCAAGCTTCTGAAGGTCATGGGATCCGCCCTGGTGGACACTGCGCTCGCCCAGGCGATCCACGAGGTCGATGGAAAGACCCTGCTGTCGGCCGGCATCTCGCGCACCCTGTCGCGTCTCGGGCACGCGGTCGCGGCCGAGGGCCCCGGTGAGGGCGAGCGCATCGCGCGAACAGCCGACCGTGTGCTCACCGACATCCTGCAGGATGTGGGCAGGCAAACCACTGCCACCCGCGACGGGCTGTGCCCCGAATGCGCTGACGACACGTCGAACGAGGCCGTCTCCGAGTCGGCCGCCTCTGCGTCCGCGGCACACGCCTCCGCTGTCGCTGACGACGAGGACCACGGCACCGTCGGGATGAGCGAGGAGGACGTGGAGCGTTCCTTCACGCGTGAGCAGATCCGCGGGCTCGCCCTCGAGGCCATCCACGCGCAGCGCGACGCCCTCCTGCAGGCTCGCGACGAGGGTATCTTCTCCTCGGCGGCCCTGGAAGGCGCGCTCGCACGCCTCGACAACGAGGAAATCCTCCTCGTATCCAGCAGCGGCGCCGACCACTAGGTCACATCCCGCAACCGCATGCAAGCGGGCAGCACCAGTGGAGGTCGCCCTGCAGGGGAGCGCTCCGCGGGGACGCACAGCGTCAGTCGGTCGTCACCCGCGAGTGGTAGGCGGGGTCCTCGAGCACCGAGTTGAGGGCCTCCTGGAGACGTTCGGGGGACACGAGGCCTCCGCGCGCCAGGACCCGGAAGGTCTGGTCGGCCTCATAAGTGAGCATGTTCGTCACCGCAAAGCCGTTGCGCTCGTAGAATGCCAGGCGGCGCAGGCGCTGCGCGTAGTTCTCGGCCTCGCGCGTGAGAGGCTCGATCTCGAGCAGCTGAGGAACGTCGCCGTAGCGCTCGCCAAAGTGGGCGAGGATGCGCGAGCCGTAGCCTGCGCTGCGCGCGGACCCATCGACGGCGAGCAGGCCCAGGTAGAACAGGTCGGGGAAGATGAGAGAGAAGGTGAGGGCGACGACGTGGGATGCCCCGTCCTCGCCGACGGGGTGAGACTCGTCGACCCACGCGACGAAGGACACCTCGGGTTTGTGGGCGGCCTGAAGGAGGTCGTGCATCGGGATCTCCTCTAGGGGGAAGGACCGCTCGTAGATCTCCTGGATCTTGTCGCGAATCGGCCCCTCGGCTGGTACAGGCAGGGAACGGAGGTTGGGCATGGGCTAATTCTACCCGCCTCCGGGAGTCCCATTGCCGAGCCCGGGAGTGACAGGTGGTGGGTTTCCGGGCGCGTCGGACGGGGCGTGCGGGACTCAGGGACGAATCGGGGTGCTTTCAGGGGTCATTTGGTGAGAGAAGTGTTTTCTTGGTCCTTCCGCTCGGTTAGGCTGGCATGAGCAGGCAAACCGTGAGTAAGGATGAAGCGTGCTTGAACTCAAAGAGATCGTCAAGGCCTACCAGACCGCCAGCCTGGTGCAGGTCGCACTCAACAAGGTCTCCGTCGCCTTCCGCGACAACGAGTTCGTGGCCGTCCTCGGCCAGTCGGGCTCGGGCAAAACCACGATGCTCAACGTCATCGGAGGGCTGGACCGTTTTCAGAGCGGCGACCTCGTCATCGACGGCATCTCGACGAAGAACTACAAGGCTCGCGACTGGGACGCCTACCGCAACAACCGTATCGGCTTCGTCTTCCAGTCCTACAACCTGATTCCCCACCAGAGCGTGCTCGCCAACGTCGAACTCGCCCTGACCCTGTCGGGAGTGTCGCGTTCGGAGCGACGCTCCCGGGCGCTGGAGGCTCTCGAGCGAGTGGGCCTGCAAGACCACGTCCACAAGAAGCCCTCGCAGATGTCGGGCGGCCAGATGCAGCGCGTCGCCATCGCCCGCGCCCTGATCAACGATCCCGAGATCCTGTTGGCCGACGAGCCCACGGGCGCCCTGGACTCCAAGACCAGCGTCCAGGTCATGGACCTGCTGCGCGACGTTGCTCGCGACCGCCTGGTCATCATGGTGACCCACAACCCCGAGCTCGCCCACGAGTACGCGACGCGCATCGTTGAACTGGCTGACGGCGCGATCGTCGCCGACTCCGCTCCCTTCACCCCCACCGAGAAGGAACGGCGCGTCGCAAAACCCGTGCGCCGCACGTCGATGGGATTCCTCACCGCCCTATCCCTGTCCTTCAACAACCTGATGACCAAGAAGGGGCGCACGCTGATGACCTCCTTCGCGGGGTCCATCGGGATCATCGGTATCGCCGCGATCCTTGCCCTGGCCAACGGGACGAACGCCTACATCGCCAAGACCGAGGAGGAGACCCTAGGGTCCTACCCCCTGACGATCCAAAAGAGCGGCCTCGACATGGGTGCCATGCTCTCCATGAACGGCGATGCCGCCAAGAATGCGAAGAAGGCTCCCGACGGGCAGGTAGGCGTCTCCGAGATGCGCACTATCGCGGACAGCATCCGAGACGCGAAAACCAACGACCTTGCCTCCCTCAAGACCTACCTGGATAACAACGGTGGTGGGATCGACTCGATGGTCAACGGTATCGAGTATTCCTACGACATCGTTCCGCAGATCTTCCTGTCCGACACCTCCAAGTCGACGGTGCAGGTCAGCCCGGACCAGTCGCTGACGCAGATGGAGACCGGATTCGGGTCGGGTTCCTTCTCCTCGATGATGCAGACCAACGCCTTCTACCAGATGCCAGCAACGAAGGAGCTGTACTCCTCGGCCTACGACGTGGTCGCGGGTTCCTGGCCGAGTGGCGCCAACCAGGTGATCCTCGTCCTCGATGAGAACGGCAACGTCCCTAACATCTTCGAGTATTCCCTCGGGTTGAAGGACCACAAGGAGTTCGACGACCTGATGCGCAAGTATTACTCGGGTGCCGTCGGTTCGGGAAACACCGGCCAGTCGGGCGCGCAATCCGACGCCCAGTCGGGGGCGCGCGGGAGCGCAAACTCCTACGACTACGCGACAATCCTTGGTACGACCTTCCGTCGGATCAATGCTTTCGACAAGTACACGTGGGACGAGAGCTACAAGGTGTGGACCGACCGCTCCTCCGACACCGACTACATGAGGAAGCTCGTGGACGGCGGCCAGCAGCTGACCATCTCGGGCATCGTCAAGCCCAACTCCTCAAAGGGGGGTGCGCTCAGGCAGGGAATCGCCTACACGCCTGCCCTGACCTACCAGATCATCGAGGAGGCGGCCGCCAGCCCGATCGTCAAGGCGCAGCGGGCCAAGCCCGACGTTGACGTGTTCACGGGCAAGACCTTCAAGGAACTGGCCGACACCTCGAAGAACCGTGGCAACGGCTTCGACATGTCCTCCCTGTTCACCGTCGACGAGCAGAAGCTACAGGCCGCCTTCCAGATCGATCCGTCCAAGCTCCAGATGGACCTGTCCGGCATGGATTTCTCCGGCATGGACCTGTCGGGACTCGACTTCTCTAACATGGACATGTCCGGCATGGACCTGTCCAACCTCGACCTGTCGGCCCTGATGCAGCAGCAGGGCATGCAGTCGGGCATGCAATCGGGTGCGGGCTTTGACCTGTCTTCCCTCAACCTCGGGGATCTGACCAAGCAACTGCCTCAGCTGGCCAACGTCGACTTCCCGACCATCATCCGCTCGGCCCTGGCCGACGGGGCCGTGAAGGACGGCGCAGCGGACTACCTGAGCGCCCAGGCCACGCAGATCGCCCAGGGCTTCCAGGACTACGCGCGCCAGCAGATCGAGCAGGGTGGAACGACTGACTTCGCGACCCTGGCAGCCGCCTACTTCTCCCAGCCCGAGGTTCTTGAGCAGCTGCGCCAGGCCGTCTCCTCCGACCAGGTTGTCGACTCCGAGAAGCTAACCGCCAACCTCGTCAAGGCGCTCGGAGACGACCCGGCTCTGGCCGCGATCGGGTCCGAGGTCTCCGCCCAGGTCATGAGCGCGATCTCCTCCCAGATCGCCGCCCAACTGGGAGGCACCCTCACGCGGGGCGTCGGCGCGGCGATAGGCCAGGTCATGCAGGAGGCGATGACGAGCGCCATGACGCAGATGATGACCCAGCTCTCCGGCGCGATCGGCGAGCAGCTGGGCGCCGTCATGGAACAGTTCGCGACCAACATGTCCAGCGCCTTCTCGATGGACCCCGAGGCTTTCGCGCAGGCATTCCAGTCTAACGTTGACGAAAAGTCCCTCGCGGCCCTCATGGCGACCATGTTCTCCACGAACGTGCCGACCCTGGACACGAACCTGAAGAACCTGGGGTGGGCGGACATCGCCACGCCATCGAACGTGTCGATCTATCCGAAGTCCTTCGCGGACAAGGACAAGGTCAAGGCCGCACTGGATTCCTACAACGCCGACATGGAGGCCGCAGGGGAGAAGGGGAAGGTCATCACTTACTCCGACGTCATGGGCTCGCTCATGAGCTCGGTGACCAACATCGTCAACATTATCTCCTGGCTGCTGATCGCCTTCGTGTCTATCTCGCTCGTCGTCTCCTCGATCATGATCGCGATCATCACCTACATCTCGGTTCTCGAGCGTCGCAAGGAGATCGGTATCCTGCGTTCGATCGGCGCCTCGAAGGGGGACGTGTCTCGGGTGTTCAACGCCGAGACAGTCATCGAGGGCTTCCTCGCGGGAACGATTGGGGTTGGCGTCACCTACGGGCTGTGCGCCGTGGCCAATGCCGTGGTCGCGTCGGCTTTCGAGGTGGAGAACATCGCTCAGCTCTCGCCGCTCACAGCGGCGATCCTCATCGCGGTGTCCGTCCTCCTCACGGTCATCGCAGGCATCATCCCCGCGGCCAGGGCGTCGCGACAGGATCCCGTGGAGGCGCTGCGCTCGGAGTGAGCGGTTGCGCTTTGGGCGCGGCGTGGGTGTGAAGGTGACACATCCGCGCCGCGCCCTGCGCTAGGCTGGATGTAACGCCTGTGCAAGGCCATCAGAAAGAAGGAAACATGCCCACACCCGACACACTCGCCACCGACGCAACGGTTGCCATCGCGCTGGCCGACGGATTCGAAGAGGTCGAGGCCCTGGCAGTCGCCGACGTCCTGTACCGCGCGGGGGTGCGCGCGGACCTGATCTCCGTGACCGACGCGCGCCACGTGACCAGCTCTCACGGCATCCGCGTGGTCGCCGACCTCATGGTCGAGGACGTAGACCTGTCCGCCTACACGGTGCTATTCCTGCCGGGCGGCATGCCCGGCACGCTGGGACTGAAGGGGACGCCTGAGATCCAGCAGGAGGTGCTGCGCCGCGCCGACGCCTCCCAGCCGATCGCGGCGATCTGCGCCGCCCCCTCGATCCTGGCCGAGCTCGGCGTGCTCGAGGACCGCCACGCGACAGCGAACCCCGCCTTCGTCAAGGCCATCGCGGCCGGCGGAGCGATCGTCCACGAGAATCCCGTCGTCGTCGACGAGTTCATCACGACCAGCCGCGGAGCCGGCACCGCGCTCGATTTGGGCCTGGAGCTCGTTCGCCAGCTCCTTGGCGACGAGGCCGTCGAGGAAGTGTCCCGCGGCATCGTTCGCACTCACTGAGGCCACGGCCTGCCGATCCCGAAAGGACGCCATCGTCGCATGAGCCCGCGCAAGCCTCGTCCCTGGCCCGACACCCCCGCGCCCCTAGCCGCGCCCGTGGTTGACAACCACACGCACCTGCCGACCCACGTCGGGGAGATTCCCCGGCGCGAAGGCGTGGCTCTCAGCCTGGCCGAGCAGCTTGATCGAGCCCGCGAGGTCGGCGTCGCCGCCGTCATCTCGAGCGCCTGCGAGCTGCCGGACTTCGACCCGATGTGTGCTCTCGCCCGCTCCCACGAGGGGGTGCGCGTCGCGCTGGCGATCCACCCGAACGAGGCGGCCCTGCACGCGGGCTGCGCGGACCCCTCGCCCGACGGCCTGACCCCGCGCCTGCGCGAGCACCACGTGCCCCTCGACGAGGCTCTCGCCGCCGTCGAAGCGCGCCTGGGCGATCCGATGGTCGTCGCGGTCGGGGAGAGCGGGCTGGACTATTACCGCACCGCGGGCCCTGGGAGGGTGGCGCAGCAGGAGTCCTTCCGCGCCCACATCGAGCTGGCGCGGGGGGCGGGTCTTCCCCTGCAGATCCACGACCGCGAGGCGCACGAGGACACCCTGGCGATCCTGGGGGAGCGGGCTGACGCCGACCAGCGCATCGTTTTCCACTGCTACTCGGGGGACGCGGCGATGGCTCAGCGCCTGGCCGAGCGCGGCTGGTACGCCTCCTTCGCGGGCCCCATCACCTACCCTGCGAACGGCGACCTGCGCGCCGCCCTGGCCGCGCTGCCCCGCGAGCTCGTCCTCGTCGAGACCGACGCCCCCTACCTGACCCCCGCCCCCTGGCGCGGCTGCCCGAACGCCTCCTACGTCATGGCCCACACCGTCCGCTTCATCGCGGACCTGTGGGGGCTGAGCGAGGAGGACGCGTGCGCGCAACTGCGGGAGAACACCGAGGCTGTCTACGGCTCCTGGTGGTGAACGTCGGGGGCCGGTGCTCTCCCCGAAGGGCGCGTTTCGGCGAGGCAGGGACGGGGCCCGAGGGGAGCGCCCGCAAGCGCGTGACTTGCGTCAAAGTGCTCGCGAAACGGTAACAAATTGGTTACGGTTGGTGTGTCAGTCCGGATCCGGATGACCGCGCAGGACAGCCTGCCGCCCCTCGCGGCGGCGTGAGCGACGCGGACGGCGGGACCGGAAACTACAAGGTCTGGAGCCCCGTGAGCGTTAAGCCCTCCCGCAAAACCGTAATCTCCGTCGCCGCCGCGACGGCCCTCCTGGTGGCTGGCACCGCAGCTGCGGCGATCGGCACCTCCTACCGTCACGTCACCGTTGAGGTCGACGGAGTGACCCGCGACGTGTCCGGCTTCTTCACGACCGCGGGGGATGCGCTGAGCTCTGCGGGCGTGAGCGTGGGCGCCCACGACCTCGTGGCCCCCGCCTCCGACCAGACCGTTGCGAGCGGCGACACCGTCGTCGTGCGCACCGCCACCAAGTACGACGTGACCGTCGACGGCAACCAGACCACCGCGTGGTCCACGGCCTCCTCCATCTCCGGCGTCCTCTCCGCTCTGCCTGCCACGACCTCGTCGATGGCGGCCGACCGCTCCTACACCCGCGCCGAGATGCCTCTGAGTGAGGGCGGCGAGACCATCCACGTCGTCGCCGACGGCGTCACCACGGACGTCGTCGCCTCCTCCGCCGAGGGGACGAGCGCGATCCTCGACAAGGCCGGCGTGAGCGCCGGTCCCAACGACCGAGTGACCCTCGAGAGCAACGGCGGCGATGTGACCCTGCGCGTGGCCCGCGTCGTGCGCGGCAACGTCACCACGACCACCGAGATCCCGTTTGAGACCGAGGAACGCGAGGACGCCGAAGCCGAGGCCGGCACCGAGAAGACCGTGCAGGAAGGCGTCGCCGGCTCCGAGGTTACCCTGGCCTACCAGGAGACCGTCGACGGCAACGTGACCGTCTCCGCCGTCTTCTCCACGAGCCGAACCGAGCCCACGAGCCGCATCGTTTCCAAGGGCACGAAGGAGAAGAAGGCGGAGGAGTCCAAGAGCTCCTCCGAGTCCTCCTCTTCGGCCTCGTCCTCCTCTGGGTCCGCCCCCTCCTCGGCCGCGATCTCGGGCGACGACGCCGCCATCTGGGCGGCCATTGCCCAGTGCGAGTCCGGCGGTAATCCGTCGATCAACACGGGCAACGGCTACTACGGCATGTATCAGTTCTCCCTGCCGACCTGGCGGTCCGTGGGGGGCAGCGGCCTTCCCTCCGACGCCTCCGCCGAAGAGCAGACCATGCGTGCGCGAATGCTCCAGCAGCGCGCCGGCTGGGGCCAGTGGGGCTGCGCCTACAAGCTCGGCCTCGTCTAATGTGACATTACCCCGGCGGCGCTGCTGTCCTAGCGTCGCGTCGGGGCGTCACGCTAAGCTGACCAGCAGTACCCATATCGAGTAACTGGGAGTACCGTGAGCCACCACCTGAGCACCTCGCTGAGCGCTTCCGCGGCCAGCGCCCTGCACGTCCTGGGCGGACACGTGCGCGCCTTCGCTCCTTCCCCGCGCGTCGTCCTCGGCACGGCGGCCCTCGCCTCTGTTGGCGTCTTTGGAATCGCCGGCGTGGGCGTCGCCTCCTCGCATACGACCGTCATGCTCGAAGTCAACGGCGTGTCCCGCCCGGTTTCCGCTTGGGGTAACACGGTCGGCGACGCGCTGGCCGTGGCGGGCGTGAGCGTGGGCAGCTCCGACCTGGTCCAGCCGGGCGTCGGCGACATCGTGCACGAGGGCGACACCATCGTTGTACGCACGTCGAAGGCCTACACGGTCACGGTTGACGGCGAGAAGCGGACCTTGTGGACCACCGCCGCCTCTGCGGATTCGATTCTCGCCGATGCCGCGCCGCTGGGCTCGACCGTCACGCTGGCTGCGGATCGCTCCTCCTCGCGAGACGAGCTCACCCCTCTGGTGTCTCGCGCTCGCAACGTCATCGTCAACGTTGACGGCACGACGCGCGAGGCCTCGGTGCGCCCGGGCCAGGACGCGCGCGCGATCCTGGACGCCTCTGGCGTGTCGGTCCACCCCCTCGATCGCGTCACCGTCGAGAACGGCCCGACCGGCGAGCTCACGATTAACGTCAGCCGCGTGACCCGCGGCCAGGCCACCGAGACCGTCGACATTCCGTTCAACGAAACCACGACGACGAGCGCCGACATGTTCGTCGGCGAATCGCGGGTCACCACGACCGGCGTTAACGGCGTGACCACCTGGACGGTGTGGCAGGAGAAGGACGGCGACCAGGTTTTGACCTCCGTGCCGATTACCGAGCACTCCACGTCCCAGCCCGTCACTCAGGTCCGCGCGCAGGGCACGAAGGAAGCGACCCCTGCGGCGCTCGTCGCCGCCGGCATCGACCCGAAGGCCACTCTCGAGGAGAAGATCGAATCCGACGGCACGACCTCCGTGCGCTACCGCGCGAAGCTCGGATCGATCTCCACGAAGGAGGAGATCGCCGCGATCGCGGCCGACGCGAAGAACGCTGACGCGGCGACCCAGGCGGCGGCCGCTGCCGCCGCCGCCGAGGCCGGTGCCGTCCCCACGAACTATTCCGGCGAGGATCCGCGCTCCCTGGCCAAGCCCCTCGTCGAGGCGCAGGGGTGGGGGAGCAACGAGTACCAGTGCCTGGTGCTCCTGTGGAACCGCGAGTCCCAGTGGAATCCCTATGCCGAGAATGCCTCCTCGGGCGCCTACGGCATCCCGCAGTCCCTGCCCGGCTCCAAGATGGCCTCCGCGGGCGCCGACTGGCGCACCAACCCGATCACCCAGATCAACTGGGGCATCGGCTACATCAAGGGACGCTACGGCACGCCCTGCTCAGCGTGGGCGCACTCCAACGCGGTCGGCTGGTACTGATCATGACGCTTGGGGGCGGGGCTGACAACGAGGGTTGTCGGCCCCGCCCTTTC
>ERZ772917.1135-NODE-1135-length-16414-cov-15.734580_pt1 | contig 16414 bp, 14 predicted proteins | sample MGYA00511187_ERZ772917 | MGnify/ENA primary metagenome ERZ772917 (study PRJEB29015, sample SAMEA2737925) | human oral metagenome | biome: human oral; feature: human-associated habitat; material: dental | place: China | collected 2012 ... | reverse complement strand
GGGGCGCGGCGGCCGGCGGCGACGCGCCTCGCGGCGAGGTCGACGGACGCGTCGTCCGGCACCCGCCCGCCCGCGCAGCACATCGCCGCGGCCTCGCACGCCGCGCCGAAGCCCGACGCCCGGGACGCCCTCTCTATCGCGCGCAGCGCCCTCCTGCGCCCCGCCGCGTCCATCCGGTCGATCGCCTCGACGAGGGCGGGCGGCATGTCCCGCCTGATGGTCGACTCGCCGAAGGCCCGGGGCCTCGCGACGAGCGCCGGGACGAGCGAGAGCGGGTTGCGCACCACCTCGCCCGGGGACCACGACCTGGGGAGCTCCGCCACGCGGCGGCCCCGGTCGGCGAGGATCTCGACGCTCGACGCCCTCACCCCGGCGAGCAGCCACCTGTCGTGCCAGGCCGGGCCGGCGCAGTAGCTGGACCCGCACACCTCGACGTAGCCGCGCGAGTCGGAGCGCACCCGCTCCCACCTGACGGCGTCGAAGGGCGCCGCCGGCAGCGCCAGCATCGCGGCGAGGTCCTCGCGCGCCGCCTCGGCCACGGGCCTGCCGTCGCGCGCCAGCGAGGAGGCGTTCAGGCGGTCGCAGCCGTCGCGCAGCAGGGCGCCCAGCTCGGCGAGCGAGCCGACCCTGGGCTCCGGGACGAGGAGGTTGCGCCGCAGGAACCCGACGGCGTTCTCCACCGACCCCTTCTCGTTGCCCGAGTAGGGGTTGCAGTAGCGGCTCGAGACGCGGAAGTGCGCCCTGAACAGGCCGAAGAGCTCGGACTCCGTCACCTTGCCCCGCGACATGCGCCCGGCCCCGGTCGCGTTGTCGAGGACGAGCGTGTGCGGCGCGCGGCCCATCCAGGCGAACACGGAGGCGAGCCCGTCGCAGAGGCACTCGGAGCGCTCCGACATCGTCGCCACGCAGTACCTCGCGTTCGAGTGCGGCAGCGTGACGACCAGGAGCTTCAGGTCGGTCGGGACCCCCGCCAGCACGGCCCGGAAGTTGCCGAAGTCCGCCTGCGCCGTGCCGGGCGCCCACTCGAGCTCCAGGTAGCCGTCCCCGCCGCGGGCGTGCTCCCGCCTCCACGCGGCGACGCGGCGGCGCACGCTCGAGTACGACCCCTCGTACCCGCGCTCGGCGACGAGCCGGTCGTATATCCTCCTGGCGGTGTGGCGCTGCTTCCTCGGGGCGCCGAGGTCGGCCTCGAGCACGGAGTCGATCCACGCCGCGTGGGCGTCGGTCGCGGGGTGCGGCCGCTCCTGGGGGAGCGGCGCCGCGGGCGACATGTCCTCGGCGTCCGCGTACTTCGCGACGGTGTTGCGGCTCAGGCCGAGCCTGCGCGCTATCTCGGAGCGCGGCACGCCCGCCGCGTCCATCTCTCGTATATCCTGTCTTGTGTCAAGGGGCACGGTCATCCTCACTCTCCTCCTCCCGGCGCCGCTCGCCAAAGCCAATGCGCCAAGGAGGAACATACGACGGGGCCGTGCCCCTTGCGGGGCACGGCCCTCGAACTGACCAAACTGCTCAAATCCTGGTGACCACGGTGCGCACTTCGCGGTGACCCTCAAGGGCAGTTTCTAGTGAACATCAACACCGGCCACGGGGACTGCGCGCGGACGCCGCGCAAGGTCAGGGCCTGCGGGGCCCCGGACGGCTGGCGGGCGATGCCGGCGCGGAGGAGGGTCGGCGCGCTCCGCGGGAAGCTCGGCATAGACCCCACGGACCTATCCCTGCTCGGAGAGCAGGGCGATGTGCCAACCTAACGTCTGAGCGTTACAGGCTAATAGGAAGACGCCTTCGGAGACATCAGCCATGGTGGAGAAGGCGTTGACCTTCTCGGACGAGCCGGGCAAAGAGGACGCTTATCTTCACGATGAATTGATCTGGTGTGATGACACACCGGACGGGAAGCAAGGCATAACGGTGTATCGCAGAGAAGCGGAGCTGCGGATGCGACCGGCGCGTAAGAGCAATATGAGGCGACTTTCCTATGAATGGCTTGCTGGGCTGCGGGAGATTGTCATCGACCCGGTGAGGTGCCCCTTGGCCTCTGAGAAGTTCCGGCTGAAGGAGTTCGAGCGCGACCGGGACGGCACGTGGGTGGACGAGATCCCCGACGGCAACGACCACTCCAACGACGCGGTGCGCTACACCATGATGGACGATGTCTTGCGCGGGATGTAGGAGCGCGTGCTTCGGCAGGCTGATATACTTTCCTCCTGTGAAAAAGGGCGACACTCAGAAGACGGTGGGCAATGTCCCAAGACATCAACATCTACTGCGACGAGAGCCGCTATTCGAACCCGAATGATCCCTACCTGGTTATCGGAGCGGTGAAGTGCCCGAGGGAGCGCAAACGAGGGATCGTGCACGAGCTCGACGCTCTCAAGCGCGAGCATGGCATCGGCGGGGAGTCCGGCTGGAAGTCCGTCTCACGGAACAAGGCGGCCTTCTACACGGCGTTCGTTGACTGGTTCCTGGCGATTGACGACCTGCGTTTCCGCTGCGTGGTGGCGAACAAAGAAAACCTGTGGTCCCGGGATGCCGAGGACGCGTTCTACGTGGTGTACCACCAGCTGCTCTACCACTGGCTGGTCCCGCCCAACGCCTACCACATCTACCTAGACGAGAAGAAGAACTCGCGGCAGCGGCGCGTAGACACGCTACGGGCCAGGACGGAGGGCTACATGCCCGGGGGATGTACGCTTGCCTGCGTGGAGGAGGTGAACTCGCGGGAGTGCGCCCTGGTGCAGGTGGCCGACTTCCTCATCGGCTGCATGGGCTATGCCTGGAACAGGCACACCGACCCTGAGAGGTTCCCCGACGGCAGCGCCTTCAAGCGCGATCTGTGCGCCCACTTGGCTAAGGGGCTCGGCAGGCCATCGCTCCGCTTCTCTACCTGGGCGAGCGAGAGGAACTTCAACGTGTTCCTGTTCGGGGAGTAGCGCCATGGCGTACACGATAGGCGAGGACGGCCTGCTGGACTTCTCCGGCTGCGAGAGCGACGATGAGAAGCTCGACCAATGCTGGGACTACTACCTGGAGCACCTGAACGAACCCGAGATCGTGGCCTTCGACGGGAAGACGGTACGCGGCTTCACGGAGTGGGCTTTCGACCACATTGTTTCGAGAAGTTCTAACAAGTGGGATACCGCTCTCAGACACGATATCGAATTTGTCGAACGCCGCGCACGGTGCTTGCCGCTCATAGGCCAGGTTATCCGTGGCGAGATAAAGTCGCGATGCTGGCGCGTCTCGACGCGGCGGGGCAAGAGAAGGGCCATCAGGCGCGTGCTCTCGGTCGTAGAGATAGAACACGAGTACTTCATCGTGGTGCTCGAGGAGAATGGGGACGCCTACCGGTTCCGTACGGCGTTCCCTTCGAACAAGGAGTACTACGACCATAGGGTGAGGGACCAGGGCGTGAACTCCGGTATATGGGGCGATGAGAAATAGAAAAGCCCCGGATTCCGGGCTCCGAGGCAGGCCGCGTCATAGACCTTAGGTGAATGACTGAGGTAATCATACCCTCTTTGGATCCCGACAATCAATAGGCTGCCCAGCAAAGATCGAAACGTTACCACAAACAGATCGCGCGAAGGCGAAGGCACTGGCGAGAGCCGACGCCTTTTTCGTGTGTTGTGACGGCGCGTGATTCTGTTCTCGTCAATTCTGGACGACGGGTCAAAGAGGGCGCGGTATGGAGCGGGAGTGCGAGGCGGATACATATTGGGTGCCCGGAGGGCGCGAGGGCGTATCTGTACGGCGTGGGGTACTCGACGCGGGCGCTCGAGGACATAGAGGGGTACATATCCGGAGGCGGGATTCTTGGATGCGGGCCGAGGGCGAGTTCTACGACTACCGGGACACCGACGGGTTCGGTCGGCTTTATCAGGTGTGAAATTCACAGTAATTGACGGTTACCCTGGTTTGCGAGCCTCGCATGCAAGTGAGGGCAGGGCCTTGAGAGAGTGAACCACGAGCTCAGGCCCATGACCATGGCACACGAAGGCCCGCCCCGGCGTCTCCCGCATAGGAAGGGCTTGCCCATCTCCCCACATGAAAGGGCCCGCCAACAGGCATCTGCCTGCCAGCGGGCCCCACCGGTGCGTACGGAGCTTTTGATGCAGCTCCATCATCATGCACCACTTGGCAGTTTCCTGTACACACCTTGCCTGTGCCCTACCCGGACGACCTCCGTCCCGCCCTCGTGCCCTGAAGAGCTCTGGCCCCAGGCATCGCCCTTGGGTTCTCGCGATCCTCCAGGCTGTCCTTGACTCATTTGGAAACCATCCGGCGCTGCGTTCTCTCGATAGCGAGCGGCTCCTTCGTGGCCGTACGCGGCCATCCGACCCGATAGCTCATTCGGCCTCCACGGCCATGCGCATGGCCTCGTCGGTAGTGAAGCGCATGCCATCGTCTGCGGCGAGCGCATCCCCATACGCCTGGCGGCCAGAGGCCGCCTCGACCGTCTCCAAGGCCGCCTCACGCACGACATCGAAAAAAGTACGACCGACAAAGAAAGCCCCTCGTCTCGATCGCCTCGGCTACGGCGAGCCCGTTCTCTGAGAGGTCTTTCCCGCACTTTCCCGCACTTTCCCGCACATCGGGTTCGAGACTCGCCTCAAAGGGGGCATTACGATGGAAGGTGAGTTTGGTGCCAAATGCGTGCTCGACCATGGTGCGGTCGAGCATCCTGCTAATGGACGACTCAAATCTGACAAATGTCAATCTCGGGGTATGGGTTCTCGTCCGCCGGGGGTGCCGCCACCCGGTTGAAGTCTTCTGGGCGCTGCGGGCTACTCATCGAAGTCGATATCGACCTCAGCGGCACTATAGATGTCTACGCTGGTCCTCACGTCGATGCGATTGACGATCCAGCCCCTGAGCGAACAGCGCTGTATGAAGTCATCGATTCGGTTGACGCCGTTTATCTCCCTGAGGGTGACCACGACACCGAAGCGCAGAGCGCGCGCCTTCCTGTCAGGACCGTCGCCTCGTCCCGTGGCGCGGATCTTGATGCCCCACATGCCCGTGGAGTAGGCCTTCCTCTCTCGCCCGTTCTCCTTGGGCTCCTCGCCGATGTGCTTGACGTTATCCCACTTGCGATAGTTCTTGCGGGCGACTTCCTCGGTGGTCATGAAGCCCTCCTCACCCTGGCGGTTGTTGTCAAGCGGCTGGATTGTGCCCTTGTCATTGATGCGGCCAAAGTGAAGGTCCATCTCGGCGCTTGTGTAGTCAACCCCCTGCCGCCTGTCGCACTGCGGGAAGTAGCAGAGCGTCACACGGGCTATGTAGGGGTGCTTCTTTTTTGCGATTGGCACGGGTATGCCATAGTTGTAGGTCGCGTAGGCCTCCGACGTGCCTGTAAGCGTGAACTTGATCTCGTCGTCGCAAGACTGCACCACGTCCTCGATTCGGACGGGCACCTGGCCGTAGCCACGCCTGGGGCTCGCCCTGTAGTCCCAACCCGCAGCCGAGTCGATGATGAGCGCCTTGGCGACCTCGCGCGTGAGCCCCATGACCTGCATGAGATAGGCCATCTTGCGGGCAATCCACGGTGCCGCAAACGATGTTCCCGCCATGAGGTATTGGCCGGTCGCCGTGCACACGGGCATTCTCTTGTCCGAGTCACCCCCGATGGCGCATACGTCCGGCTTCTTGAAGAAGTCGAGCACGGGTCCTTGGCGGGCGTAGCTTGCTGTCTTGCCACAGAAGGACGTCGCGTTCACCACGAGGGAGTTGATTGAGTCTGCCGGCGCACCGATCTTCTCCTGCCCGGCTTTCGTCTGGTTGGTGCCTGCCACCACAAAGACTATGTCATCGAAGCGCGACTGCAGCTCGTCGAGGGTTGCCCCCTCTGGGGACATGAAGTTGCGGGCAATCTCGCGCACCGAGCCCTGCGAGATGTTCCACACCTTGATGTCGCGGTTCTGCTCCACGATGTCTCGCACGTTGCGCATGAAGGAGAAGGCGCTGGAGCGTCTTCCCGTGGCCACGCCGAAGTGGCGCACGCGGAACCTGCCGCAGCCGTCGTCTAGCTCGGGGACGATACTCGGGCCGTCCACGATGATAGAGGATACTGCCGTGCCGTGCCTCTTCTCGCTGGCGTCAATAGTAATCTCAGACGGGATCAGGTCGCATGCCTCGACCCAGTCTGCAAAGTACACCCTGTCATCGAAGGGGGTGTCAAGGACGCCGATGACGGGCTCGCCTCCAGGAGCCGGGATGCTCGCCGTCTTGTTCCTCGCTATCGAGAAATCATCGGGGGTCAGGTTCGAGATGTCCGAGACCGCAGAGCCCTCCACTAAGAGCCTCAGAGGATTCTTCAGACGAGGAGGCGTACGTCTGATGCCCCAGAGCAACACCATGGCCCTCGTCACCAACACCTTCAAGGGGATAGCGCAGAGCCGATCGTCCACGGGTGAAGATGGAGCTTATTCGACCTCGACCAGACGACCGAGGAGCTCGTCGTGGACCCCACGGCCGAGGAGGGCGAAACAAGTTAGCTGCTGGACGCTATACTAGTCCGCGAGCTTGTAACGGGTACTGCGCCCGGCGCCCGTGCGCAACACCACACCCCTTTCAGCGAGACGCTTGAGCACCCCCTGCACCCCTCGTTCACTCAGGCCGACGGCCATCATGACCTCGGACGTGGAGGCAAAGCCCATCGTCTCGATCGCCTCAGCTACAGCGAACTCGTTCTCTGAGAGGTCTTTCCCGAACCTTTCCCGCACTTTCCCGCACTTTCCCGCACGTCAGATTCGAGATTCGCCGCAAAGGGGGCATTACGGTGGAAGGTGAGTTTGGTGCCGAAAGGAACCTCCTCGTAAGTCACCCTCACATTGGCGGCATCGCAGAGCTCGCGCATCTTGCGCATGCCGAGACCGGAGGACTCGATGTCTCCCGAGCGGAAGAGCGCGGCCGCTATGAGCCTATTGCGCGTTTCGGATGACGTGCTCCTGCCGGAGAGGTGGTCCTCAGGATCCTGGCCGCTGACGAACCAGCCAGGACTGATGATGTCGACAGCGTCGTGGTAGACGTCCACCTGCACGTAGCCCGGCCGGTGCATCACGCAGCAGACCCACACCGCAGACGTCGTCTACAGGCTCGAATGGCGCGGCAACGCGACCTATGAGGACACGGGCGAGACCTTCCACGACACCGACTTCCACGGCTACCTGCGCAGACTCGACATTGCGAACAAGCCCGGCACCGAGTGGTTCGAGATAGAGCCCGACCCAGCGCACCAGCACTTCTACGAGTTCCGTGAGAACCACGGCGTCGTCGAGGACGCGCCCGCGACCATCGACTACCGCCTGCGCGACGAGCAGGAGAGGGCCTCTGAGCAGACAGCCGACTACGCGCGCCTCCACGAGCGCGGCGAGTACCTGTGGAACGCCAAGCCGCGCTTCGGCAAGACGCTCACGAGCTACGACCTCTGCCGACGCCTGAGCGCACAAGAGGTCCTCATCGTCACCAACCGCCCCGCAATCGCCAACTCCTGGTACGACGACTACGTCAAGTTTGTCGGAACCAAATCGGGACTGGCGTTCATCAGCTCCGTAAGCGCCCTGCAGGAGAAGCCCTACTGCCTCTCTCGCGAGCAGTACCTCGACGGTCTCCAAAGGGGCGGTCCTGAGGGCTTCATCGAGTTCGTAAGCCTGCAGGACCTCAAGGGCGCCATCGAGTTTGGCGGAAAGTACGACAAGCTCGCCCATGTGGCAGAACTCGAGTGGGACATCCTCATCATCGACGAGGCGCACGAGGGCGTGGACACCCTCAAGACCGACGTGGCGCTCGATCATATAAAGCGCAAGTTCACCCTGCACCTCTCCGGCACGCCCTTCAAGGCCATTGCCAACGAGAAGTTCCCCGAGGACGCCATCTTCAACTGGACCTACGCCGACGAGCAGAGGGCCAAGCGCAACTGGGACGACGAGGAGCTGTCGAACCCCTACACGGACCTGCCGCGCCTCAACATGCTCACCTACCAGATGTCCGACATCATCCTGGACGAGGTCAGGCGCGGCGTGGACATAGACGGCGAGACCGTCGAGTACGCCTTCGACCTGAACGAGTTCTTTGCCACGAACGCCAGCGGGTACTTCCTGCACAACGACGACGTCGACTGCTTCCTCGACGCACTCACCACGCAGAGGAAGTTCCCGTTCTCCACGCCCGAGCTCCGAGACGAGCTGCGCCACACATTCTGGATGCTCAACCGCGTCGACTCCGCCAAGGCGCTCGCCAAGAAGCTCAAGGCACACCCCGTGTTCAAGGACTACGAGGTCGTACTCGCGGCCGGCGACGGCAGGCTCGACGACGAGAGCGAGAGCACCAGGGCGTTCGACAAGGTGCGCAAGGCTATAGCCTCCTCAGAGCGCACCATCACGCTCTCGGTGGGGCAGCTGACCACCGGCGTCACCATCCCCGAGTGGACGGCCGTCCTCATGCTCTCAAACATGAAGAGCCCCTCGCTCTACATGCAGGCGGCGTTCCGCGCGCAAAACCCCTGCCTCTTCAACGTCGGCGGAAGGTTCCTGCGCAAGGAGAACGCCTACGTCTTCGACTTCGACCCGGCTCGCACGCTCACCATCTTCGAGGAGTTCGCAAACGACCTCTACACCGACACCGCCTTGGGCGGCGGCACCGCAGACGACCGCAAGCAGCGCGTGCGCACGCTGCTGAACTTCTTCCCGGTCATCGGCGAGGACGAGGACGGCGAGATGGTCGAGCTCGACGCCGAGCGTGTGCTCTCCATCCCACGCAAGATACGGTCTCGCGAGGTGGTGCGGCGCGGCTTCATGAGTGACTTCCTCTTCCAGAACATCGCGGGCGTCTTCCGCGCGCCCGCAGAGGTACTCGAGGTGCTGCAGGGTCTCAAACCCTTCAGGGCACCAACAAAGGAGCTCGGCATCCAGCAGGACACGGCAGACGATCTCAACCTCGATGAGAATGGAGAGGTGGCCATCCCGCAGGAGCAGGTGATAGGCCTCGCCGACGGGATGTTCGGCGACAAGGTGTACGGTACCATCGCCGATGACTTGGACGACGTTATCGACTCGGTCACCGTCGATGAGACAGGCGATCCCGACGACGTGTTCCTCGATAAGCTGCAAGGGGTCTTCAGCGACAGCATCACGAAGCCGCTCGTGGACGCTGCCAACCAGAGCTACGGAAGCGAGTTCAAGTCCTCCCAGAAGAAGAAAGTGGAGCGCCGCATCAAGGCGGATGTAGGCATCAGGCTCAACCGCGAGATGGGTAACTTCACCATCGAGAAGAGGCGCATAGAGAAGGGCCGTGCAGACGAGCTCGAAATCGCACAGACGCAGACCGAAGCAGACGAGATCAACCACAGGTACGACGCACGACTCGAGGGAGCCCGCCAGAGCCTCGTGGAGAGCCTCAAGGACTCGCGTGAGGAGCTGGTGAAGGGCGCCGGGGAGACCGTGGTGCGGGAGGTGGAGACCGCCAAGAAGGAGGCAAAGAAGCAGGCCATCGAGGGCGGCATCCGTGACCACCTGCGCGGTTTCTCCCGGACGATACCGTCATTCCTCATGGCATACGGCGACAAGGACACGACGCTGGCGACGTTCGACCAGATCATCCCGGCGGAGGTCTTCAAGGAGGTCACGAGCGTGACCGTGGAACAGTTCCGGCTGCTGCGCGACGGGGGCGACATGAGGGACCCCGAGACCGGTGAGACGGTCCACTTCGAGGGCCAGCTCTTCGACCCCGTGGTGTTCGATGACTCGGTGCGTGAGTTCATCGACCTGCGCGCGAAGCTTGCCAACTACTTCGACGAGTCGCTCGACGAGGACATCTTCGACTACGTGCCACCCCAGAAGACGAACCAGATCTTCACTCCGCGCAGGGTCGTCGTGCAGATGGTCGACCTGTTCGAGCAGGAGAACCCGGGGTGCTTCGACGACCCGGAGCACACCTTCGCTGATCTCTACATGAAGAGCGGGCTCTACATCACCGAGATCATCACGCGGCTCTACAACAGCGAGAGGATGCGGGAGCTCTTCCCAGACGAGCGTAAGAGGCTCGATCACATCCTCGAGAGGCAGGTCTTCGGCATCGCGCCGACGGAGATCATCTACCAGATAGCGACGCACTACATCCTTGGATACGACGGCGAGGTCGGAGGCGGATGCGACACGAACTTCGTCAAGGCCGACTCGGCAGAGCTCGCCAAGGAGGGAAAGCTCGCGGAGTTTGTCGAGCAGACGTTTGGAGAAAAACTCAAGTCCGTAAAAGACAGCTTCCCGTTCAGCAGCTTGTAGGAACGAAGTCTGAGAAGCAGGTACATATACCAAGCGTGTCCAGAGGCAAAGGCGTCTCACAGTCACAACTTCTTTGGCGGCCTCGACTTGACATCCGAATCTCCCGCCAGGCTATCCCTCGTTCGAGACCGTGCGCATGCGACCGGTGCTGACGTAGCCGATCGCGCACAGCGCCAAGGTCATGGCGAGGACAACGAGCAGCTGGTCGAAAGGCCATGACCCCGCAGCTACCGAGCGCAAAAGGGCAAGCTGATAGGTCAGCGGATTGGCAGCCGAGATGACACGTAGGAAGGCGGGAGCCTGGTCCAGCGAGTAGAGCGTCGGCGCGCTGAACATCAGGGGCGTGAGCGCGAGGGACACGACGAAGTCGCGCGTCTGGTAGGATGTGATGAGGGCCGTGAGCACGCACCCCAGCGCAGACCAGAACAGCCCGCACAGCGCCACGCCCGCAGCGAGCGCCACGGGGTCGACCCGCAGCGTGAACGAGCAGATCGTCGCGACGACGAGCAGGGCGACCGACGCCCGCACCAGGAGCGAGAGCAGGGGCACGAGGAGCATGCCGAGATAGTAGCCGAGCTGGGGCACCCCGGAGCTGAGCTTGAGGCTCCCCAGGGCCCATTTGCGCTCCAACGTCCAGCGGTATATGACCTGCGACATCATGCCCACGCACTGTATGCCGACCACCCCGATGGCGAGGAACAGCGCCCGCTCCGGGTCGATGCCGCCCCCGGTCGAGGACAGAGCGCCCACCACGAAGGCGCCGTAGAACGCGGGCTCGGCGACGAGGCGCGGCAGCCCCGCGACGCCGAGCAGCCTCGCGGCCTTGACCTCGAACTCCGCCGTGAGGACGGCCCCCTCCAAGACGTTCATGGCCGATCACTCCCCGGCCGCCGCAGCGCGGCCCCGTCCCCGTAGGCGGCCCGGACGGCGTCATCGAGGGTGGGGCTGTCCCTGGCGACGTCGAGCAGCTCCCCCAGGGCCGCGGCGCGCGACAGCAGCTCGCCGATGGGCGCCCCGCGCCTCACGCGCAGCTCGAACGAGCTCTTACCCACACGGCGGGCGGGTACGCCGAGCAGGCGGAGCTCCCCCTTGTCGCAGGGGCGTCGCAGGGTGACGGTGACGGTGTCGAGGGGGACGAAGCGCTCGAGGAAGCCCTCGCACCCGCCGTCGAACACCACCCTCCCTGCGTCTATGAGGGTGACGTCATGCACGTCGCGCTCCAAGACGCTCAGCTCGTGGGAGCTGACGAGGATCGCCGCGCCCGCGCGGGCCCGCTCGCGCAGCAGGCCCATGAGGCCCTCCCTCACGACGGCGTCGAGCCCCACGAAGGGCTCGTCGAGCACATAGACATCGGGAGCGTAGGCCAGGGTGCGCGCCACCATCAGGCGCTGCTGCTCCCCGCCGGACAGCTCCTCCGGCCCCAGCTTGGCCTTCTCGCCCAATCCCACCGCGTCCAGGGCGTCTTGCGCCGCCTCTCGCGCGGCGGGCCCGGCCAGTCCGCGCAGGCGTGCGCCAAGGAGGACGTTGTCCCACACGCCCAGGAACCAGTCGATGACCAGCCTCTGGGCGCACCAGCCAAGGCGTGTCCCCGACGCCGGCTCGATCGTGCCCGACGTTGGGGGCAGCAGCCCCAGCAGCGCGTGCATGAGGGTGGACTTTCCGGCGCCGTTGCGGCCCAGAAGGACGTGGACGCGTCCCGCCTCCAGGCGTATGCTCGCGTCGCGCAGGGCGGGCTCGCTGCGCTTGGGGTAGATCACCGTCAGGTTTCTTGCCGTCACGAGGTCGGGCACGTCATGTTCTCCTTACCTTTTATCCTGGATGTCGAAAGTCACAAAATATCTTAACTCAATCGAGCAGGACGAACCCGAGGAGAGGATCCCGCGCCACCTCGGGGAGACGGACGCCGAGCCGATCGCCTGCGAGCGAGGCGGGACCTGTCGGACGTCAACCCGACAACCGGGGAGCTCGTCGTGGACACCCTCCTCCCGGACGAGGCGGACAGGGCAGGTTGGTTGCTGGACGCTATGCCAAGGGCGTCTTCCAGGTGATGGCGGTGCACCCCAGCATGGAGGACAAAGACCGGCTCCTGCACCTTGCCGCGCACGTCGAGCGTCACTCCACGCACCCCATCGCGGAGGCACTGCGAAACGCCTTCCCCTGCGAGGGCGACGACTGCTCCGTCCTGGAGACGACCGAGGTCGCCGGCAAGGGCATCGTCGCGACCGTCAACGGCAGGAGGGTCGCCGTGGGCAACGCCGCGCTCATGGATGAGCTGGGCGCCGCCTGGCACGGCTTCGTGGGCGACGGCATCAACGACGCCCCCGTGCTGGCACGAGCGGACGTGGGGATAGCCATGGGCTCGGACGCGGCCATCGAGGCGGCGGACGTGGTCCTCATGGACGACATGCCCTCGAGGGTCGCCGCGTCCGTCCGAATCGCCCGCCGCACCCTGGGGATGGCGAGGCAGAACATCGCGTTCGCGATCGCGGCGAAGGTCGCCATCCTGCTCCTCGCGGGGGTCGGCCTCGCCCCGATGTGGCTCGCCGTCTTCGGCGACGTGGGCGTCATGGCGCCCTGCGTGCTCAACGCCACCCGCGCGCTTAGGTGAGGTGCGGGACATCCCCGTCCTTCTTGGCTGCGCCCACAGCCGGGCTGTCGCGCCCTCAGCCCCGCCCTCGCGCCCACACCCAGGTGCCCGCGAGGGCGGGGCCGTAGCGCGTGGCGAGCTCGGTCGCGCCCATCGCGGGGGAGCCGTCCTCCATGGCCCAGCCGCCGTACGGTGGCCCTGCGGGCGGGTCGGGCAGCCTCGCGAGCCACACGCTGCGGGAGAGCTCGTGGGGCCTGAACGAGAAGCGCGCGCCGAGCCTGACCCCGCTGAGCCCCGTGCAGAACCGAAACATCTCGCTCACGTCGAGTGCTCCGGACATGTCCCAGCCAGACAGGTCCAAGAAGGAGAGCGAGGAGCATCCGCAGAACATGCCGCGCAGGTCCTCCGCCTGGGACGTCTCCCAGGCGGAGACGTCGAGCGCGGCGAGCGAGCGGCAGCCGCTGAACGTGCAGCGCAGGCTCCGCACCCGTGAGGTGTCCCAGCCCGACACGTCGAGGGAGGCGAGCGAGGAGCAGCGCTCGAACGCCCTCCCCATGTCAATCACCTGGGACGTGTCCCAGGCAGAGGTGTCGAGCACGGCGAGCGAGCGGCAGCCCCAGAACATCCGCCGCATGTCGCGCGCGGCCGAGGTGTCCCAGCCCGATGTGTCGAGGGCGGCGAGCGAGCCGCAGCCGTCAAACAGGCGGGACATGTCGGTCACCCGCGAGGTGTCGAGGCCCGCGAGGTCCATGCGCTCGCAGCGCGACATCCCGCAGAACATGCCATACATGGTGGTCACGCCCGAGCTGTCCCAGTCCGACAGGTCGAGGGCGGCGAGCGAGGAGCAATCGCAGAACATGCCGGACATGTCACGCACAGCCGAGGTGCCCCAACCCGATGTGTCGAGGGAGGCGAGCGAGGAGCAGGACTGAAACATGTCAGACATGTCGCGCACGCCCGAGCTATCCCAACCCGACAGGTCGAGGGCGGCGAGCGAGGAGCAGTCGCAGAACATGCGCGACATGTCGGTCACCCGCGAGGTGTCGAGGCCTGCGAGGTCCATGCGCTCGCAGCGCGACATCCCGCAGAATAGGCCGGTGGCGTCCCCGCCCAGGCGCACCGTCCCGACCACCCTGACGGCCTTGACCTCGCCGCGCCGGCGACGCCAGGGGACCCTCTCCTCCGAAGGGCCTCCCGCATCGCCCCGAGTCTGCCCGGGTGCAGGCGCGATCCAGAGTGTGCCCCCGGGGTCTACCCTCCAACGGCAGGTCCCCCATGCGGCCCACGCGTCGGCGGGAGCCCCCTCGACAGGGGCGGGGGGCTCCTCCTTGGGCCCGCCTCCCTCGCGGGCGCCTGTGAGGGGACCCTCCTCACCAGGGCTCGCGACAGCGCCCGTCTCGTCGGCCCCCAGCCCCTCGACCGCCCTGGCATCGCAGTTCACGTAGAAGGTGATGTTGGCGAACCTCCTCGCGTAGGGAGCCGAGTGGTCGTCTCTCACGTAGACGTCGTAGGAGCAGTCATCGAACTCGCTGAAGTCGATCGTATCCCACTTCTCCTCGGGACGTATCTCGTCGTGGAAGACCTCCCTCGCCCCGGCAAGGATGCAGACCATCTCGTAGATGAGGTCCAGCACCTCCGCAGGGGTCTTGCCCTCTATCGGGCCTCCGTAGACGATCTCCTCCTGCAGGTCCTGGTGGGCCATATGGTCCCGATAGCCTTCGGTGACAAACCATATGCGCTCCCAGTCAAAGTCGATCAGGGAGATGAGGGGGCCTATGGCCACGTCGAAGCTGCAGCTCTTCCCCCGGAGGGCCAGACAGAAGGAGTGTGCGTCATCATCCTCCTCGTCGAGCTCAAAGGTCAGGAAGCGGGAGACGGCGCTTCTCTGGAGCCGCCTCACGAGGAGGAGGCGAACCTCATCGGACGAGAGCCGCATGCCATGTCCCCCGGAGCCGCCCTCGGGACCCACCACAAGCCAGGGGTGCCTGAACCTCCTGCGAACCTCCTTGATCATGCCTGCCCCCCTCTTTCTCGCCGCGTCCCTCGGCTGCCCCCCTGGCCCCGCCGCCACCGCGCCCCTGGCAGCTTGCGCACAGACGCCGCCATCAGACGCCTCCCCAGTCGTCCGCCGCAGCGTCGCAGTTCACGTGGAGGCCGATGTTCGAGAGCCTCCTTCTGTAGGGCCCGGTGTGGTCGTTTCTCACGTAAACGTCGTATGAGCGGCTGCCCGGCCGGTCGAGGTCGGGCGGGATGGCCCTGCCGCCGCCGACGACCAGCTCGTCGTGAAAGACTCCCGTCGCGCCCGCGAAGGCACGGGCCACGTCGCAGATAAGGCCGAGCAGCTCCGCGCGGGGCCTGCCCTCGACCGCGCCCCCGTAGATGACGCCCCCGCAGCGATCCTGACAGGGCAGCTCGCCTCGGAAGGACTCCGCGACAAACCAGACGCACTCCCCCATGCGGCAGACCTTGGAGACGTGGGGGCCCAGGCTCACCCAGAAGTCGCCGTCCCTTCCGTTGAGGTGGAGACAGGACGAGCGACCCCCCTCTCCCCCGCTGATGCAGGGGGCCAGGAACGGCGCCGCGTCGCTCTGCTGGAGCCTCCTGGCAAGCCACTCGGCATCGGCACGCGAAGAGCCCATCCCCTGACCCGTCGGACCCGCCGCCACGCCTGCGTGGGCGGCCCAGTCCTCTTTTGTGGCGTCGCAGTTCACGTGAAAGGTCACGTTGGCGATCGTCCTTCTGTAGGGCGCGAGGCAGGCATTCCTGACGTAGACGTCGTACGGACGGCCCCCTGGCCCCATGGGACCGTCCGCCTCGACGTGAAAGGCACCCCGCGCGCCCGCAAAGGCACACAATGCCTCGCTCAGAAGCTCGGTCGCACGCTCGTTCGCGACGCAGACGACGTCACCGCGCAGGCCCTCACGCGCAAGCGGGTCGTGGCGGCCGTCACCCACGAGCCATACCCGCTCCCCCATGAAGCAGACCCGCGAGGCACCCGGGCCAATCTCCACCCGAAAGCCGCTGTCACGCCCGCCCAGGTAGAGGCAGAGCGACCGGCTCCCCTCACCTACGATGAACTCGCCGCACCGGTCATCGTCAAGCTCAAGGGACAGGAGGTGAAGGATGCCGCCGCGACAAGCCCCACACGCCTCGCGCACGATGCCCCACACGAGGTCCTCGGGCGAGGGTCCCCCCACCTCCCCGAGGCTGCCTCCCATGGGCACCGAGGGGTAGCGAGGCCTTCTCCTCACGCGAACCAGCTTGCCCATCTTTACTCTCCTCCCCCCGATTGCAAGACTTACGTACCCATAGGTAAAGGCCCCCCGGCATAGCAGGAGGGCTTTATTAGAGACTTCGTGAGCTCGTGTGGGTAGGTGGTTGCGTCACCGCACTGGCGATGTGGGCCTCACCGCCAGGGCGACGACGCAGGAGTGTACACAAATCGGTGGAAATGGCCCCTCGGTGCCGTTTTGGGGCATTTGTGTACACTGTTGGGCCGTGGGCTTGGGTTGTGGGTGGCCTTGGGATCGCAATAGTGTACACAAATGGG
>ERZ772917.1134-NODE-1134-length-16439-cov-2.895508_pt1 | contig 16439 bp, 20 predicted proteins | sample MGYA00511187_ERZ772917 | MGnify/ENA primary metagenome ERZ772917 (study PRJEB29015, sample SAMEA2737925) | human oral metagenome | biome: human oral; feature: human-associated habitat; material: dental | place: China | collected 2012 ... | reverse complement strand
CAGCCTCAGAGGCTGCCTTTTCGGGAGATTATTATGAAAAAGGGAAAATAAAATCTTATTAAATCAACACTCTTGGAGGGTATCCCCTCCAACTCCCCGACCTTTTGGACAAGGTCTTTTTTATACAAAAAGCGCTAATCTATTTTCTAGGACCTTTCGAAATCAGACCGACCTCTTTGTCGGTCAGCTCCTGCTTTATTCAAAATCTAACAAATCACTTTCTACAACTGCTTCAAGTGCTAGAGATATTTTCCCTTCGTCTACAAAATCAATAGTGATTGCATCGTCTTCAATTTTAACTACTTTACCTGTTCCAAATGATGGATGTTTAACTGTCGAACCTACAATGTCCTTGTGAGCTGCAATCCATTCCTTGACTTTCTCATTTTCTTCTTGCTCTTGAAGGAGACCAGACTGTTTCATCAATTCAACCACTTCAAAGTATCCATCTACAAATGTCCGTTTAAAATCTGAGCCAAAAGACAATTCTGAGCGTTTTACAGGATCACCCAAGCCTAACATTAATTCGATAGCTTTCAAAATGACATCATCAGAGACATTGCGGCTATCAAGCTGCCCGCCAACTGCGTCGCCATAAACGCCATAGAAATGGCCGTTTTCACTATCGTGTCCATAAATATCCATGATATTGCTTGTTTCACAGTTGCAATACACTGCCCCGTTTTCGTTTACAATAGCGTACGCTACATCATTGCTTTTGATTTCTTCAAGTAATTGTTTTGCTTTTTCCATTTCTAGCTCCTCTGCATAATTCGTTAATTTGATAGCATTTTCTAAACTCATTTTTTCAATTGGAGTTTTACCTGTGACCCATCTACTGATCGTAGTATCACCGATTCCAGTCGCTTTAGAAATTCTATAAGCTGTTACAGTCTTTAATAATTTTTGAATTTTGTTAAAATCTGCTTTATTCATTTTTGTTGTCTCCTGAATACCAAGCGATAGCGATTGCTAAAATTGCTACAAATAAAATAATTTTCATCTTGATTTTTCTCTCGCTTTCTTATACAATGAAAGGCAAGGAGAGCTTTCGCTCTCTTAGCCTTTAGCGATTATCTCTTCCTGCGTCTGCAAAACTTGGGAGCGATTTTCGCTTTTTTCTTTTGCTCTTTTAGTACCTTGTACCAAGAGCGACTCTCTTTTGAGATTGCTACTGCAATCCCTACCACAACTGTGACCCTTGCCAGCCACTCGTCTAGGTTGTCCATTTGTATCACCTCCTTACATTATTAATTATACCGCATTACACTGCGTTAGTCAAGTCTTTTTTTACATTTTTTGACAAATAAAAAAGCCCTAACCTTTCGGCTAGGGCTAATTAAAATTTAAGAAAATGTTTTTTAATTTCAAGTCTATTAGAACGGAAAATTTTAGATTTTTCCATTATAAAAACCCCCAGCATTTTAGCTGGGGGTTAGATGATTTATTGAGTCTTTCTTCTTTTGTTTTTAAATTGATCTTTCGCAGTTTCCGCTGCGTTTACATTTCGGTTGCATCGACCAGATAGGCATCTTCTACCCACTGATCGGATTGAGGGTGGTTGATTCGTGACCAACCGTTGACTTTTTCGTAGACTCGGACCCGGGTCCCTGCAGGCAGAAATTCCTTGTCCGGACTAGCAGAATTTGGGGCGGATTCGACCCAATAATCATCTGACAGGCTCGCCTCATAGTAAGGCATATCAGAGTTCGCTAGCGGGGTGTTTACATCCAGCTCGTGCTCAAATTGAGATGCGGCCGCTTGTTGGATAGCTGGTGCAGACTGCGTTGGTACTGGTGCGCCTGTGTAGCGATAAGCGTAGATGTACGGGCATCCGTTGTACTCCCAGATTTGATCATGGTTGTTAACTGTGATGCCGTTATATCCATAGTTACAGTGGATGATGTTTTCCGCGTCCACAAAGATACCAGTGTGTCCGCCTGCGCCTGTACTATAGCCACGTTGCCCCCAAATGAAGATATCTCCTCTCTGGGCATCCCAGCCTTGATTTTCGGCGATGAGCTGATAGCCATTTTGAGTGAGCCAATCATGCATATACTCTGTATTGACTGCCCAACCGTTGTCAGACGCTCCAGCAGAGCGCAGGGCGAAGTAAACAGACGAGCTACAGTCATAGCTAGATGGACCGTTTCGATAGTCCATTGAGTAGGTGACTGCTCCCTCACGAGCAGCCATCCATGCGATTGATTGTTCGACGTTAATTGTCATGATTATCCTCCTATTTATCAAATTGGTTAGCGCCAATAACATAAGTCACCTCACCAATAATGTCAAGTGGTGTAGGTAGCTGACGCACATTGCTAGCATTGACCAGTACACGGCCATCTGGCATCAAGACGAAGTCAATCGCAGCTTGTGGTTGGATTTTACCTTGAGAAATCACTTTAGCCGTAAACGTTACAGGATGCGCAGGCTTAAAACCTTCTGCGATTCTTTCGTTTAACGTATATTGACCGTTATCCCAGCGTTGTGTGGCTGGTGTAGAGATGTGAGCTCGTACTTGAGCTTCTTCATTGCGAGCTAGATAAAGCTTTGTTCCAAAGCCGAAGCGGAAATTTCCTTCTGCGTAATCAGTTACTTTTGTCATTTTTTTATTTTCCTTTCAATTTTTCAAACGCTGCAAACCAAAAATAAGTTGCAGCAAAAGCAAACAGAGCAAGCTTTAGTGCCTGCTCTTTTATTCTATTTTTTATCATTTTTACCCGAATTTGAGATTTTTTCGATAAACTCTCGAAAAAATGTTGTGTTAATACCGAGCTTGTCGAAATTTTCTAGAATAGATTTTAGCTCAAAAAACAGATAACCGAAATACAGTATCTGTAGAGCTCCCAGTCCAATTCCTTCAGGCAGCAAGACAGACAGCGGAATGCAAAAAGCTAGTAAAGCGATACTAGCAATCTTGCGAATAATTCCGTTAATCCCTTCTTTGCTGCGAAATTCAATGTTCGGGTTGAGCTTAGCGGCCAGAGTCCCTGTTAAGATGTCAATAGCCATAGCACCCATGATAAGTGCTAAAGTAAACACAATCAGTTCATCCTGCGTATCAATTAAAGCACGCAAGCTGTGTGACCATTCCAAAACGTTAGCCTGCATTCATCACCCTTTCTTTTCTTTAGGCGCAGCTTCTAGCTCTGCGATGATGGCATCCTCGGCAGCATAGACCGCGTCTTGGAACGCTTTTTCCTGCGTGCGAACCTCACGACGATTCGCAGCATAGGCCTCAGCGTCATTGAGCCATTCAGTGATATTTGATACACCTTTATCATCAATATCAGCAGTCAATGTCTTGACGACTGTGTCGCCAACCTTCACGCTTCCAGTCATTTTCGTAGTTTTTGTAATTTCCAAAGTCATAGCTATTCTCCTTTATCTTCAGCTGGTTTTGTTTGTTCTTCAAGCAGAGCTTCCAACTCTGTTACTCGTGCTTGAAGTTCAGCGTTTTTTTCTTGCTCCAGGATCAACCGAGCGGTTAACTCGACCTCTCCTAAAGTTTTATCGGCTAACTGATTTTTATACTCAGCTAGCATGAGATTATAAAATTTATTATCCATAGATACCTCCCTATATGATTTTGCCTTTTGGCACGTCTCCAGCAAGTGGAAACTCGTCAACAGTTGTATAGCTGACAGTGCCAGTCCAAACTCGATTGCCTTTTTTGTTGTTGGTATAACGAATACTTCCGTCGGTTTCCAAATGCACAATGCAAGTAGCGTCAATAGTCGTGTCAAAATTACCAGTCAAGGTCAAATGAGCTTGTGAAATAGGTCTAAATCCGCTTGGGATTTGCTCTCTTGCTTTACCATTTTCTATGATTTCGTTGATATTGCAGATAATCCGCGTCACAGACACCGTTACTAGATTCCCGATTCGCAAAAACGTAGCATTGACACCCCACATCAAGCTAGACTCAGCCTGTAGCCTGATTTTTTGGTTGACTGTATCGATATTGAGAGCGGAATAGCCATTCGAATACGCCAAATCCCACGACCCCGTACCCCCGCCTTTCAGCGAGTAATTGAGGCGCTGATACGAGATGACATCAGGCGACACCTGCATCGTATGGATTGGCTTCTCATTGGTGTCGTAAGCGTTCATCAAAATGCCGTTTGGCAGCATCTTGATTTCTTCCTTGCCCAAATTCGAGCGAGGTCCTGACTTGTTGTGGTTCGTAATCTGGATGTTGTCAGCGATTCTGATTTCACCTCTAGTATAAGGCGTTTCGTACTCGTTGATGATTTCTCCAGAGGTCACTCTACCAAGCTTACCACTCAAAGCTGATAGCTCACCCTCGATATTCAGCTTGTCAACTGTGACAGATCCGTTGACAATCATGTCGCCCTTGACTTTAAGCAAACGGGCGATAATCTCAACATTTTCCGGGTTTTGAGCAATCATGCTAGCCAAGGTCTGGCCGTTGACGGTCTTCTCCACACTAGAGATGATGCCGCCCTCGTTGATTTTGATTTGGCTTTTTCTAAGAACTGAGTTACTAAGCTCTTGCACAGCTTGCGTGATTTGATTAGCTCGTTGATTCAGCTCTGTTTGAGAGACTTTCCCAGCGACTTGTTGAGTAATCGTAGTCAACTGACCTTCAGCCGACCGCTTAAACTCAGCTAGGCTAGTTTTGGTCTCATTAAGACCAGTCTCGACCCTGCCGACTTTATTCAGCGTCTCCTGCGCTGATTGTTTCCAAGTGTTAAAGGCTGTCAATGAGCCATTGGCCGTGTTAATAGCAGCTTGTACGTTGGCCAGTTGACCGTCAATACTTTGCCTAAACTCAGCCAGCTTAGTCTCAGAGCTGGTTTTCAACTCCTCAAACCTACGTGTCAGCCCTCGCACGTCCTCAGTGTGCTGGGCTTTGGCCACATATCCAGACTCAACCGACTGGCGCAGAGCAGTCAGCTGCCTTGCCGTCTCCTCACGAGAGTAAGTACGCAGAGCTTCTGAGCGTGTGCCATCGGCATTAACGTAGGCTTGCACCGCTGTGAGGTCTGTACGCAAGCCCTGAGCTGTGCGCTCAAAGCTTGCTTTGGCCTCTGTGATGAGGCTTTCCACATCCTCTGGCGCTTTTGACCAGTCAGAGGGCAGCGTCCCCTTTTCGATTTTAAGGTGCTCCGCCGCACTATCATTGGGTGACAACTTCGACAAAACGCCTGAAAAGAGATAGTCTTCGTTTAGTTTTAACAGCGAGGAGTCTCTGCAGATTAACTTCGCGTCCTCCTTGTCGCTGTTAAATTTGATGATAAATTCTTTATATGGCTTTTTAATTTTAAAAGCTTTGTGGAATGTACCGAGTGTGTCAATTGAGGCAATATACGTATAGCTTCCGTCCTCCCACAGAAACTGCAGTTTTAATGAGTTAGTGTTGGCATTTTTCTCTGTCTTTTCGGCGAATCTATATGTATCTATGTCAAAGGTTGATTTAAAACAATGTGTGTTAAACACACCTATTAAATTTCGGCCGCCGACAACCTGACTCGCTATCTCCTCACGGATTCCAGCAGCAGTTTGCTCAACCTCGGCCTTGCTGGCCTTGTCGCCAAGCTGTCCAGTGATGCGGGCTAGATTTTGCGTGTTGCTCTGCTCATATAAAGTTTGTTGATTGCGGATAGCACCAACATCAGCCCGAATTTGGCTGATATTGTCAGATAGCTGATTTTGAGCCTGCGTCAGATTCGCCCTGACACCCGCAAGATTGTTTTGGACATCTGTCAATTGGGATTGAGCTGCTGTTACAGCTTTTTTCAGTTCTGCGGTATCAGCTGGGTCTCCTCGCTCACCCTTCGGTCCTTGTGGTCCTACAGCTCCCTGCGGGCCACGTTCGCCTTGAGGGCCTCTAGCTCCAGTTGCTCCGGTAGCCCCTTTTGGTCCTTGCGGCCCTGGATCTCCCTTAGCTCCATTTTGACCATCATTGACATTAGTAAAGGTCAGCTGCTCTCTAGCTACTTCCTGACCTTTTACCGAGGCTATAACCGTCAAGGTAAGGGATTCCCTCATCCCTGCCGCTGTGACCTTGTGACTAGGAGCTTGGCCAAAATCTTCATTGTCAACCAGCCACTTCCAAGTGCATTCCACGGCCTTATTGCCCTTTTTAAGCGTTGGGAAGACCGTGGATTCACCTTGGTTGTTCTTAAAGATATGACCGTTATTTGTAGCGAGCTTGATAACGTAGGGAGTTACCTCTTCAGTCAGCTCCTCTACCCGTTTCAGCAGTTCGCTAGCTATCTGGCTAGACTTTCGTTCAAAGTTTGTTAGAGTCGTTTTGTCTGTATTAGCGCCCAATAAAGACTCTGTCTGCTCACTGATGCGGGCTTGGACATAGAGGGGAGGATCATAATGTTCTGAGTCAATCAGTGTTAGCGTGTCGCCAATGTCTCCGTTGACCTTTCCCTCTGTACTGTACGAAATTTTCGGTACACATCGCTTTTTCAGCTCTGATAGCAAATAACCAAATAGAGATTCTTTCGAGTCATGCTCTGTCTCTCCATTCTCTAGCACGATCCAACCATCGTCTGTTTTTTTGGTGATTGAGGGAAATTGGTCGCGAGATTGTGGAGCGTAGATAGTATTTCCTTGACTATAAAAGAGGAGTTTCCCCTTATCATCATAAATTTTCTTATCAAGACCAGCGATGGTTAAGCCCTCTTTTCCGCTTCCCCTAATAGCCGTCTTGATGTCGTTGATGTCATCTGAGTAGTTAATAACTTTCAAGTCTTTCCCTACTCGGATAGGTAGTCCAGTTTTAACCTTACCCAAATTTCCAGCACGGTAGATGTTGAGGACATGCCGTTTCAAAGAGTAGTCGCTGTTAAGCTCCGTCACAAACTCAAGCTCAGCCCCAAAGCTATTAGCGATAGAGTATAGTCGAGCTAGTACCGTGTCAGTCCCCGACCATTCTAGCTTTATGGTCTTGTCAGAAATCTCGTTAATTCCGATTTCGAGTGAGTGCTCAGGGTCAAAAACATCCACATACTCTCGGATGCTCATGGCTCTGCTAGCCTTATAGGCTCCCCGCTTCTCCTCATTGGCTTCCAGACTCAAAGAGTGTGCCGTGATTTCCATCTGATAGCCTGTCTTCTTGACAGACTTGACAGTCATCCAGTAGTCCTTCCCCTTATACCTAAATGCTAAACGACAACCGCTTTTAACTTTAGTAATGTCTTTTGAGCGGTATTTGATGACCAAATAGCTACATGAGCCTTTTAAAAATCTAGTCAGATCAGCTGCATGATACTTGATTCCATTTTGATTATCAAAAAAACCGACAACATGCGTGTCAGTTGAGTCTCTAATAGCAATTCTCACATTGTTTTTCACTAAGTCCAAGCCTCCTCAATCTCAGCATAAGCACTAGCGACCTCAGAGAAGCTAGAGACTAATAGCTGTACTTTCGTCTCTCCGGGTGGCGCTAGGAAAAATTGCGTCCCTAAAATCTCATCATCAGGAGCTAACAAGCCATTTACATAGAGCCTACCTGGTTCATCCGGATTGACCTCTCCGCTAGCATCGATGAATAACTCCGAACCAGCAGGATAGCGATTTGGCACATCACGCCAAAAAGGCACATTCAGCTTAAAAAACGAAAAATCATTCAAATACTGATGTGTGACGATTTGGTCATTCGTGTTTCTACCATTTATCTGCCCACAAAAGAACTGCACCTTGGTAGCTTCTATATTCTTAATTCCTGATTCAAAATAAGAGAAATACTGGCCATACCAAAAGAAAGTGACCTTATCACCCTCTTTTCGCAAATCAAACATATTCCTATTTTGATTTCTAGCCTCAGTTCCGTATGGGTTATCTGCTACCCAAAAACTAGGAGTAAAGTCAATCTTATGTTTGATATGACTTCCTCCCTTTCCGTCCCCAAGCAAAAAATAAACGCTAGCCAGGTTCCCAACTCGGTCATGTTTCTCAATAGCCATCCCAGCGATAAAACGACTAGAATTATCTACAACAGCCAAACACCAAGCGCCTGTCTGCCCCATCAGCCCAGTTTCAAACCAAGCTCGTGCCCAGATGTACCATTCTGTAGCTCCTACAGACAAGTTGAGCTCCTTGATAGCACCGAAAAAGGGATTATTCCCTGTATTATTAAAGCCTCTAGGTAAAAGACCCACCCGTCCATTAAAAGCCGTATCGGCTGACATCGTTGTGACAGCCTTCTTTCCTTGATTTTCATAAAATACCGTGCCATTTTGCCAGTTAGCAAAGTTTCCGCCCTGATTACTAGCTAGAGTAATATTCTTCTTTTCTCTAGCATAGTCAGTCTCTTCAAATTTCCCATACTGGATTACGCCAAGTTTACTAGCGATAGCGACAAAGCCAGACTCTTTCTTGAGCTTGATTTTGTAGTTGATAGGTACAGGCTCACTGCCAGTGTTGATAATCGTAGCTTCCCAAACGCCTTGATCATTTTTAGCAAAATTAAAGCGTTTAGTATTTAAAGCATGTCCTAAACCATCTGCGACTGTAAAATTGATAGTCCCTTTACCATTAAAACGAATCTCTTTAAAATTTAGGTCTCCGCTAGGTATCGCATAAAAAACACGATCAGGTAGGTGGCTGAAGGTAAGCTTTTTCGGCTCAGCTACATTCAGAGCCTTCTGTAAAGCATCATAATCAGCCACGCTATTATATTCCACATAAAAAGGGACAGAAATCTTCTTCAATTTTTTTCGAGTCTTGACAAACTCTGCACCACTTATTGTTGGATAATCTTGAAAAGTCGGGTCATAATCTGCGCCGTTAAAGGCGGTGAACCCATCTAAAATAGTAATCCATCTTGTCAATTCAACATCGTTAAAATGTACTTTTATCAATTAAGCCCACCCCAATCCATTCACAGCGTTCAGGATAGCCTGACGCTTTTCTTGTTCTTCAGCTATTGGTTCAGCTAGTATCTGAGAGACTTCTCTCGTATCTACTTGCTGAGACACAATGACTGGCCGATTAGCCAGCTTAGCGATGGTTTCTAGAAGTGCCGACTCTTTATCTCGGTTATGATCAGGATCAAGTATCTGATCTAGCAATTTACCAGATGTCAAGGCAACTTCCACCTCTCGTTTTTCTAAAACTCCTAAATCAGGATCTAAGATTTCATATCCAAAACCGTCGGCAATAGAACCAGCCATCCCACTGACTGTCTTCTTGACTGCCTTAAATTTATCTCTCAACCCTTCATCAAGACCACCCATGATTGCATTACCTGCTGGAATCAATAGCTTGCGGTCATACTCGATTGGCCCCTTGTGGTCACGGATCCAGCCTGCGATACCGCCGACAAAATCCGTCACACTGCCCCAAGCAGATTTCAGACCGCCCAGGAAGCCATCAAGGATAGCCCGACCAGCATCCCAAAGATTGATATTAGCTAGGCCTTTAAAGATATTTGTGACACTATTGACCACATTAGTCACACCCTGCTTCAGCTCATTCCAGGCATTCTGAGCGCCTTGGATCAGACCGTTGATGATAGAAATAACCCCTGATTTCAGGGCATTCCAACCATTCACAGCCGTTGACTTGATGCTCTCCCACAGAGAGGACAAAAAGTTCATAAAGCCGTTCCAGATATTCTGTGCACCCTGCACAAGACCTGTTATCAAGTTTGTTACAGTGGATTTGACCCATTCCCAAGCCGCTGAAGCAGCCGACTTGATAAACTCCCAAATCGCAGATAAGGCAGCTGAAAAGTTTTCAAATGCAGCTTTCCCAAAGCCTACAATGGCATCGACCAAACCCATAAAAATGGCCTTAATGCCTTCCCAAACCAAAGAAACACCGTTTTTTATGCCCTCCCAAATCAGAGCTAGGTCAGCACCTAGCTGGGTGAAATTCCCAGTCACTAGGTCAAGGATGACCAAGATTGCACCTAAGAAGATAGATTTGATGAACTCCCAAGCTCCCTGAAAGATCATCTTTAGGCCTTCAAAAATCTGAGAAATCCCATTTGAGATACCATTCCACAAATTCAAAAATCCATCAATAAAAGGCTGAACGATAGACATGATCGTCGTAGTAAATTGGTTCCATGCAATCGAAGCAGCTGTTTGTATTGTCAGCCACAAAGCATCGAAAAATACGACAATCCCATTCCACAAATTCTTGACATTCTCAACAGCCGAGCTCCAAGCCTCAGACACTCCAGTCCAAAGGTTATTAGCTCCCTCAGAAATACCAGACCATAAACCACTGAAGAACTCAGCTATTCCCTGCCAAGCCACCTTTATCCAATCAACAAAAGCAGCCCAAATCTGACGGCCGGTCTCAGTTTGAGTGAAGAACCAAGTTAAAGCTGCGATTGCAGCAGCAATCCACCCAATAAGAGGGATTGAAGAAATAGCAGCTATCGCTGATGTAGCAAAACCTGAAATAGCTGTTTTTGCAATTGCCAAAATACCAGGTATGCCACCTAAGCCTTGCACAAATGTAGCAATTTTAGCCACTGGAAGTCCAACTCCTAAAGCAACTACAGAAGTCTTAAGTAAATCTGCTGCCAGCTGATTATCCTTAAAAAACTTAGTTACATCTTTTAGTATTGATGACACCTCTTTTATAAATCCTGTCAGAATTTCAAATGCAGTGCCAAGCAAATTGACTTCTTGCTTACCATCCCTTACTCCTAATAGCTCTCCAATAAAACTACCGACAATCCCAGCGATATTGCCAATAGTCGCCCCGATATTCTCAAAAGTAACACGGATATTATCTGCTATGTTGACAATTTGTTTCGCTGCATCATCACTAAAACCTAACACCTTCAGGATATCGATGTTATCCTGTTTGTTTAAGGAGCCGAAAATCATGTCAAAGAAAGTCTGGAAAATTCCTGTGACCCTTGATAATTGTTCATACACTGCACTTCCAAAAGCATCTCCAAATAGCTCAGAAGCTATCTTGCTAATACCTTCTGTTAATAGCAATCCAAGACCAGAAAACACATTACCAATCATCGGAATGAAATTATCAAACAAAAATGTTTTGGTAGTATCAAATAGAGCATGTAATGCTGGCAAAATATTCTGTCCCAAGGCCAACTGCCCAAGCACATTCTGCGCCGCTGCTTTCATGGCAGAAAAGGAACCACTAAAGGTTGATGCGGCCTCTTTGGCAGTCGTACCTGTGATATCCAGATTTTCCTGGATAGCATGGATGGCATTGTAAACATCAGATAGGTTGTTAATGTCGTATTTGACACCAGTCAGCTTCTCAGCGTCAGCCAAGAGCCTTTCCATTTCGGATTTAGTACCACCGTAGCCAAGCTTGAGGTTATCAAGCATGGTGTAGTTCTGCTTAGCAAACCCTTGATAGGCATCTTGGATACGGCCCATATCCGTACCCATTTTATTGGCATTATCGGACATGTCCACCATGGCCATGTTGGCCACATCAGCAGCTTTCGCTGTGTCACCTCCTAGCGATTGTAAGAGGCTTGCGGAGAACCCTGTTACATTCTCCATGTAAGCATTGGCTGACAGACCTGTTGTCTTATAAGCTTCAGCAGCATATCTTTTGACTGTGTCAGCGCTACCCTTGAAAAGAGTCTCAACCCCTCCCAGAGATTGCTGAAGGGCTGCCCCCTCATGAATAGCCGCTGAAAAGGCCTTACCAATTCCAGCCGCAGCAATTGCTTTTGTTGCCACGCTGACTAAGCTAGCTCCTAGCGATTGACCAGCGCTTTGACCAGCAGCCGACGCCTCTGGATTTAAAATAGCTTGGATTTTCCCAGTTATTCCTCTTGCAGATGGAATCAACTGCACATAAGCTTGTGCGATTTCTGTAGCCACTACTTCTCACCTCCTAACCCATTTAAGATTCGTTGACGATACGCTTCAAATTCCTCGCCAGAACTAAAGACCATCTCATCCCTTTCTTTCTCTTCTCCAACCAGCTTCTGAGCTATCATGGTTGGTCTGTTGGCACCCTTTTGACCATCTTTGGTCTTAAACCAGACGAGCGTTGATAGCCTATCCAGCGTACTAGCCATCAGCAAAGTCTCAAAAGGCACCTTCTGATTACTCAAAGCCATCTTGATCCGAGAATCCTCTTTTAAACCAAAAGCAAAGACAGCTACCTGTTGAGCAGGTAGCTGCCTATAATCATAAATGCCATAAGTTTCAGCGAGGTCACAGATGAGAGCATCTTCATCTAGGTCGATCATTCTAGCAAGGAGGGCTATTTTTTTAGATGCGTCCTGCTTTTAAAGATTTCTTCCACTTCCTGCATCAATTTTCCTGTCGGCACCATCCCAGTTTCTGTTCGGACGTGGTCCTTCAAGTCCTGAGCCTTATCACCCAGCATCAGATTGATAACGGTTGGCAAGACAGCAGGATTCTTATCCACTTCTGCAACTGCTTCCAGCAGCTCATAGTTATCCAAACGTTCCTGCGTGATTTCAAAGGCAAAACCAGTCGAAGTTTTCCCTTTAAATATTTTTCCTTGTGCACCATGATTACGTTTTTTACGTTTGCGTTTTGCCATCTATTAAGCCCCCTTGATGTATTCGTAGTGAGTATTTCCGTTAGCGTCCGGAAATGCTGTGATAGTTGTTTGATAACCAACAACTTCACCATCTTTATAGGTGATTTCTCCGACTTCAGTGACCTTTCCGGAAGGAATAACGATACGTTTGAGAGCACCGTTTTTCAAGATCATTTCAATAGCTAGACAGTGATTTTCCAGCTCTTTTGAATTAGCCTTGATGGTGATACCAGCAGCAAGATCCCCTGAAACATTTTCAGACCCATAAACCTCTTTCAGGACATCAATATTGAGCCCCTCGATCAAGGTATAAACAAATGTGTCCTTCTTCTCGGTCTGAGAAGAGTTGACGATAGTGCCACCCCAAGCCTTGATATCTTCAGATTCAGGTGAGTTGTTATTTGTCACACCATCCTCTGAGATGAAACCTAAAGACTTAAAAGCAACATCTAGCTTACTTGTCGCATCGACTGGCAATTTTGCGCCAAGCGGTGCAGAGTGTACTGCTCCACCAACCTTTGGTTTCGCAGTTGTTACATTAGCTTCCAATGCCATTGCAATATCTCCTTTAGTAATAGTTAATATCAAACACCGCTTGATAGCGGTATCGTTTGGTCTCTGTGTCCGTAAAATTGTAGTCGCTGTTTAAGTGGACACCGCTGATTGAGTCCAGCTCAATCAAGCCTTTCACAGCATGCTTCACTTTGACATTGAGCTCAGCAGCTTTCTGCATGCTCGGAGCGTAACTCTGGAAGGCAAAAGTCGCACTACCAGAATGATTCCGCTCCCTTCCTCCTGTCTTTTGAATAATAACAAAACTATCAGGAGCTTCAGCTTCATGCTCAAAAAATGACGGCACATCTAAATGACCGTCAAGATATTTCTTGATAATAATTTCAATCATCTAACGTACCGCCTTCAGAAAAGTATTATTTCTTAGATTGTCTTTCTTAGCTTGATAGTTTTTTGGATAGACCATCGCATTTGCCCGTGTCTTCCCGACATAACTATCCTGCTCATAGCCTGGTCCACATCGACTACGGATTTTAGTAGCTTCTTGATTCAGTAGATTTTGGATTTCCCTTGATTTCAGCAAGGCACCGACACCAGCACCATTTAGCTTGACTTTCATACTAGCCATACCGCTCCACCGTCACTTTCTTATTCCAGTCCAGTGGGATCAAGCTCTCAATCCCTTCGGTTGGTATGCCAAAAGTCCGCCACCTCTGACCAAAAAATAATACTTCTCGGTCTTCCCAGTTATGAGTGTCACCTTTAGGGATTGCTAAGGTATAGACAGCTACCTTGCCAGTAAGATTGAGCTGATTGACTTTCTCGTCTGTTGAGGTTGGGCGCACAAGCACATTTCCAACCTCAATTTCTCGATCTTCGAAGACAGAATGACCAAAATCATCCTGTCCTGTCTTGACCTTGTCAATTAAGGTCACGGTAATACCCTTAATCCGTCCCATAGATGTCCATCACCCCAAATCTTTGCTTCTTTAGTCCCAAGCGTTTGAGCTCCGAGTCCTTGATAAAGAGACCCCCACCAGGCACCAAATAGGAACCACTTACCGAGTAGCCCAAAGCGCTCTCAGCAAATTGAGTCATCGGTTCCTGCTCAGTAGAGGTCATCAAGGTACGAGCTACCACATCAACTGTGACAGACTTGACCACACTAGCAAAAGACGAATCCTCAGCCACAAGCACATCCAAGTCTTTTCGAACCTTCTTAGCTTCGACACGTAGAGAGTCAGAGACAATTTTCAACAGAGCCTCTGCTCGCTTGCGTTCGTCTGATTTTAAAAGACGCCACAAAGTTTGCAGGTCTTCAACTGTTGCAAAGTCTCCCATTTTGCTTACTCCTTATGCGCTTCCAGCAAAGCCAGCAATTCTGCTTTCTTAGCTTTGTCACTGTACTCAACACCAAGCTCATCTAGCTTAGACTTGAGCTCTGGCACAGTCCAGTTATCTGGATCATCCACTTGTCCTTCTTGCTGCTTTGCATATTCAGCAGCAGGAATCCAGTCACCGCCAGAAATTTCTGAACTAGTATTGATTGTCGCACCAGTCTTTTTGTTTACATACTCAGCCATGATTAACCCCCAGTTTTCACGATACGAGCAAAGCTTTTAGGATCCAAAATTCCCCATCCAAGATAAATTTCGGCACGAAGGTAAACTTGGTTATAACCTTTCAAGTCTTTCCCAGAATTGTCTGGATCACCATATCGAATAACTTCGAGTGGAATTTGTTTCGCATACCCCCATTTAACCATGTTTGCAAAGTCGCCAACAATAGCAACATCCTTGTTGGTTCCAACATTAAGACCAACCGTTGTATTTACATCTACAGGTAGACCGTTAATAGCACCTGGATTTGCTCCCCATGCCAATTCAGGATAAAGCCGTTCATTTGCTGCATTTTTCATGCTTGCAAGTGCGCTTGAAAATGTAGTATCAATAGCCATACCGCTCACGATATTATCTGCCCCTTGAATCATTTTCACGGCATCTTCAACATTTGCATCTGGATCATTGGCTGTAAAAGTAACAGTTTGAGTAACGGCTTTATCAAAACAGTTGTCTCCGATAACCGTAGACTCTTGTTTCGTACGTGGATTGACTCCGTGAAATGACATCAAATCGACACCACGAGCTACTTTAGCGGCAAAGCCTTCGTTAAATGATTTTAACGTGTCAATCTTAGCTTCTTCTGATGCATAGATAAATTCATCAGATACACGAGCACCATACTCAATTTTAATTGGCACAATAGTGACTGGTTCTAAGCTGACACCACCATGAGTTTTTTTCCCATTTTCTGCAACAATGTCAACATCAGAATCCAATGAGAATGTAAATTCCCGTAATCCATTAAACGGGATAACTTGTTGATTAGACAATTTCGCTAGTGAGCTGTGACCCTTAACTTTGTTGATGAGGTCTGTCACAAGCACTGGGTCAAATAATGTTCCTTTTGATAGTTGATCTGCCATATGATTTCTCCTTTATTCTTCAATCTCTAAACCTTGAATTAGGTTTTTATACAATGTGTTTTCTGTTTTTTCTAAAACAGGTTCCGTCTCTTTGACGGGCGCAACTGGTTGAGCACTTTTCATAAACCCAGCCAAGCGCTCTGCATCTGCCTTGAAGCTTTCTTCATCAGTTCCCTGCAAACGATCTGCAAGGTCGTAAGGCAATCCATGTTGCAAAGCAATCCGAGTTCGCAGACTAGCTGTCTCATAACCAGCAATTTGCTTCTGCATTTCCTCAAGTTGCTTGTCAGTATCTTCCTTGCTTTGATTACTAGCTTCAATGGTTGACTTCAAGCCAACATTTTCTTTTTCCAACTCTTCAACACGAGACTTGAGCTGGTCGTAGTCGCTATACTTCTCTTTTTCTCGAGATAAGCGCCCCTTAATAGCAGCATCAAATTCTTCTTGTGTTGTGATCGGTTTAAAATCTGACATTCTCATGTCTCCTTTCTCCTGCTTCCCCGGCAGTTCGGTAATTTTTGGCATCAAAAAAAGCAGTCACAAGACCGCTCGTTTTAATAACTGATTTTTTGCTTTTTCTTAGGCTTGGTCGTAGCACAAGCCCAATGCGCAAGCAAGGCGCTGTCCATCAAAGAAATATCCATGTCGTCAAAGTGCGATCGATAGCCAAAGCCACCATTTGAGCCAATATTCCGCTTATCGCAGTTAGTGGCTACTTTTGATAGCGATGGCTGGCCAGCGTGACAGATGGTTTTCTGGTAGATACCCTGTTCCCAAAGAGCATTGGCCACGATGATTTCCTTCACCGTCGGCAGAATCACATTCTTGATTCTGTAATCCTTCAACTCTTCGTCTAGGATCTTTTGACCACTTGCGCCATCAATGACAATTTGAGCCACATCGGCTTGACGCAAAAAGGCAACCATCCACTCAT
>ERZ772917.1131-NODE-1131-length-16449-cov-31.778273_pt1 | contig 16449 bp, 15 predicted proteins | sample MGYA00511187_ERZ772917 | MGnify/ENA primary metagenome ERZ772917 (study PRJEB29015, sample SAMEA2737925) | human oral metagenome | biome: human oral; feature: human-associated habitat; material: dental | place: China | collected 2012 ... | reverse complement strand
ATTCTTCGAATTCATCGTCTGGAAATTTAGATAAGACCAGACTTAAAATATACTGGCTACTTTTCATCTCTTTGTCATCGCGGCACTGACTTAGTGAATTTCCCACGTCAACATAGACGGGTTTATTATCGACTTCCAAATGATGCCTAAGCCTTTTCGCTAGCGCTGTTGCCGCAAAATGCAATTCTGGCATACCCAAAAAAGTCAATTCACTTCTTAATTCTCTAGCGTCACCCTTTCTGTAATCAGGTAAATACGGCTCGACCATTTCCATAAAATATAAAAATTCATTCAGAGCTTCATATTCAGTTGTTTTACGTTGCATCCATCTAAAGCAAGGATCGCTCGTCATCGTGTCAAGATATTCATCTGTACATACATAAGATACAGGGCTAGCTCGACTAATATCTTTAGCCTGTGACGATAAATCTGGTAGTGTCGTCGGATTTAACCTATCCAAAACACCAGAACTAGTTGACAACTCAATCATACCTATATTATGTCATAATTTTGTCAAAATAGCAAAGTTAAGATTGCGGACTTTTGACATTTTACGATAAATTATGTACAATTGAACAGTTATGAAAAGCAGTATTCACCCACAGAACTATCGCCCTGTCGTATTTAGCGACGATCAAGCGGGCTTCGCGTTCTTGACTCAGTCAACAGCGCCAACAACAGAGACCATCAAATGGGAAGACGGCAACGAATACCCATTAGTCAAAGTTCATATTTCATCAGCTTCTCACCCATTCTTTACTGGTGAAGAAAAGATTATCGACACCGAAGGTCGTGTTGATCGCTTTAAGGCTCGTCAAGCAGCTGCTGAAGCTCGCCGTGCCGCCTTGGCAAATAAAGCTAAGAAAGCTAACGCTAATAAAGCCACAAAAGCTGATTCTCCAAAATCAGACAAAAAGGCTAAAAAGTCTGGCAAATAGTAAGGTATATCGCTTTAAAAACCACCCCATAGTTGGGTGGTTTTTTATTCATAAGTAGCGCAATACCACGTAAAACTATTCTTCATCAATCAAGGCAAACGCCAGTCAATTTCCCCGCGACCCTGTCGCACCAGAAACTCATTAGCACGCGAAAATGGCTGACTACCAAAGAACCCTCGATATGCCGAAAACGGCGACGGATGTGCACTAGATATTTTCAAATGTTTCGGATTAGTAATCACCTGTCCAACTTTTTGAGCGTGCGCACCCCAAAGTATAAACACCAGCGGCTGCTCGTAATCATTCAGCATTTTTAGTAAATTTTCGGAAAATTCCATCCAACCATATCCGGCATGACTGCCCGCCTGACCACGACGAACGCTCCAGCTAGTGTTCATCAACAGCACGCCCTGCCTACCCCACGGTTCCAAAAAACCACTAGTCGGCATATCCACCCCAAGATCATCAACCAACTCTTTAAAAATATTTTGCAAACTTGGTGGCAATTTAACTCCTGGCTTAACCGAAAAACTCATACCATGCGCCTGCCCCGGCCCATGATACGGGTCTTGCCCAATGATTACCACTTTCACTCTGTCCAGCGGACAAGCCGCGAAACATGAAAACATATCCTGACGTGGCGGATAAATATCAAATCTCTCACGCTCCGCATCAACCCGATTCATCAATGCCCGAAAATAAGGCTGCTCAGCCTGATCCTCAATAAACTCCCGCCAGGTTGCAAACTTCATACTCTCATTAAACCACGGCTAGTCCAACGTGACAATCGTTACGCCGCGACACATTATATCGCAGTCTCCGCACAGCTTTGCAACACATAGGCCAGCCTACCTGTGGTATAATTTTATAGTATGACTAAAATCGCACTAGACATAGAAGCATTAAACGCTGAGCGATCCGAGCTGGGCGATTTTTTAGCACGACCAGACGCTTATAATGCACCAGATTTTACAGCGAAAAATAAGCGATTTTCAGAGCTGGAAACCTTGATTGCAAAAGCAACTGAGCGTCGGCAATTAACTAGCAATTTAGCGGAAGCTAAAGAACTCGCTACTGGTGGCGATGAATTGGCAGAGCTAGCAAAAGTGGAAATTGCTGAAATTGAAACAAGATTGGCAGAACTTGAAGAAGAGTTGTTTATCCTACTCACCCCCAAAGACCCTAATGACGAAAAGAACATCATCATGGAAATACGTGCTGGCGCAGGCGGCGACGAAGCGTCATTGTTCGCGGCGGAACTATACCGTATGTACCTGCGTTGGTGCGAGGCACACAATTACCGAACTGAACTAATCGACCAATCCCCGAACGATTCTGGTGGCTACAAAGAAGTAATCTTTAGCATCAAGGGTGATTCACCGTACGCTCAATTAAAGTTTGAGGGCGGCGTACACCGGGTCCAGCGCGTGCCAGTTACCGAAAGTCAAGGGCGAGTTCACACTTCAACCGCCACGGTTGCAGTGTTACCAGAAGCTGAAGAGGCCGATGTTGAGATAAATGCAAATGATCTTCGAATTGACGTATTCCGCTCAGGCGGACACGGCGGACAAAGTGTCAACACTACCGACTCAGCAGTGCGCATTACTCACCTGCCGACTGGTATCGTCGTTACCAACCAAGACGAGAAATCTCAGATTAAAAATAAAGAAAAGGCGCTAAGCGTGCTACGTTCACGACTATTACAAATGAAAATTGATGAGGAAAATGCCAAACTAACCGCCGAGCGTCGCTCACTGGTTGGGACTGGCGACCGCTCCGAAAAAATCCGCACCTACAACTTCCCGCAAGACCGCATCACCGACCACCGCATTCATTACAGCCGCAGCAATATCCCCGCTGCGATGAACGGGGAGATTGATGATTTGATTGAGCAACTACAACGGTTTGAGCGGGAACTGAAGGCACAGAATACTGGCAATTAGTACGACTTAACAGGCTTAGCAGACTCCAATAGTTCTGCCAATTTGTTGATTTCGTCGATGCCAACTGGCTGATCAATTACCTGTTCACTAATCTCTGATTCAGGACCTGACAACAGACTCGCTCTTTTAGACATATCATCAACATTGCACTGCAGTACATCATCACCCTTCTGGTAGTATCGCTGAAATGCTGCAGGAGTGCCATCTTCTCGCCACTCCTGAACAAAAATCTGTCGCTTCGTCTTATTGCCGGCAAATATCGTTGATTCTATATGGACAGACAGCGGCGGCTTGCCTTTCTGAGGAATAGTCAGGCCCAGCTTGCTAGACAATGACTCTGAGCGATCTGATTTCTTATCTCTATTGATATAATCAGAAAAACGATGCAGCGTCGACTGGATAACCTGATTAAACCTTACGGCTGGCTCCAATTGCCCTTCCTTGTCAATGCCCTGAGTAATATTGTCGATTAATCGCGGCTGATCATAATCGCTACTTTTCGGTGTGTCGTTGTGGTGGTTTTTCATAATAATTGTTTTCCTTTGTTAAACATTATCATTATTAATGATTCCCATAATACTCTCTCTCTCTCTCTTGATTTGTCAAGTACTTTTGCCATTTTTGTGGCATTTTGTCTAATCTTACAGGGATGGTATACTGATGACATGAATATCATCACCTGGACACGACGTGCTGCCGACACGCTGGCAAACGCATTAATACCCTCGAGTTTATTGGATGCAGAGCTAATTCTGGCGGAGACGCTACGCAAGCCGCGGACCTACCTACACGCACACCCAGAGGAAGAAATCGACCCACGCAGAGTCGACATCGCTGACGCACGACTGAGCTTACGGCTTGACCGCGTACCGCTGGCATATATTTTGGGATATAAAGAGTTCTATGGACGTAAGTTTTTCGTATCGCCAGCAGTACTGGTGCCACGCCCAGAATCCGAGGACATGATTTCTCTATTTCTTGAAATGACCCCAGAAACGCTTGCGCATAAAGTATTGATCGATGTTGGCACCGGCTCTGGCTGCCTGGGTATCACCGCCGCACTGGAACGACCAGATCTCCGAGTTATTCTGTCAGACATCAGCAAAGACGCACTATCTGTCGCCAGAAAAAATTGCGACGCGTTGACAGCTCAAGCCACTATTCAATGCCAGTCATTGCTCCGTGGGCAGATTGAGCCAGTTGATTACATTTTTGCAAACTTGCCATACGTCGACAAAAACTGGGAAGTTTCGCCAGAACTACGCCACGAGCCATCAATGGCATTATTCGCCGAAAACGAAGGGTTGAAGCTTATCAAAGAACTCTTACTGCAAGCACCAAATCACCTCACCGCCAATGGTCTTCTGTTTATTGAGGCCGACCCTGTGCAGCACGACACCGTCATCGCGGCAGCTGAAGAAAATCGCTTGCAATTAGTAAACAAGCGTGGCTACATTCTTGTTCTACAACTTATAAGCACTTAAAGTTACGTCAGTCTGCATTTCTGAATCACCACGCAGTACTGTCAATTTTACGGTTTCGCCAGGTGCATACTCAGATATAATCGTCGAAAAACCACCGTCCTCACCAACTTTTTTGTCGTTAATTTTGGTAATGATATCACCTTTTCTCAAGCCAGCTTCAGCCGCTGGACTACCCGCTGCGATAAGCTCATCTTCTGATCGACCGCCAATATATGCACCAGATTTAACAGATAAGCCATATTCTGCCCGCACCTCTGGCGTTATTGAGATGTAACGTACGCCAATATAGGATTTTTGAACGCCTTTGCCTTCAAGGATGCTCTTCACAAGTCCCTTGGTGGCATTAATTGGAATAGAAAAGCCGACGCTTTGAGCATCTTGAACAATCGCCGTATTAATTCCAATGACTTGACCAGCCAGATTAATCAGCGGACCGCCAGAATTACCCTGATTAATCGGAGCGTCTGTTTGCAACAAGTCAGTCAAACTCTCAGTGGTATTATTAGATGACGCGACAACTGGCCGACCTTTTCCAGAGATGATGCCACTAGTAACCGTATTCTTATACTGACCGAGCGAATTGCCAATAGTAATAACCTTTTGCCCAACTTTCACCGTGCTGGAATCACCGAGCTCAGCTGCCGGCAGGTCTTTGGCTCCGCGAATCTTTAAAAATGCAATGTCATTTAAAGGATCGCTGCCAACGACAGATACTTTATCATACTTATCGCCATCACTTGTCACGATTCTTACTGAATGGGCACCATTAATCACATGCTTATTCGTCAAGACGTAGCCATCGCTACTGATAATCACGCCAGTTCCCGCCGCCTGCTTCACGCCTGTATAGCTACCCTGGGCGGTAATAATTGAGACGACGGTCGGTGCCACCTTCGCCACGACATTAGCGACATCAGTTTCCTCGCCGCTCAGCTTGAGATTGCCATCGCGAAAAGCTCCAGTTTTCGCCGAACTCTGCTCATGAACAATTGAGTAGGTTACCAACGCCACCAGAACACTATTACCGAGAAGAATCATCACCGCAAAGATAATACCAAAAATCCATAGCATTTTTCTCTTATTCGGCTGCTGTTGCATAGTACCCCCTTGCTGCGACATAAGTTAAATGGTGATCGAGTTGAAAAACAAAAGCATAGTCAAGGTGATCGCGATCATCAAAAATAGCGGACCAGAAACCTCTACGAACAAGACTTTCTGATGCTTACGCCACGAGCGATAAACAGCTTCGGCAGTAAAAGACACCAGTAAAAGAATAATCGCAACTTGCGGAACACCGCCAGCGGCAGTTCCAGAATGGCTACGGTTCCAAAAATAAGCCATCCAGCCAAATTCGGCAAAAACGATTCCTAAAACAGCACTCAATAGAACAATTTTTTCTTCATCATAACTATAGAATACGTGACGTGCCGCGCTATAGCCGATTAGAGACATTAGTAGTACAACAACGAAGAGTGGCCACTCGTAAGACACGGTCATTAGCGAAGTTACACCGATAAAAATCGCCAAACCAGACTGCAGAGTTACTTGCCATCGGCGAGACATTGGCTTTATAATCACCAGCCATATAGCATAAAAAGCTGCCAAAATAGCCTGAGGCAATGCACCGACATGAACTGAATACATCAACCCAACAACGCCAAGACCGACGATAATGTCGACCAGATTAGCCTGAATATTTGCCCACCAAAAACGTGGACGAACCGCGATCACTCGCCACTTACTTATCAACACCAACGCTAATGCTGGATATGGCGAACGAATCGTCTGGGCAATCAATAGTAGCACTGCCGCCAAGCCAATATTTAAGCCGTAATAAACAACCTCGCTCCAAAATGTCCTACGTTTAACCGTCTTTAATAACTCCATAACCCCTCTATTATATCAAATTACACCTCAGGACCGATAACAATGATAAAATCCGCCTCAACTTTACCAAACTTTGCAGAATTACCTGGTGCCGCTTTAACACCATACATCTCTTCAAGCTTAACCCTGGTTGCCGACTTATCATTCTCGCCAGTCATTCGATATATAGCAGCCTTACCAGTGATGCGTTCTGGGGCATTGCCGACACGAACCACATTCATACCAAGATCAGTCAGCTTATCTGCCTGCGTCTGAGCCGCACCTGCCACACCTCCACCGTTCAATACTGCCACTGAGGCCTTCTCTTTCGATATTTCGGTGGCGTAAATATTCTTTTTAATAAACGCCCGAATAGCACTGTAATTATACAGACCAGCAGCTGGCTGAACGATACTTGCACCACCAACCGAACCAGTCGTCATCAATACATTGCCCTCCTCAACGAAGCTCAACTGATGAATAGCATCCATCTTAATTTCAGATGCCAGTGTCATAACCGTGCGTATTTCTTTTGTCTCTAAATTGGTCCGTAGATTTGAGCCCATCGCATCCATCAATGCTGTAACTTTACCAAAATCAGTCAACGTACCCGATGAGGTAGCTTTCTCTTTCAGTGCAGTCAGGACTATCTGCTGATTCTTTTCGCGGTCAAAGTTAGACATTTCAAAACCGTAGCCACCGAAAGTTCCCCGAGCTCGCGAGAACCACAAAGCTTGATCACCGTTCATCTGATGAACACCATTCGAAAAATCAACATAATGCCCACGAGGACAACGAGACTTCTTTTCCGCTGCCGACAAACCTGGCTGCTGACACATCCAATCGGCCGCAAAATCAAGCACACCTCGCGGATCCTTGCTCTGAACATTAATCGACACGCCACCGACCGCATTAACTGCGTCTTTAATCACGTTTGAGTTAACATGAACGACATATTGCAGATCCATACCGACAATCTCACCGATAAACTTTTTAGTTGCATCCATACGCTCCTGCTCAGCCTGCGGACTATTGCCCTGATTGGCACAATAAAAGTATTCATTTATCTTCCCTGCGTAGCCAGAATTACAAGCCGTACCAAACTTGACATATAAGTCGCGAGGGATATTAAACATGTAAGCGTCTTTCTTATCTTGATTGACACTCAGAATCATGATCGAGTCGGTCAATGTAGCACCTGGTCGGTTTGGATCTTCATCTGTTGTGCCAAGTATCAGAACATTACTGCGACCATTTTCATCCTGTTTTAGACGCTGCTGAGCAAATAAATTAAAGACGTTTGCATCGCCAAAAATCTGATAAGTATTATGCAGCAGACGAATTATAAACCAGCCAGCGATCGCGATAATAATACCAGCAATAACAATAGCTGCAATTTTCAGCTTTCGCTTTTTCGTGCGATCGTTTTTTCGCTTTTGGCGTGGTGATAATTTTTTATCATTATCTATGTCCGACAACGACTCGCTAATACTATTTTTCAAATTATTATCTGTCGGGCTATTGGCAGCCCTCACTCGACGCCGCTCATCACCATCGCCCGTATGCAACGCCTCAACCTTATGTTGTCCAGTACGCAAATGACCGATCGTTGTTTTTTTATTACTATCCGCACTAATCGCCCGTCGTTGCGGACGCCTCGTAACAAAGCCATCTGTTGACTGCCTACTTGGTTTCATGTCTATTGATTATAGCACATAAAACGCTTATAATTAAACAGATGGAAGCAACTTTTCTTGACCGTCATCCGAAACTTCACGACAGCCTCGGTGTGGCGATTTTTATTGTAGGGGTGATTATCGGAACCGTTTTATTGAACACATTTGTGTTTCGCACATTTAATGTTGACGGAGCTAGCATGGAGTCAACCATGTATACTGGCGACCGCTTGATCGTTAACCGTATTCCCGTAACAATTTCTCAGCTACAAAATAAACAATACATCCCCGAGCGTGGACAAATTATCGTCTTCAAAAACCCTAATTACAATTCTTCCCTCGGCAAAGATGAATATATTGTCAAGAGAGTTATCGCCTTTGCTGGCGAGAGAGTTACCGTAAAAAATGGCATCGTTACCGTCTTTAACAGCGAACATCCAGCAGGATTTAACCCTGACACCACCGTGAACAAAAATGAGCCTGGCAAGCCAACCTCTGGCGATGTCGACACGACCGTTACAGAAGGAACCATCTTCGTGATGGGAGACCACCGTGAAGGAAATTACTCTTGCGACTCACGAAACTGCATGGGGACGATTCCACTATTCGACATTATCGGTCCAGTCAGCTTAAGAATCTATCCTTTCAACAAAATACGCGGCTTCTAATTCTGCTCAAGTAATTGGCGGATTCGCTCAAAGTCCTGCTGATCTTTGAACGGAATACTAATCTGCCCCGCACCCTTACCGTTGGTGCGGATTTTTATACCCACCTTAAATCGACGCGACAAACTATCAACCGCGTCAGCGTGCGGCACTTCAGCTGGCTTTCTGTGTCGTTCAATCGGATTACTTTTTGCCTGCTTCCATAGCGTTACTGCCTGTTCAACTCGTCGCACAGGCCAACCTTCACTGATCGCCCGATCCATAATGTCCTCAGCCGCATCATCAGGCAAACCGATCAACGGACGAGCCTGCCCTTCGCTCAACTGTCCCTCAAACAACTTACGCTGAACTGTTTTTGGCAGCTTTAATAATCGCAAGGTATTACTGACCGCACTAACCGACTTACCACCAATTCGCTTACCGATTTCCTCAAGCGTCATATTAAATTGATCCCGCAGTTTTAAGTAAGCCGTCGCCGTCTCAAGCACTGTCAAATCATGTCGCTGCAAGTTTTCAATCAACGAAACTTCCAGCCGATTCTGATCACTCATCGTCCGTACGATACACGGCAGCTCTTTCAACCCAGCCCGCTGTGCCGCCCGCCAACGACGCTCGCCAGCAACGATAAGATAAGTGTCATTTTTTGGTACTACCACCAGCGGCTGCACAACGCCATGCTCAATAATCGATGCCGTAAGTTCCTGCAGTGCAGTCTCATCGAAAAATCGCCGCGGTTGGTCTGGATCTGGAGTAATTTTATCAATCTTAATATCCTGCAAACGCGACAACTTACCGTCTTGCTGGGCGGTTGGATCAAACGTCTCGTCGATTAAATTAGTTGGAATTAACGACTCAAATCCGCGACCTAATCCTTTTTTCATTGCTCGATCCTCTCTATAATTTCCTTTGTCAACGCTTTGTAGGCCCTTGCCCCTTTAGAAAAACGGTCATACGCACCAACTGGCGTGCCATGGCTCGGAGCCTCTGCTAAACGAATATTCCGCGGAATTGTATTCTTAAAAATCTTATCGGGAAAATGCTTCTTAACTTCATTGTACACTTGACCAGACAATGTTGTCCGCGAATCCATCATCGTCGGCAATACACCGAGAAGTTGCAATGACGGATTCAAACCTTTGCGAATCAACTTCATACTCTCTAGCAGCTGACCCAGCCCCTCCAAAGCGTAAAACTCAGCCTGAACTGGTAGCAAGACATATTGTGCCGCGATCAAACCATTCACCGTCAGCAAGCTTAAGCTTGGCGGACTGTCAATAATAACATAATCATAACCCTCCAGCTGCTCCAGGGCCCGACGAAGCCGCACGAACCGCCCCTCAGCCTGTGCCAGCTCGACCTCTGTATTCGCAAGATGCGGAGTTGATGGTGCAAGAAATAGTCGCTTTGTCTCTGTCGACAAAATAACATTTTCAAGCGGAATCTGACCAGTAACCACCTCCGCCATTGTCGCTCCAAGCTGCTGCTTGTCAACTCCGAGGCCACTCGTCGCATTTCCTTGCGGATCAAAGTCAACCAATAGTGTCTTCTTGCCAGCCTTCGCCAAAAAATACGCCACATTGATACTGGTTGTCGTTTTGCCGACACCGCCTTTTTGATTTGTCACCGCAATAATGTTTGTCATTGATTCCCCTTCTTCTCGTCTATATTATAGCATAAGCAGCGAGGAATTGGGCAATTTAAAACCGCCCTCATCTCTGGGGCGGTGATACAACTTATTTAATCGATGTAATCTGGATCTTGGTATACTTCTGGCGATGACCAGTTTCTTTGTGAACACGTTTCTTGCTCTTGTAGCGAATAACGCGAACCTTGTCGCCCTTAACTTCTTCGACAACCTTAGCCTTCACCACTGCACCCTTTACGGTTGGTGTGCCGACTTTTGTTTTATCACCATCAATCACTAAAAGTGCGTCGAGAGTGAGTTCTTTTGTGCCTTCAGGGAGGAGATCCACCAAGAGGGACTCTTTTTCGCTGACAATATACTGCTTGCCAGAGATTTTTACGACTGCTTTCATTTCGTTCCTTAATTATTACAATTTAACTCTGATCATTTTACCAAATACTAGCAATAAATACAAGATGCAGACCAGGCGGCAGATAATCAGCCACTACTCCTCCGAGAAGTCCACTGCACCGCCGCCACGAATATCGGCCACAACGTCCGCCCAGAAATGCTGTAGATCCTCTTCAGATTCAACTTCCAAGCGAATCGCCTGTGGTTCACGACGCTCCAAAGCGATCTCATCACTGAGACCATTCGCCAGCGGATCTACTGGCCGAAATTGAAGGCGTTTATTAAAAAAGTATTTTGATATATTCATGCTTTTTATGTTCTGTGCTTTTATTATTACTCTGTAATTGTAGCATAAAACATAAATAAAGTCAAATGATCACCTCTTGCTCAAGCTTATCTTCAATACCACACCCTCAATCTTCGCCATCATCGAATAGCCATCTGCCTGCCCCATGACCGCCAAGGTTTCTGCGGTAATAGTATCCCTGTGCTCATCAATCGCCCTTTGCAGCTCGTCATCGCCAGTCTCGAGCATCAGTGTAATCCGATCATCGACCTGCAATCCCGCACTCTTACGTGCACTCTGGACATGGCGGACGACTTCGCGCATCAGACCTTCGCGTTTGAGTTCGGGAGTGATTTCAAGATTATACTTCACCGCAAAATCAAGCGGTGTTGGGTTCATATGCTCATAATTAAAGGCCATGGTCTTGACATTTAACTCTTCAGCCATAATCGACTGATAATAAGTATATTGTTCATGCGGCAGCTCATCAAGGAAATTAGGCACCTGAATAGCCGTTGCCTGCGACAAAGGTTGCCGCACCTTAATACCAGAGACAGCTCGCGCACGCAGGCCATCATTGACAATTCTTCTTGTCAAATCCATAGACTTAACAACAGTCTCGTCAACCTCGCCAGCCGGCAACCAATCCTTCAAATGAATCGACTCGTCATCTCCTGTCAGATTATGATACAACTCCTCAGCCAAAAACGGTGTAAATGGCGCCAAAATGTAGCTCAGACGCACCAGAACATAATGCAGCGTCCGGTAAGCATCGTTCTTATCGCCATCATCTTCAGACTTCCAGAAGCGGCGGCGGCTGCGGCGCACGTACCAGTTGGACGCGTCGTCAAGGAATGGCAAAATAGGGCTCAGCGCATCAGGGATGTTATAGGTGTCCATGTGACGCTCAATTTCTGCCACCAGCTGATGCAGCCGACTGACGATCCAAATATCCAGCGGATTAGTCAACTCGCCAAGCGGATCTCTCAACTCACCATCAAACTCCCAGCCATCAACCTCCGCGTACATAGTAAAGAAATCATACATATTCCAAATCATACTTAGCTTGCGCGCCACGTCGCCCACGTCCTTGTCGTGCAAAGCAAAGTCCTCGCCGTTAAGTAGCGGGCTACTCAGCAATAGGAAGCGTAAGGAATCAGCACTGAACTTATCCATCAGTTCATTCGGGTCGGTAAAATTGCCGAGGGACTTACTCATCTTGCGGCCGTCATTGCCCGCCACCACGCCGGTGGTGATGACATTACCGTAGGCGTTTTTATGCTGCGCACCAGCCTCACCAAAGGCACCGATTTCAGCCAAAGCAACGTTTACGGCATGCACATAGTAGAACCATGCCCGCACCTGGCCAATATACTCAACGATGAAATCCGCCGGGTAATTTTGCTCGAACTTGGTCTGATTTTCAAACGGATAATGCAGCTGCGCAAACGGCATCGAACCTGACTCAAACCAGCAGTCCAGCACCTTATCGATGCGGGTAAATATCTCGCCGTCAATCGTAAAGGTGATGTCATCCACCCACGGACGGTGGTAATCATCCAGCTCCACGCCACTCAGTTCCTTCAGCTCCGCGTACGAGCCGACCACCTTGACGGTGCCGCGGTTACCCTTCCACACCGGCATAGCCGTCGCCCAGAAGCGGTCGCGGCTCAGGTTCCAGTCAGGAGCTTGCTCGATATTCTTGGCAAAGCGGCCGTGCTTGAGGTGAGCTGGGAACCAATTGATGTGCTCGTTCTGCTCCAGCATCAGCGGCTTTTGCCCCTGGATGTCAAAGAACCAACTCGGAATAGCCCGGTACATGATGCGCTGCTTGCTGCGCGGGTTAAACGGATATTCGTGGCGAATATACTCAATCTTCCACACCGCGCCCTTTTCCTTCAGATCTTTGGCGATGAATTTATTATTTTCCCACACCTCCAGGCCTTTGTAATTGGTATCGGTGTAGTAGCCGTTGTCATCGATGACATGGAAGGCACTAATGCCGTAGCGTTTGGCCAGCTCAAAGTCGTCCTCACCATAGGCCGGCGCAATGTGCACGATGCCCGTACCCGACTCGTGCGAGACGAAATCCGCTGCATAAATGGTATGGATCTTATCATTGTCTGGCCAGGCCGAGCCGGTATCGAGCGGCTGGTATGTTTTGCCGACCAATTCGCTGCCGGGGAAGGTGCGCAATACGTCGTAATCCAGTGGCTGGTGTTTTTCGTCCTGCAGGGTGCGCCCCAGGGCTTCCTCGGCGATAATCAGCTTTTCGCCGTCGACCAATACTTCGCAGTACGTCATATCTGGGTTGACGGCTAGCATTAGATTCGCCGGCAACGTCCATGGGGTGGTGGTCCAGGCCAGGATGGCAGCGTCGCTGCTATCCTCACTCTCTAACAATTTTTCAAGAATAAATGGTTCTTGCTCCGCCAAAAAATGTCTTTTATTTGCAACTGTTTTATACAGCGTTGCATCAATATTCTCAGCAATATATTGCATGGATGGCTTGCGGGATTCCGAATCGTTATTATCTTGCAAGATCGTCTTATGCGTCGCCTGACTACTTATTTTGTCAAAATCAAAGTCATAACTGAAATTATCGATAAACCGCTTTCTCTCGCCAGTTTCCGTATCGATATCATCGCTTCCTTGATAAAACTGCTCTAGGACTGCTGGTGCTACCAGCATGAGATGGTGAATCTTGTGCGGCAATTTCTCTAACACGCGCATCGCAACCAATCCTCCTAGACTATGACAAATCAGAATTGTATTCTCGTCAAATACAACGTTATCAAGCACATATTGTACTTGTTCGCTCTCTCTCGGATTATCGGTATTAGGGAGTTGAGGCGCTTGTACTCTCGCCCCTCGCTGCTCCAACTCGGCCTTGAGCCACGGGATGAAGTTTGTATCGTTCCTCCCCGTATAGCCGTGAAGAATAACGAAGTTGTACTGTGAAATATCGTCGCGCTGTGCAATGGGTTTGCTATTCGTATCAACCAACTGAAATTTCACATACACACTCGGGTCAGTAACCGTTTGGTAGGCATCGTTGTCCATAGTCACCTCAGCCTTGCTGACAGGGGTAGCGAACTTGGTATCGTACATCAAAACCTTTTCACCTTCGTAGATTTTGCCAGCTTCATACAACTGCTTGAAGGCCCACCAGACACTCTCCATAAAATCCTTGTTCATAGTGCGGTAGGCACCTGTGAAATCCACCCAGCGGCCAATCCGGTCGATCACACCCTGCCACGTTTCGCTATTTGCCACCATGCTTTCGCGCGCCTTGGTGATGTATTTTTCCAGGCTGATGGCCGGCAGCGGATTACCATCTTTATCAAGTGGTGCTGGTTGATTATATACCATATCCGGATAACTACTCACTTCGAGACTATATAGCAACCAGTTGGCCCCTGTTTCGGTAGACATATGCTCACCAACTCTTTGAAATCCATTGCGCTCATACAAATTCACTAATTTAGGTTGATGCTCGCCAACCTCTATACGAATCTCTTTGACCCCCTCCTGCTTACTTAAGCGAACAGCTTCTTTTAACATTGCATCCGCATAACCTTGCTTTTGGAATTCCGGTAGTACCGCCATTTTATAGAGATAACCAACCGACGTGCCATTATCCTTTTTGCCTACAAAAAAATTATAACTATCCTTGTCACTTATGACGACGCTCCCTACTAACTTATCGTCATCGTAAGCTACATAAAAATTATCTCTCCCAAATTCTTCTGCTAATTTATCTGGCGTTAGATTGTTAGCATCCCAGCTACTGCTACCATAGCCTCGCTGCCCCATCCAGCCAGCAACTTTAGTAATAACCTTCGTTGCGTTATCGAAATCATTTACCAGTTTAACTCGCTTAACGCTACTCGTCACAATCTGCCGCCGATCCACGATATTCAGCTGCTTTTCGACGAAATTCTCCGCCGGCAAGCCATGACAATCCCAGCCCCAGCGGCGCTCCACGTGCTTACCTTTCATTGTCCAGTAGCGCGGCACGGCATCCTTGACGATTGAGCTCAGCAATGTCCCGTGATGTGGCACACCAGTGATAAACGGCGGCCCGTCATAAAAGACATAAGCGTTATCCGCCGGCCGCTGTGCTACCGACTTCTCAAACGTCTGGTCGTCCTTCCAGCGCTGCACCCAGTCTTTTTCATATTCTGCCGCTCGGCGGCGTGTTCCGTGTTTGAATTTCATAGCTTTCCTCCTTGTTTTTTATCGTCATATTCTATATAATGAGAGTATTCAATATTGAAAATCCCTCGCCGTGGTTTGTCCCTGCGGGGTCTTTTCATCTTTTTAGCCCCTTTCTGCGCTTAACTTTTTGCGAAATCTCCTGCATAAAGGTAATATGGCTACCGACCGCCTTTCTGAGCAAGCTTGAGGCATACTTCCTATTCGGCGCGATAACGCGCATAAACTTATCCTTATCCTGCAATATTTTTACCAACGGCGTAAAATCTCCGTCGCCAGTAATAATAATTGCCTGCGAGTATTCCTTCTCTCGTCGCCAACACTCGACAATTAACTCAGCATCGACATTACCCTTGACCTCGCCAGCACCGTACACTACAACCGGCTTAAATACCAAAATATAACCGCTTTCTTGTAGTAATGAATATAAATCCTGATACTGCGACATATATCCGATAAAAATAAATGCTTTCTCTACCCGATACTTATCGCGCAAATACACGCGGAACTTGCGCCAATCCAGTAACCAACCATCACTCTGTACGCCTTTATAGACGTTTTGCGCATCAATAAATGCATAAATCATTTTAATCTCCTTAGTTTATCAACCTTACTTATTAACATTCTCCTCTAGCTCCTTCATCGCCTGCACTAGCTCCTCATGCACCACACCATTACTAACAATTGCTCCGCGGATATCCTGATCATACCGCTGCTCCCGGCCGAAAAGATCAGTCACCTTACCGCCAGCTTCCTCGACGATGACTTTCGCCGCCGCAATGTCAACATTCTTACCTTTTGTACCAACAAAAACCGACGCAACAAACTCGCCGCGCGCCACCAGTGCCGCAGCGTGCGTTGTACTGCCAACCGTCGTTACATACACATCTTTTTCATAAGCAAGATCATGAACGACTTGCATCACATCCCATGGAGCGCTCGGCCACCAATCAACATTCATTTCCACACGGTCATCCAGACTATGCTGACTAACGTGAATCGGCTGGCTGTTCATGTACGCGCCACGACCACGTGACGCCCAGTACAGATGGTCGCTAAACGGCGCATAAATCACACCAACCTCTGGCTGGCCATCAATCACTAGCGCCAGAGAAAACACCGACACAGGCAATCCCATTATAAACGAAGCAGTACCGTCAATCGGATCGCAAGCCCAAACATATTTTGAACCATGGCGCTGACTCGCCTCTTCGCCGTCAATATCGTGGGCTGGATATCGCTCAGTTACCCGCTTAATGACGAGATCGTTAATCTCCTCATCAGCAACAGTCACGATTGTATTGTTTGCTTTGAAATGAGAGTCTGGTTTCTTACCAA
>ERZ772917.1130-NODE-1130-length-16451-cov-69.271042_pt1 | contig 16451 bp, 15 predicted proteins | sample MGYA00511187_ERZ772917 | MGnify/ENA primary metagenome ERZ772917 (study PRJEB29015, sample SAMEA2737925) | human oral metagenome | biome: human oral; feature: human-associated habitat; material: dental | place: China | collected 2012 ... | reverse complement strand
GCGCGATCGACTCCGAGGGCTGGATCAGGATCACCGGCCGCAAGAAGGAGATCATCGTCACCGCGGGCGGCAAGAACGTCGCGCCCGCCATCCTGGAGGACCGGCTGCGCGGGCACCCGCTCGTCTCCCAGGTGGTCGTCATCGGCGACGGCGAGCCCTTCATCTCCGCGCTGATCACCCTGGACCGCGAGATGCTGCCCGGCTGGCTGCGCAACCACGGCCTGCCGGAGATGGACGTCGTCGAGGCCTCGACCGACCCGCGGGTCCTGGCGGCCCTCGACCGCGCGGTGGCGCGCACGAACCGGGCGGTCTCGCGCGCCGAGTCCATCCGCTCCTTCCGGGTGCTGACCACCGACTTCACCGAGGCCAACGGCCTGCTGACCCCCTCCCTGAAGGTCAAGCGCGGGGCGGTCATGAAGGCGCACGCCGACACCATCGCCGACATCTACGCCTCCAAGAAGAAGGGCCCCCAGGAGTAGGGCGGCCCCGATCCCGCCCCGCGGCCGGCGGGGCCGGGGACCGGGATGGCCCCTCAGCGCCCCCGGCCCTCCCGGACCGTGCCCTGGCGGATGGCCTCGTGGTGGCGGATGACCTCGGCGACGACGAAGGCGAAGAATTTCTCGGCGAAGACCGGGTCGAGGCCCGACTGCGCGGCGAGCTCGCGCAGCCGCGCCACCTGCCGCTCCTCGCGGGCCGGGTCCGACGGCGGCAGGTCGAGCTCGGCCTTGAGCACCCCCACCTGCTGGGTGCACCGGAAGCGCTCGGCGAGCAGGTGCACCAGGGCGGCGTCGAGATTGTCGATGGTGGCGCGGTAGGCGGCGAGCCGGGGAGGCACGGCGCCCGCATCCCCCTCGGCCCGCCGATCGGGCGGGCCGGGCGGCGCCGCGCTCATGCGGTTCGGCTCCGGCCGCTCTTCATGGTCGCCGCCAGGGTCCCCGAGCCCGCCTCGTAGCGGGGCCTGCACCGCCCGCGCACGGTGTCGCCGTCGACGACGACGCGCCCGACCTCGGGCAGGGAGGGGACTTCGAACATGGCGTCGCCCAGCACCTCCTCGACGATGGAGGTCAGGCCGCGCGCACCGGTCTTGCGCGTCAGGGCGAGCTCGGCCACGGCCTCGATGGCGTCGTTGGTCAGCTCCAGCTCCACGCCGTCGAGGCTGAAGAGGTACTGGTACTGCGAGACCAGGGCGTTCTTCGGCTCGGTCATCACCCGCATGAGCTCGGCCACCCCCAGGTCCTGGACGGTGGCGATGACGGGCAGGCGGCCGATGAACTCGGGGATGAGGCCGAACTTGTGCAGGTCCTCGGGGCGGACCTGGGAGGCGAAGACGTCCTTCTTCTCCTCCGCCAGGACCCCGCCGAAGCCGAGCGTCTGCGCCCCGGACTCCTTGCGCTCGCGCTGGCGGACGATGTCCTCGATGCCGGCGAAGGCGCCGGCGGCGATGAACAGGATGTTGGTGGTGTCGATCTCCAGGAACTCCTGGTGGGGGTGCTTGCGCCCGCCCCCGGGCGGCACGGAGGCCGTGGTGCCCTCGATGATCTTGAGCAGGGCCTGCTGCACGCCCTCGCCGGATACGTCGCGGGTGATCGACGGGTTCTCCGCCTTCCGGCCGATCTTGTCGATCTCGTCGATGTAGATGATGCCCTTCTCCGCCCGCTTGACGTCGCCGTCGGCCGCCTGGATGAGCTTGAGGAGGATGTTCTCCACGTCCTCGCCCACGTAGCCGGCCTCGGTCAGGGCGGTGGCGTCGACGATGGCGAAGGGCACGTCGAGCAGGCGGGCGAGCGTGCGGGCCAGGTGGGTCTTGCCCGTGCCCGTGGGCCCGAGCAGGAGGATGTTGGACTTGCCCAGCTCCAGGCCGTCGCCCTCGGCCACGGAGCGCTCGCGCACCTGGACGCGCTTGTAATGGTTGTAGACGGCCACGCTCATGGCGCGCTTGGCGCTCTCCTGGCCGATGACGTACTGATTGAGGAAGTCGAAGATCTCCTGCGGCTTGGGCAGCTCGAGGGGCACGCCGGCGGCGGACTCCCCGAGCTCCTCGTCCACGATCTCATTGCACAGCTCTATGCACTCGTCGCAGATGTAGACACCGGGACCGGCAATGAGCTTCTTGACCTGCTTCTGACTCTTGCCGCAGAAGGAGCACTTGAGCAGGTCGACACTCTCAGCGCTGCGTGCCACCAGAATTCCTCCGTTTGATTGAGCGGGATGGGGGATGTGGGGATGAGGGATCCTCCCTTAGATGCTGTAAGCCTAGGGTGTCCGGCACCCCGAGACGGCGGGGCGCGCCGAGGACTGCCCGGCAACTGCTCATTCGCCGCATCTTTGTCGACTTCCGCAAACCGTTCGAGCCCGACGGCGCAGGCGAGCTGCGCTGTCGGGCTCGAAGGGCGTTCATGCCGGTGCCGTTCTCGCCTGTCGCTCAGGCGGAGTGCGGTGAGCGGGGGGCCTTGCGGGAGGCGAGGACCTGGTCCACCAGTCCGTAGTCCTTGGCGGCCTGCGCGGTCAGGATCGTGTCGCGCTCCAGGTCGGCGTGGACCTTCTCGCGGGGCTGGCCCGTATGGGTGGCCAGGGTGTCCTCCAGCCAGGCGCGCATGCGGTCGATCTCGTTGGCGACGATCTCGATGTCGGAGGCCTGGCCGTGCATGCCCTCCATGGCGGGCTGGTGGATGAGGATGCGGGCGTTGGGCAGGGCCAGGCGCTTGCCCTCGCTGCCGGCGGCCAGCAGCACGGCCGCGGCGGAGGCGGCCTGCCCCAGGCACACCGTCTGCACCTGCGGCCTGATGAACTGCATGGTGTCGTAGATGGCGGTCAGGGCCGTGAAGGAGCCGCCGGGGCTGTTGATGTACATGGTGATCAGGCCGTCGGGGTCCTGGGACTCCAGGACGAGGAGCTGGGCCATGACGTCGTCGGCGGAGGCGTCGTCGACCTGGACGCCCAGGAAGACGATGCGGTCCTCGAAGAGCTTGGAGTAGGCGTCCTGGCGCTTGAAGCCGTAGGCGGTGCGCTCCTCGAACTGCGGCATGACGTAGCGCGCCACGGGCGGGGCGAGGGCCGGGCCGCCGGCCTCGACCTGGCGGGCCAGGGCCTCGAAGTAGGGGCGGGACGTCATCTCAGTTCTCTCCGTTCTGCTGGATCTCGCGCGACGAGGACACGATGTGGTCCACGAAGCCGTAGTCGAGGGCCTCCGCGGCGCTGAACCAGTGGTCGCGGTCGGAGTCGGCGAGGATCTGCTCGATGCTGTGGCCCGTGTGGGCGGCGGTGATCTCGGCGAGCTCGTGCTTCATGGCGATAATGAGATCCGCGTTGATGCGGATGTCGGTGGCCGAGCCGCCGGCCCCGCCGGAGGGCTGGTGCATGAGCACGCGCGCATGGGGGGTGATGTAGCGCTTGCCCTTGGCGCCGGCGCTCAGGAGGAACTGCCCCATGGAGGCGGCCAGGCCCGTGGCGACGGTGACGACGTCGGGCTTGACGTACTGCATGGTGTCGTAGATGGCCATGCCGGCCGTCACGGACCCGCCGGGGCTGTTGATGTAGAGGTAGATGTCCCTGTCCGGGTCCTCCGCGTCGAGCAGCAGCATCTGGGCGCAGATGGCGTTGGCGTTGTCGTCGCGCACCTCGGAGCCGAGCCAGATGATGCGCTCCTTGAGGAGGCGGTTGTAGATGGAGTCGGTCAGGCCGAGTCCGGCGCCGGTGGGCTCGGCGCTCCTGGGCGCGATGTGCTCGCTCACGTCAGTCCTCTCGTGTTCAGTCTCGCCAACGCTAACGCCGCGGACGCGGACCCCATGCCCGCGATCGGGCGCTTTCGCTCACGGCACAGGGTCCGCCCGCCCCCGATCGGGCCGTGAGGGAACGCACCCGCCGGAAGGGCGGGCGGTGGGTTAGGCTTCCCTCAACCTATTTATAACGGTCCAAGGAGGGAAAAATGTCGACCGTCGGCGCTGCGCCGCGCGGGCCCGGCGCGGGCCCCGGCGCCACGGGCGGCGACCTGGTCCTGGAGCACGTGACCATGGTGCGCCGCGGCCTCACACTCGTGGACGACCTGTCACTCACGGTCCGCCCCGGACAGACCCTGGCCGTCACCGGCCCCTCGGGCGCGGGCAAGACGACGCTCCTGCGGGCCGTCTCCGGCCTGTCCCCCACCGACGGCGGTTCCGTCGCGCGCCCCGCCGGCCGCCTGTCCCAGGTGTTCCAGGAGCCGCGCCTGCTGCCCTGGTACTCCGCGCACCGCAATATCTCGCTCATTGTGGACGGTCCCGCACCGGACCTGACGGCGGTGCAGTGGCTCGAGCGCGTGGGGCTGGCCGGCGCGGGCCACCTGCCCCCGGCGCGACTGTCGGGCGGCATGCGCCAGCGCGTGGCCATCGCCCGGGCGCTGGCCGCCTCGCCGACCCTCCTGCTCGTCGACGAGCCCTTCTCGGCCCTGGACCGCCCGCTGGCCGCCGCCCTGCGGGCCGACCTCATCGAGCTCCTGGCCGACCAGAGCGTGGTGACCGTCTGGGTGACCCACGACCCCGAGGAGGCCGAGGAGGTCTCCCACCTCCACCTGCACCTGGACGGCCCGCCCGGCGCCTGGCGCCTGACCGCCTGAGCGGCCGGGCGCCGTCGCCCCCGGCCCCCTCACCGACTGACCCGCCGCCGATCGGCCCCTCACGAACCGACCGGGATCCCCGACCACACCCGCCGACCACCTCGCTCAACGAAAGGAACCCCGCATGATCAAGCGCCGCTCCCTCCTCTCCCTGGCCGGCATCGGCCTGCTGACCCCCGCGGTCCTGACCGCCTGCTCCTCCAAGGGCGCCCCGACGGCCGCCGGATCCGCCGGCGCCTCGGGAACCGGGGCCGGGCCCCTCGACGTCCTGCGCGTCCACACCCCCACCACCCTCGCCTACGCCGCCCCCATGACCTCCTTCGGCACCTACGGCCACCTCGACGGCGTCGTCGGGGAGGTCAAGAAGGACAACTGGGCCAGCGTCGACGTGCTCAAGTCACTGCTCGTCAACGGGGAGACGGACCTGGCGGCGACCCCCTCCTACGCCGCCGCGAACCTGTTCAACAAGGGCGTGCCGGTGCGCCTGATCGCCATGCAGGTGTGGGGCATGCTCTACGTCATCGGCCCCTCGGGCTCGTCCGCCCAGGGCCTGGAGGCGCTGCGCGGCCAGCGGGTGGGCGTGCCCATGCCGGGCAATATGCCCGACCTCGTCTTCCGCTACCTGCTCGGACAGAAGGGGTGGAACGCCGACTCCGACCTGACCATCGCGCCCTACCCCGACGGCCAGGGGGCGCTGAACGCGCTGCTGACCGGGGAGGTCGACTACGCCGTCCTGCCCGAGCACCCGGCCAGCGTCAGCCTGGCCAAGGCCCAGCAGCAGGGCAAGGCCCTGGAGCGCACGGTCGACCTCCAGGCGCTGTGGGCCGAGGTCACCGGCGGCGAGGCCCGCTTCCCCATGGCCGGCCTGGTCATGCCCAGCGCGCTCACCGAGAACTCCGCGCTCGTGGGCGCCGTGCTGAGCGAGCTCGAGGCGGCCGTCGCGGACGTCAACGCCATGTCGGAGGAGACGGTGGCGGCGATCTCGAGCGCCAACGACGTGCCCGCCCCGATCGTCAAGGAGGTCATCCCGCGCCTGCAGCTCAAGATCGTCGCCGCCGCCGACGCCAAGAGCGAACTGGAGGACTTCTACACGAGGCTGTCCACGCTCAACCCCGACATCATCGGCGGGTCCCTGCCGGCCGCGGACTTCTACGTCGCCGACCCGCGCTGATGCCTCGACGGCGATCCTGGGCCGAGCGGCTGCGCTCCGCCCTGCTGTGGTGGACGGGCATCGCGCTGGCGGTGCTCATCTGGCACATGGCGGCCCGCACCCAGCCCCAGTACGTGCTGCCGGGCCCGCAAACCACCTGGACGGCGCTGCTCGGGCTCGTCCGCGACGGGGAGCTCGGCGGCGCGCTCCTGCTCACCGTCGAGCGCGGCGCCGTCGGGCTGGGCATCTCCTGCCTGATCGGGCTGCCGCTGGGCTGGGCGATGGGGACGTGGTCGTGGCTGCGCGAGCTGCTGGACTCGTGGGTGCAGGTGCTCATGTCCGTGCCGCCGATCGTCATCGTCGTGGTGGGCATGATCTGGCTGGGGCCCACCGCCGGGGTCGTCGTCCTCGTGGTCGCCCTGGTGACGCTGCCCCTGCTGGTGACCGCCGTGCGCGACGCCGTGGCGGGCGTCGACGCCGACCTGCTGGACATGGCCCGGGTCTTCGCCCGGAGCCGGGCGTGGACCGTGCGCCGGATCATTCTGCCCGCGGTGGCCCCTCCGGTACTGTCGGCGCTGACCGTGGCCGTGGGGCAGTCGGTGCGGGTCACCGTCATGTCCGAGCTGCTCAGCACGACGACGGGACTGGGCGCACAGGTCCAGCAGGCGCGCACCAACCTGGAGACGGCCGACGTCTTCGCCCTGTCCGTCGTCATGGCGGGACTCACGCTCGCCCTCGAACTGTGCGTCCTGGGGCCGCTGCGCCGCAGGCTGGCCCGGCCCTCGACCTGACGCCGCCCGGCGCCCCGCGCCGCGGCCCGGCAACCGAATTTCAACCATCCCCGCAAGAAAGGAATCCGATATGTCCACCACCCCCGTGACCGAGTCCCTCTTCCGCCTCGGCCTCAACGAGTCCCTGCCCATCAGCGAGGAGGCCACCACCTCCCGCGTCGTGGTCAACAACGACGTGCTGCGCACCGTCGTCTTCACCTTCGACGCCGGCCAGCAGCTCACCGAGCACGCCTCCCCCCGGGCCGTCGTCGTCACCCTCCTGGAGGGCGAGATGGACTTCTCCATCGGCGAGCGCACCGAGCGCATGGGGGCCGGTGACGTCATCTACCTGGCGCCGAACGACCGTCACGCCCTGACCGCGGTCACCGCCTGCCGCATGCAGCTGGTCATGGTGGACGTGGACAACGAGGCCGTCAGCGCGCACCAGGGCTGAGACGACGCCTGGGCCGGCCAGCGGGGCGGAAGGGGGACCAGCACGGCCTCTCCGCCCCGCTGCCGTGGGGCGCCTGCCCCGGGGCCAGAGCGAGCCCGCAGGACGAGGGCCCCGCACCGACAAGGCGGTGCGGGGCCCGACACTATTGAGTGGACGACGGGTGAGGGGCCGCGGCGCGCGGGCGCTCAGCGGGCCCGGCTCACTCGGCGCTCGCGGCGGAGGCGGCGCTGTCGGCGGACTCGGCCGACTCGGCGGACTCAGCGCTCTGGGCCGACTCGGCGGACTCAGCGCTCTGGGCCGACTCAGCCGACTCCGCGCTGTCGGCCGACTCGGCGGACTCCGCGAACTCGGCGTCCACGGTGAACTCATTGGCCCCGGCGGCGGGCTGGTCTGGCGCGGCCTCGTCGGACGCGGGCTGGTGGGCGTCAGCGGCGGCGTCGAGCTCGTCGGAGCCAATGAACTCGGTCAGGTCCAGGACCTGGCCGTCGGAGTCCTTGACCTCGACGTGGCGCAGGGCCATGGCCAGGGACTTGTTGCGGGCGATCTCGGCGACGAAGGCGGGGATCTGGCCGGCCTTCTGGGCGCCCTCAATGAACTTCATGGGCTCCATGCCGTACTGCTGGGCGGTCTGGACCAGGAAGTCGATGAGCTCGTCCTGGCTGACCTTGACCTCCAGGCTCTCAGCGAGGACGTCGAGGATAATCTGGTCACGCACCGTCGAGGCGACGTCCTCGCGGATCTCCTTGGCGTGCTCCTCGTCGCCGTCCTTGCCCTCGGCGGACAGGTGGTGCTTGACCTCCTCGTCGACCAGGGCCGCAGGGGCCTCCACCTCGACGGCCTGGCGCAGCACCTCCAGGAGGGCGTCACGGGCCTCGATGGCCTGGTCGGCGTTCCTCCGCTCAATGACCTGGCGACGCAGGTCCTCACGGAGCTCGTCCACGGTGTCGAACTCGGAGGCCATCTGGACGAACTCCTCGTCGACCTCGGGCAGCTCGCGCTCCTTGACGGCGGTGACCGTGACCGTGACCTCGGCCTCCTCCCCCTCGTGCTCGCCCCCGGCCAGGTGGGTGGTGAAGGTGGCGGACTCGTCGAGCTGCATACCCTGGAGGACGGCGTCCATGCCCTTGAGCATGGTGTCCGTACCGAGCACCTCGTAGGAGACCCCTGAGGCGGAGTCGACCTCCTCGTCGTCAATGACAGCCCTGAGGTCGAGGGTGACGAAGTCCCCGAGGCGGACCTCGCGCACCACAGGGTGCAGTGACCCGAAGCGCATACGCAGGGTGTCGACCTCGTCGTCCACGTCCGCCTCGTCGACCGTGACAGAGGACACGGAGACCGACAAGTCCTCCAGCTCAGGGAGGTCGACAAGGGGACGGACGGTGACCTCGGCGTTGAAGACGAACTGGCCGCCCTGGGGTCCGGTGACATTGGGCAGGTCGGTGATCTCAACCTCAGGCTGCATCAGGGGGACGCGCCCGGCCTCGGTGACGGCCTGCCGGTAGAAGTCCGGAAGAGCCTTGTTCACGGCCTCCTGGATCACCGCGGCACGGCCGACACGCTGGTCGATCACCGGGGCGGGGACGTGACCCCTGCGGAAGCCGGGGACCTGGACCTGGGAGCCGATCTCCTTGTAGGCGGCGTCGAGGCTCGGCTTGAGCTCCTCGTAGGGGACCTCCACGGTCAGCTTAATGCGCGCGGGGTCAAGGTTCTCGACAGTGCTCTTCACGGGGCTTACTCCGAAGTGGTGGAAGTGGTGGGTGATGGACGCCGGGGTCCGGCGGACGCCGCGCCGGCGCCGATCTCCCGCATCCTATGGCATCCGCGGCGCAGGGCGCGAACCTCGGGACCTGACGCCCTGGGGAGCGGTCGCCCGGTGGTGCGCCGTACCGTGTTGGCGGCCTCCCTGCACCCGGGGCCGGCTCGCAGCTGGCTCTTGTCCCCGGTAAAACCCTGTGGCGGCCTCCCTGCACCTGGGGCCAGCTCCAGGCGGTCGCCCGGTGGTGCGTGTACGTCCGGGCCGACTCCCCGCACCCGGGGCTGGCTCGTGCCGGGGCCGACTAATCGCGCCCACGGCCCTAATTGACATTGGTTACGAGCGGGCCAGGGCGCACTGGTCCACCACAGCCTCAGCCCCACGACGAGCGGGCCACCTCCTCGCGGGACAGGGGCTTGCGGGTCAAGTGCCAGGAGCCGCAGGGGCACTGGTAGGCACGCACCGGGAGACTGGGGAAACGCCGGCCCCGCCGCCCCCGGCGCTGAGCGACCCGGGCGCTCCGTCTCAGTCGCCGCAGGGCCGCCTGGGCCTGCTCGCGGTTGGCATAACCGACCTTGGACGGGGTGGGGCAGGGGCGGGTCACGGTTCCTCCCGGGAGGTGCTGGCTGTTCCACGTGGTGGCCCCGTCCCGCCAGGTCGCGGACGACGGCGGGACGGGGGCGCGGTGGGCTGGTGCGCCCCATACTCGCCCCCGCTACCGACACCAATGGAAAGCCCTTAGCAGATGAGGGGTAGACTCACGTGCGGTTAGGCGGTCCCGGTCCGTCAGCCACCGGATCGGCCTGTCGCGCCGGCGACGAGGAACTGAGCAGCTGGCCCATTGTGCGGTCGGCTGGATCGCGTCCCCGCGACTAAGGAGGAAACCATTATCTCGGTCGCCCGCAACGCCGAGGCCCGCCGGATCGAGCGGGCACGGGCCAGGCGGGTCGAGCGGGCACAGGCCAGACAGGCCCAGGGCTGAGGGGCTGGTCCGCGCCGTCGCAAACCACTGACGTGGTACGCGTCTGAGCCGTCCGTATTAGTCAGCTGCGCAGCCGACGACCGGGTTTATCCAGGCAAGCGCGTAAAGCAGTCAGCAGTCGGGGTGGCGGGATTTGAACCCACGATCTCCTGCTCCCAAAGCAGGCGCGCTACCAAGCTACGCCACACCCCGTATTAGGCGCCCAGGGCCACCAGGACACCCCCGGTGGCCCTGGGCTGCTCAGAGCGGGTGACGGGAATCGAACCCGCGCAATCTGCTTGGAAGGCAGAGGCTCTACCATTGAGCTACACCCGCAGTGGCAGAGGGCGCCGCCCCCTGTCGCGGTGGTCTCAGAACTCCAGGAGGCCCTCCTTGTAGGCGCGGACCAGACGACGGGGGACGGTGATCTCCCGGCCCCTGACGCGCACGGTGTTGAGCTCGGTCAGCTGGGCCCTCCACTGCGAACGACGTTTGCGGGTGTTGCTGCGGGACATCTTCCGCTTCGGGACTGCCATGAACCCGCTCCTCTCAAAGTATCTGGATCGTCCGATCCCTCGGAAACTGGACCAGAGGACACCTTAACGGCTCCTACCAGCCCGGTGCCAGCCCCCACCGCCTCCCGCCGTGTGAGATCCCTCCCCTCATCTGTGACGAGCGCGGCCCAGGATCTGCGACGATCGGCCCATGGCCACCTCCCCCACCGTCCTCACCCTGGCCCCCGGCGAGCAGCCTGAGACCGAGCTGGAGGTCAGGCGCTCACGCTTCCTGGCCCGCGCCGCCCGGACCGACACCGAGCAGGACGCCCGTGCCTTTATCACCTCCGTCCGCGCCGCCTACCCCGACGCCCGCCACCACTGCTCGGCCCTGGTCGTCCCCGGTCCCGGCGGCCTGGGCGCCCCGACCACGGAGCGTTCCAGCGACGACGGGGAGCCCGCCGGCACCGCGGGCCAGCCCATGCTGGAGGTCCTGCGCGCCAGCACCCTGGTAGGCGCCACCGTGGTCGTGACCCGTTACTTCGGCGGCGTCCTGCTGGGCACGGGCGGTCTGGTACGCGCCTACTCCCAGGCCACCTCCCAGGTACTGGCAGCCGCCCGGCGCGTGAGGCTGGCCACCTGCTTCCTGTGGGACCTGCGCGTACCCGTGGCCCAGGCCGGACGCCTGGAGTCCGAGCTGCGCCGCCTGTGCGCCGGGACGCAGGGGCCCTGCCCGGCCAGTGTGGAGGAGACCGTCTGGGGCCCCACCCACGCCGTCCTGACCCTGTCCACCACGCAGGACGACGGCGGCACCCTGCCCGAGATCGTCTCCTCCCTCACAGGGGGTACAGCGCTCCTGGAGGCGGCCGGGAGCCGCCTGACCGAGCTGCCCGTCCCGCAGTAGCCGCGGAGGGGACGACCGCCCCGGAGGCGTCCGCGCCCGGGATCCTCGCGGCAGGGCGCGGGCGGGACCCGGGACGGCAGACGGACGAGAAGCCACTTAGGGCAACCGCACGCCCCCCCCGGTCCGCACCCCGAGGGGAGCCCTGAGCACCCCGTCCTCACGACGGGTCAAGGACCGTTCCGGCAGAGGACGGGACGGCCTCGACTTGACGGACCACCGCCCCGGACAGGTAGGGTCCTCCTAAGCGCGGCGCCACCGGCGCCGCCCCGCAGGAGAGGAGCACCCCATGGCGACCATGACCGTCATGCGTGAGATGCCCTGTTCCTGCCTGTGTCGGTAGGGCGCCAGGCCATGATCCTGGGCGCGCGTCGCAGCGCGTCCGCCCGGCGCCACGGCACCGTCCCCCTAAGGTCCTGAGCACGCTCCCAGGTCCCTGCGCACCCGGTGCCCCCCTACCCCCTCGGTCGCGACCCGAGCCCCCGCACACCCGGGGCCCTGCCCCGTCACCGTGAGCTACCCCTGCCACCGACAGCACCCCCACCACCGTTAGGACACCACCATGGCACACCCCCCGATCGCCGCCGACGTCACCGAGCTCGTCGGCTCCACCCCCCTGGTACGCATTAACCGCGTCACCGACGGCGCCCCGGCCACCGTCCTGGCCAAGGTCGAGGCCTTCGAGCCCGCCGGAAGCGTCAAGGACCGTATCGCCCTGTCCATCGTCCGGGCCGCGGAGGACTCCGGGGCCCTGCGGCCCGGCGGCACCATTATCGAGGCCACGTCCGGCAACACCGGCGTCGGTCTGGCCATGGTGGGCGCGGCCCTGGGCTACCGGGTCATCATCACCATGCCCGAGACCATGTCCAAGGAGCGGCGGGCCATTATGCGCGCCTTCGGTGCCGAGCTCGTCCTGACCACCGAGGGCGGGGTGGCCGGCGCGGTCAAGCGGGCCGAGGAGATCCAGGCCGCCACCCCCAACTCCGTCCTGGCCTCCCAGTTCAGCAACCCCGCCAACCCCCGGATCCACCGGGAGACCACCGCCCGGGAGATCCTGGAGGCGACCGGTGGCGCCGTGGACGCCTTCGTGGCCGGCATCGGCACCGGCGGCACCCTGACCGGCGTGGGCGCCGTCCTGCGGGAGAAGGTCCCCGGGGTCAGGATCTACGGCGTCGAGCCCGCCGAGTCCCCGCTGCTCAGCGAGGGCCGCGCCGCCCCGCACAAGATCCAGGGCCTGGGCCCCAACGTCGTCCCCGAGATCCTGGACCAGGGGATTTGGGACGAGCTGCTGCACGTCACCAGCGAGGACGCCCTGACCTACGCCCGCCGGGCCGCCGCCGAGGAGGGCCTGCTGGTGGGGATCTCCTCCGGGGCGGCCCTGGTCGCCGCCAGCAAGCTGGCGCGCCGCCCGGAGCTGGAGGGCAAGACCATTGTCACGGTCCTGCCGGACACCGGTGAGCGCTACCTGTCCACCCCCCTGTACTCCGAGTACCTCAACTAAGTGCCACGACGGCGGCGCCCCGGGAACAGGGGCGCCGCCGTCGGTGTTTGACCTGGGCGGCCTGCTGCGCCCGCCGCCGGGAGAACCGCCAGGCCGCACCCGCGCGCCGTCCGCGCCCCACCAACCACCACCCTCCGGCCTTAAGGGCACCATGACAGACAAGAGACGCTCCTTCATCGACCAGGCCCGTGAGGACCTTGCCACTGCCCGTCGACGCGACCCCGCCGCCCGCTCCAGCCTGGAGGTGGCCCTCCTGTACCCGGGGGTCCACGCCCTGTGGGCCTACCGGGCCGCCAACCGCCTGTGGCGCTCGGGCCACCGCTTTGCCGCGCGGTTCGTCTCCCAGGCGGCCCGCAACCTCACCGGCATCGAGATCCACCCGGCCGCCCGTATCGGCGACCGTTTCTTTATCGACCACGGCATGGGCGTGGTCATTGGTGAGACCGCGGAGGTGGGCGACGACGTCCTCATGTTCCACGGCGTCACCCTGGGCGGGGTCTCCATGAGCCCGGGCAAGCGTCACCCCACCATTGGCAACAACGTCCAGATCGGGGCGGGGGCCAAGGTCCTGGGCCCGGTCGTGGTCTCCGACGGCGCCAAGATCGGCGCCAACGCGGTCCTGGTCAAGAACGTCCCGGAGGGGCACGTGGCCGTGGGCGTGCCCAGCCGCGTGCGTGACCCCAAGACCGACCCTGACCTCATGATGGACCCCACCATCTACATCTGAGCCTCCGGGTGGGGCCCCGAATTACGGCTGCGGGACGTGTTCGCCTTGGCCCCGGCCTGCTCGCCTGGGTGGAGCCCCCGCGCAAGCAGGCTCGGATCAGCCTGGAAGGCGTGTACGGCCTCCAGGTGTGGCGGAACTCCCGTGCGAGCGGGCTCAGAAGCGGGCCCTGGTGCCCTGGCCTGCGCGCCCCGGCACCGGACCGGGGCGCGCACCCCGGCGGGTCAGCGGACGACGGTGCCCGTGGCCAGGGCGTGCAGGCGGGTGAAGACGGCCCCGCCGGAGGCCCGTGAGCCGTTGTGCTCGTACTCGCTGGTCACCCAGGTCCTCAGCCCCGGCACGAGGGCGGCGGTCTGGAGGGAGTAGACCATGGGCACGAAGACGTCGCGCGCGTAGACGGCCGCCGCCCCGTGTACCCGGGTGGAGCGCAGGGCGACCGGATCGTACAGGCGGGGCCACTCGTGCCCGGCCAGGAGGTCAGCCACCTCCAGCCAGGGGGCCAGCAGGGGGTCCTCAGCCAGGTGGGCGTGGCTGACGTGCTCGCCGGTGAGCAGGGTGGGGTCGGCGTCGAACTCCGCCGGGAGGGTGCGCTCAGCGGCCCAGGCGCTGACCCCGCCGTCGGCCCAGCAGGACTCGTGGACGACGGCGTACAGCGGGTTGCGGGCGCTGAAGGGCAGCATCCCGGCCAGGTCGTGGCGGAAGCGTGCTGAGGCGGGGTCGGCCTCCAGGAGGTGGTGCAGGGAGTCCATGCCGCCGCTGGCACCCAGGCAGATGCCGACGCCGCGCAGGCGCTCGGGACCCACCGGGTGCCCGCCCGGGGTGAGGACCTCCCCGCGCCCAGCAGCCTCCATGAGGGCGGCCACGCGGTCCCGGTCAGCGGGGTAGCGGTCGTAGTACTCCTCGCTCCTGACCCGCATGGCCTCGTAGGTCAGGGCGTAGACCTCCTCGATGCCGTGCCCGACGGCGGGCAGGCCCCCGGTGAGGTAGGCCTGCTCCAGGCTGGAGGCGTGGGCTGACAGGTAGCGGGTGGTGCAGAAGCCGCCGAAGGACTGCCCCAGGACGCTCCAGCGCTCCAGGCCCAGGGCACGGCGCAGGTCCTCGCAGTCCTCGACGATCTCGTCGGCACGCAGGTGGGTGAGCAGGCGGGCGGTGGCGGCCGCGTCCCCTGCGGCGTCGGGGCGGTCAATGGGGGTGGAGGCGCCAGTACCGCGCTGGTCGATGAGGATGAGACGGTAGTGCTCCAGCAGGGCACCCACCCAGCCCAGGCCGGCGTCGGGGCTGGGGCGGGGGGCCTCGAACCCGGGACCGCCCTGGAGGAAGACCAGTGGCGGCCTGCTCAGCGGGTCGGCCCCCGCGCACGCGACCTCCCGGGCGTAGACGGTGATGGTGGTCCTACCGTCGGGCGCCCGGTCCCCGGCCCCGCTACGGTCCAGGGGGACGGTCAGGCGGTGGTCGCGGGTGAGCAGACCAGCGGTGGCGGCCGACCAGGCGGTGGTGCTCAGGGGTGTGGTCATGAGCGCACTCTAGACGACCGCTCCCGGCGGGCGTGCGGGCACCGGGCAGCTGGGCTCACGTGCCCCCAGGTGAACGTGCTCTTGTGCGGGTAAACGCGCTCTGGGTCGGGTGAACGTGCTACGGGGCTGGTGAACGCGCTTTAGATCAGGTGAGCGTGTCTTGAGGTAGATAAACGTGCTTTTGGTCAGGTGAACGCCATTCTAGCTAGCGTTCACCAGCACGAAAGCGCGTTCATACCCGCGAGATGGCGTCTACCTGCCTCAGAGCGCGTTCACCTCAACCCAGCCCGACGCGCGGGCACACCGGCAGAGCAGACGGGGGCACAGCATCCCCCGGGACGAACCCGCCCACCGCCACCAGCTGCAGCCATCTGCGGGCGCTGGCACCGGGCAGCCGGGCTCACGTGCCCCCAGGTGAACGTGCTCTTGTGCGGGTAAACGTGTCCCGATGCTGGTGAACGCGCTTTAGATCAGGTGAGCGTGTCTTGAGGTAGATGAACGTGCTTTTGGTCAGGTGAACGTCATTCTAGCTAGCGTTTACCTGGACGGAAGCGCGTTCATGCCCGTGAGATGGCGTCTACCTGCCCCAGAGCGCGTTCACCTCAACCCAGCCCGACGCGCGGGCACACTGGCAGAGCAGGCAGGGCCCGACGCCTCCCGGGACGATCCCGCCCCCACCACTGCCACCGCGCGGACAGCACGCCCAGAAGACGAGCACACCAAGAAGACCACCCGGCACCCGGCGCACCCACCCCGACCCGCACCCACCAACCAGCCCAGACAGGACCACGACGAGCACCACCCCCGTTCTCACGACAAACAAGTACCGTTCTCACGACGAATAAGTACCGTTCTCGCGAGCAATAAGTACCGTTCTCGCGAACAGAGAGGCGGCGAGAAGAGGGGCGGGGCGCCGTCTACCGCCGGACCGGTCAGCGGGTCTGGCAACCAATCAGCGGGCCTGGTGACCGGTACGGGCCCGGCAACCGGTCAGCGGGCCTGGCAGCGGGGGCACCAGAAGAGGCGCCGTCCGGCGACGTCCCTGGCCGCCACCGGGGTGGCGCAGCGCAGACAGGGGCGGCCGGTGCGGTGGTAGACGTACCAGCGCGCCGCCTCCTGGTCCCCCTCAGGCAGGGGGTCGGGGACGTCGGCCTCGTCCACCGTAGTGATAAAGCCGGTGGCGGCCCCGTACTCCATGAGCGGGACCAGGTCCTCCCAGATGGCCCGCAGCCTCCTGGCGGAGACGGCGCTGCCGGGGCGGAAGGGGCTCACCCCCACCCGGAACAGGGTCTCGGCGCGGTAGATATTGCCCGCCCCGGCCAGGACGGACTGGTCCATGAGGAGCTCACCAATGTCCTTACGACGCCGTCGCACCCCCTCCACGAAGGCCTCCACGTCCCCGTCCGCGCGCAGGGGGTCCGGCCCGAGGCGGGCGTGCACCGCGGCCACGCCGTCGGCGTCCAGGAGCTCGCAGGCCGCCGGGCCGGTCAGGTCAGCCACCCCGTGCTCACCCAGGAGCCTGAGCCGCACGGCCCCGCGAGGAGCGGGCGGGACCCACTGCCCGGCGGGCGGGGCTGCCGCGGATCCTGCCGTGGTGCTGCCAGCCGCCACAGGTCCCGCCGTGGTGCTGCCGCCCGC
>ERZ772917.1129-NODE-1129-length-16477-cov-20.323225_pt1 | contig 16477 bp, 15 predicted proteins | sample MGYA00511187_ERZ772917 | MGnify/ENA primary metagenome ERZ772917 (study PRJEB29015, sample SAMEA2737925) | human oral metagenome | biome: human oral; feature: human-associated habitat; material: dental | place: China | collected 2012 ... | reverse complement strand
CGGATCAAAGGAGAACAAAATCTCCCAGTGTCCGAAAAACACCACTCACCCCAAAGCCACCAACCACCAGATCCGCGACCGGCTACGCCACCACCGCGGCGCCAGCCCGGAACACCAAGCCGCCATCATCGACTGGACACTCTCCCAACTCACCGCCCAGCCACCCACACCAGCCGACGCCTTGAAAACCTGGAACCAGAACAACAGGAGACCGGCCACACGCGTCCCGACCAAGACAACCACCACACACACCAGCCCACACCCCACCGGATGGGACACCACCCCCACCCCCGAAGAAGGCCTATGGAACCGCCGAGGCTGGGCAGGACGACCCCACTAACACCCCACGACACGCCACCTAAAACAACACGTTCTGTCCTATAACCCGAGGGCCCCAGGTCCAGGCCGGGCCCACGAATGCGCGGGAGGGCCGGCAGGAAGTACTTCCTGCCGGCCCTCCCGGGCGGTGTGATCTAGCAGCTACTTGCTGTCGCCGTCGTCCCAGTCGTCGTCGACGTCGTACTTGGAGGCCAACGCTTCGTAGTCGATCTCATCGTCAGCGTCCGCACCGGAGGACGCAGAGGCGAGCTCTCGCTCGAGCGCCGCGTAGTCCGTATTCGGGCTGAAGTACTTGAGCTTGCGGGCAACCTTCGTCGCCTTGGCCTTCTGACGGCCGCGCCCCATAGGCTCGACCCCCTCCAACATGTCTCTGGCGCGCTCGTGGGCGCGCTCCATCTGGGCAAATGTGTCGTGGGCCAACCGTACAACGTTGGCCCATGTGAGCACCATTCGGGCTCGCGGTGCGGTGCCGCGGCCCTATGGGCCCTATGGGCGCTATGGGCGGGCTAACGCCGCACGGCCTTGACCACGGCGAACGCGCCGAGGCCCACCAGCGCTACCGCGGTGCCGGTGACCACTGCCAGCGCCAGGGGGTCGCCGTCGCGGGCGTCATCCACCAGGCGGGTCAGGCGCGTCTTGAGATCCATGGGGGTGGTGGCCTTGACCTCGGCCGTCGAGCCGGCGAGGGTCTCGTCAAGACGGCCGCGCAGACTCGCGAGCCGGCGGGCAGCATTGTCGACGGCCTCTGAGGCGGCTTGGGCGGCGGAATCGGCCAGGTCCGTGATCTTGCGGCTGGCCGCGGTCTTGACGTAGGCCATGGCCTGTCGGGCGGTGGCGCTTGCCGCCGCCTGCGCCTGGGCCTTGACCGCCTCGGGGGCCACCATGGTGCCCAGGAGCTCCAGGTCGGTGGTCAGGGCGGCACGACGGCGCTCCACCTCCGCCTCAATGCCGGTGAAGGACGGACTGGTGTCCCGTGTGGCGCTCACTTCTGCTCTCCCTTGCTCAAGCCCGCCGTGAAGGAGGCGGTGACGGCGTCGACGTCGGCCTGGATACTGGCCCGCGGATCCGGCATGCTCTGGCGGCCCTCCTCCAGCTTCTTCATGCCCGCCCGCGCCGCAATGAATGCAACAATGAGGAGCACAATGGCAACAATGAGCTTGGCGGCCCACATGGGCAGGGCCAGGGCCAGGGCCTCGGTCAGGGATCCCAGGATGTAGCCCAGGCCGAAAAGCGCCATGACGCTGGCGGCCGCCAGGATGCCGGCGCCCAGGCCCAGGTGCTTGCCCGTGATCCGTGCTTGGGCCTTGAACAGGTCGATCTCTCCGCGCACCAGGGCCGTGAGGTTCTCCGAGATCCTGGAGATGAGTTCGCCAAGCGTGGGCTGCGGAGGGCGCGACGGAGATGTCGTCGACGGTTCGGGGGGCTGGTTCGGGGGCATATAAGACCTTCTTCGCCTCGGCGTGGAACTGAGGGGCGGGTAGGGCCCGCAGTCCCAAGAATCTCATAGGCCGGGGTGTGACGGTGCCCGCTGCGTCCCGGGCGCCCTGATGGGGCCGGCGCGTCCCACCAGGGACAGGATTCAGTTGACGCTGCGTCCCGGGCGCCCGGGCGGGGCGGCCGTGCCCCTGTCGGGCCGGGTGCGAGTCGGCCCGGCCCCTGTGCGCCGTCGTTCGCGTCGCTTCATTAGCTTCATTAGCTTCATTAATGGTGGCCGCTCCCAACCAGGGAGCGGCCACCGGTGTTATAGAGGGGTGACGTCGACGATCTCGGCGGAGATCTGGCGACCGTTGGGGGCCTCATAGGTAACGCTCTGGCCCGCACGGTGTCCCATGAGGGCCCTGCCCAGGGGGGCGTCGGGGGAGAAGACCTTGACCCCCTCAGGGACGTCGGCAGTGATCTCCTGGCCCCCGAGGGCGAAGATCTGCTCCTTGCCCCCGACGCGGGCGGTCACGATGGTGCCGGCCGAAACCGTGCCGTCAGAGGCCGCCTCACCGATCTGGGCGTGATCCAGCAGATCCTCGAGCTGGATGATACGAGCCTCATTGAGCCCGGCCTCCTCTCGGGCGGCGTGGTAGCCGGCGTTCTCGCGCAGGTCACCCTCCTGACGGGCGGCCTCGACGCGCTGCGCGATCTCCTTGCGCTCCACCGTCTTACGGCGCTGGAGCTCGGCGGTGAGACGGTCAAAAGCCTCCTGGGTGAGCCAGGTGCTCTGCTTGTCGGTGCTTTCCTCGGACATGGAGTCTCCTCGGGTGATTGGTGCGCCGCTAAGGGCGCGGGCCCAGGGCCGCCACCACCCTCTTCGAGGCGAGGAGAGACCTGGGCCGGGTCATGGTGGGGGAGTCTACCGCCGTAGCCTCACCTGTTCTTCCTCCCGGGGTGTTCTCCCCGGCCCTTCTTACCCGCCCGCAGTGTGGCCCCCTGGTCCGACCCCTTGCCGGTCTTGCTCGACTTGGCCCTCCGCTCGGCGGCCCTGCCCGATGATTGCCCGGGGTCTGGGGGAGCACTGCCCGTTGCCCCCGGACGGTGGCGGTGCGGCTCGCCGTCGGCGGCCAGAACCTCCTCGCAGTCCGACAGGTAGGTGGCCGCGGCGTCGACCTGGGCGATGCGCCTGGTGACGCGCTCAAGCTTTTGGGGGCGCTGGGCGTCGTAGCGAGCCAGGTCCTCGGGCGGAATGGTGGCGCGGATCCGCTCGCGTTCGACCTCAACGTCGAAGTGCGCTCGGGGCCACCTGACGTCGAGCTCGGCCAGGGTGCGCAGCAGCAGCTCGGTGACGGCCAGGCGGGCGAACCACTTATTGTCCGCCGGGATAACGTGCCAGGGCGCCTCGGCGAAGGAGGTGGCCGCCAGGGTCCGCTCGTAGATGGACTGGTAGGCGAACCACTGGCTGCGCACGCCCATGTCCCCCGACGAGTACTTCCAGTGCTTGTCCGGGCGATCCACCCGCTCCAGCAGCCGCAGCCCCTGCTCCTGGTAGGAGACCATGAGCGCGATCTTAATGATCGCCGTCCCCTGGGTGACCAGTTCGCGCTCGAAGCCATGGATGGTCTCCACGCGCTGGGTGAAGCTCTGCTGGTCGAGATGACCATTGGCTCCCGGCACGAGAATGTCCTCATAGTGGGAGCGGTCGAAGAAGCCAATAAGCCCGGGTGTTGGCACCGCCTTGCGGATGCGCCACAGGAATCCGTGGCGGCGCTCCTCCTCGGTAGGCGTTTTGAAGGCGGTCAGGCGCACCCCTTGGGGGTCCACCAAACCCATGACGTGCCGGGCGATCCCTCCCTTCCCGGCGGTGTCCAGCCCCTGGGCGACCACTAGGACCCGCTTGGATGAGCCCTCCTTGGCGGCGGCGAAGAGTCGTTCTTGAAGAGTGGCCAGCAGGGGGGTGACGGCGGCGACGTAGGCCCGAGCGTCGGCTTCGGAGCCGACCCACCCGGGTGTGGCGGCACGGTCCAGGGAAGCCAGGTTAAGGCTGGAGGTGGCCTTCAGGGTTTCACGCGGATCCGCCACCCAGCGACTTGTCCCCGAGCCGACGGCGCAGTGCCCGGTCAGCGCCGTCGCACCCGTGCGGTTCTTGCCTACGTTCTCCCCCTGCCTTGTCCGGGCTCGGGCCGTTTTCCCGAGCCCAACCGTGCCAGAGTATCGGCAGGCTGCGGCTCGGGCAGGGGGAATGCGGGCCCGAGGGCCGACGCCCGAGAGCTGGAGCCGGGGCGCCGGGGCGGGGCGCAGCGCCGGGGGCTTAGCCCAGGATGGCCAGGTAGCAGGCCACGCACTGGCACGCCCAGGCCAGCACTGTGCACACGTGGAAGACCTCGTGGAAGCCGAACCAGCGGGGAGCCGGGTCGGGGGACTTGCGGGCGTAGACCACGCCGCCCAGCGTGTAGATCACTCCGCCCGCCACCAGCAGCCAGACGATCGCCGGGCCTCCCGTGGTCCAGAACTGGGGCAGGAACCAGACTGCGACCCAGCCCAGGATGATGTAGAGGCCGGTGGTGAACCACCGCGGTGCGCTCATCCACACCAAGTTCGTCACCGTGCCGATCACTGCGCCCGCCCACACGATGGCCAGCACCAGGGTGGCGGTGCCGGTGGGCAGCAGGGCAATGGACAGGGGGGTGTAGGTGCCGGCAATGAGCAGGTAGATGTTCGCGTGGTCAATGCGCCGCAGCACGGCTGAGACCCGGGAGGACCAGTGCCCATTGCCAATGTGGTAGACGCCGGAGTTGGCGAAGAGCAGGAGGGAGCAGGTGAGGTAGACGGCACTGGCCCACGTCTTGGCGGCGCCGTCGGCCAGAACGACCAGAACAATGCACGCCGCCAGGGCGAGGGGGGCGGTGCCCGCGTGGATCCAGCCGCGCAAACGGGGTTTGACGGCGGCAATGACCCCCTCGGCGGCCTCCCGGACGGCGCCCGTCAGCCCGGGCGAATTGGGCGAGTCGGGTGAACCAGGGGCGTCGGGAGTGTCCACAGCAGTGTCGACCGGATGCTGGTCTGGCGGCATGATGCGGGCAGGCGCATTGGTGCTCATGGTCGGTCCTCCTTGCGGCGGTCGGGAACGGCTGCCGTACAGCAACCTACGGTTCCGTAGGTTACGGTAGCGTAGGTTGCTGGGAGAACAATGGGTGTCCTTCACCTCATCATCTCACCGGATCATCTCACCGGGCCCCACCGCGCCACCGAACCCCATTGCCCCGCTGGGCCCCATTGCCCCGCTGGGCCAGGCGCCGCGCACGACCGCTGGGCGCGTTACCGTTGGGGAGCGGCAGGCCCGCGCTCGGACATCCTCAACCCGCTCCCACCGGAGGCACGCATGGCAGGCGACAACCTGATCTACGAGCTCTACGAGCGCCGCCTCGCCTCACAGATCAAGCCCGACCGAGTCCCCCGGCACGTCGGGGTCATCCTCGACGGGAACCGTCGCTGGGCCAAGTCCATGGGCTTCGGCGCTTCCCAGGGGCATAAGCGCGGGGCGGACAAGATCTCCGAATTCCTCGGCTGGGCCGAGCAGGCCGGCGTGCGCGTGGCCACCCTGTGGCTGCTGAGTACGGACAACCTCTCCCGCGATCCCGCCGAGCTCTCGCCCCTGCTGGACATTATCGTCGGCGCCGTCGATGAGTTGTCCGCCGCCGGCCGCTGGCGGCTGCGCCTCGTGGGCGCCGTCGACCTCCTGCCCCCGTCCATGGCTCAGCGTCTGCGTACGGCGGTGGCCTCCACTGTTGGGCCGGAGCAGGGCGGTCGCGCCGACGAGCGCATGCAGGTCAATGTCGCTGTTGGCTACGGCGGGCGCCAGGAGATCGCCGACGCCGTGCGCGACGTCCTGCGCGAGCGCGCCGCCGCCGGGCACTCCCTGGAGGACGTGGCCCAGTCCCTGTCCGAGGAGGACATTACTGCCCACCTTTACACCAAGGGCCAGCCCGACCCCGACCTGGTCATTCGCACCTCCGGCGAGCAGCGACTCAGCGGCTTCTTGCTGTGGCAGTCGGTGCATTCGGAGTTCTACTTCTGCGAGGCGTACTGGCCCGACTTTCGGCGCATTGACTTTCTGCGCGCCCTACGCGACTTTGCCCGCCGCGAACGGCGCCTGGGTAAGTAGCGCCGCTCCCGCCACTCTCCCTCGACTCTCCCTCCTCCAACGAAATCCTCACAGCGCGACGTCCACGGACGCTGTGCTGTGAGGATTTCGTTGGAGGAGGGGAGGGTGGCGGAGGCGCGGGGGCGCGGGGGCGCGGGATGTCGGCGCGCTGCGTCTTGGCCGTAACCTGACATACAGTGAGAGGCGTCACCGTCGCGGGTGCGGTGTTGTCGGCATCCACGACGGGTCACCAGGAAAGGCCCTACCGATGCGAACCTATGTCCTTGACACGTCCGTGCTCCTGTCCGACCCGCGGGCGATCACCCGCTTCGACGAGCACGAGGTAGTTCTGCCGGTCGTTGTCGTCACCGAGCTTGAGGGCAAGCGGCACCACCCCGAGCTCGGCTACTTCGCCCGCAGCGCCCTGCGGCTCCTGGATGCCCTGCGGGTGCGCCATGGGCGCCTGGACCGGGCCATCCCCGTCAATGATGTCGGTGGGACTCTGCGCGTGGACCTCAATCACGTCGAGCCCCACCACCTGCCCGAGGGGCTGCGCCTGGGGGACAACGACACCCGCATTCTCTCGGTGGCCGCCGCCCTGGCCGACGCCGGCTCCCTGGTCACCGTGGTCTCCAAGGATTTGCCCATGCGCATTAAGGCCGCCTCCGTGGGCCTGGCCGCCGAGGAGTACCGCGCTCAGCTCGCCATTGACTCCGGTTACACCGGCATGACCCGCATTGGCCTCACTGAGGCGGAGCTCGCCCGCCTGTGGGATCAGGGGGTGCTCGACCCTATGGTGCTGGAGTCGCCTGAGAGTCGTGAGGCGCTTGGGGGCCAGCCCGTCAACACCGGGGTGGTGGCCGCTTCGCCGCGCGGCAGCGCCCTGGCGGTGCTGGCCGAGCGGGGGCTGCGGCTAGTGCGCGCCGACCGCGAGGTCTTCGGTCTGCGCGGGCGCAGTGCCGAGCAGCGCATTGGCCTGGACCATCTTCTCAACCCTGATGTCGGCATTGTTTCCCTGGGCGGGCGCGCCGGCACCGGCAAGTCGGCGCTCGCCCTGTGCGCCGGGCTTGATGCCGTGGTCAACCGGCAGGCGCACCGCAAGATCATGGTGTTCAGGCCCCTGTATGCAGTGGGCGGGCAGACTCTGGGCTTCTTGCCGGGCTCGGACGCCGAGAAGATGGCCCCCTGGTCCGAGGCCGTCTTCGACACCCTCTCCTCCGTGGTGCCCCCCGATCGCATTGACCGGGTCCTGGCCAACGAGCAGCTTGAGGTGCTGCCCCTGACCCACATCCGCGGGCGCAGCCTGCACAACGCTTTCGTCATTGTTGACGAGGCCCAATCCCTGGAACGCAATGTCCTGCTCACCGTGCTTTCGCGCGTGGGTCAGAACTCCAAAGTGGTCCTCACCCACGACGTCGCCCAGCGCGACAACCTGCGTGTGGGCCGCTGGGACGGTGTTGCCTCAGTCATTGAGGTGCTTAAAGGGCACGCGCTCTTCGCCCACGTGGACCTGGTGCGCACTGAGCGCTCTGAGATCGCCGAACTGGTCTCCAGCCTCTTGGACGAGGTGCCCTTGTACTGACCCGTCCCGAGGGGGCAGGGCCGAAGAGGGTCAGGGCCGACGGCGCCGCGGCACCGGGGCACCGGCTGAGCGGGGGACGTCCTGGGCGGCCCAGCCGGGTGATCAGAGGGTTCACGGCGCCCCGCCCAGGCCGGGGGCATCGGGCGGCCCAGCGGGTCGCCGGCATGGGCGGGGGCACCCATGCCGGCCGCCGACGGGCGCCGCGGGGCGGCCCCGCCGGGCCACCCCGGGCCTGTCAGCCGAGCTCGTCGCGGGTGGGCGGGTTCGCCCCCGCGCGCGAGACCGTGATGTCGGCGATGGAGGCGGCGTGGCGCACAATCCGCTCCACGGTGTCGGCATCGACGGTGCGCAGGGCCTCACGGCGGTCTGCTCCCACCAGGTTCTCGCTCCACAGGGCGTCCTCCAGGCCGCCCATGAAGGAGTCCCCGGCGCCCACAGTGTCGGCGACCACGACATTGGGGTCGGCGGGGACTTCCAGGCGCACGCCCGAGGCGCTCAGTGCCAGCGCCCCCTTCTTGCCGCGGGTGACCACGACCAGCGACGGGCCGATCTTGAGCCAGCCGCGCAGCACCTCCTCCAGGTCGCAGTCCTCGCCGTAGAACCAGGTGATGTCCTCGTCGGAGCACTTGACCAGGTCCGACAGGGCCACCAGGGCCTCAACAGTGGCGCGAGCCTCCTCGGAGGTGCCCATGAGCTGAGGGCGGGCGTTGGGGTCGTAGCAGATGGTCGAGGTGGCGCGGAAATCCTTGAGCACGGAGGCCACGGTGGAGGCGCCCGGCTCCAGGATGGCGGCGATTGAACCGGTGTGGACGAGCAGCGGATCCTCGGTGCCCCGGGTGCGGGTCGGATAGGGCGGGTTCCAGTCCAGGTCGAACACATAGGTGGCGGCGCGGTCTTCGCCAATGGTCGCCTGGGCCGTCGAGGTGCGCGCGGCGCCGTCGCAGCCAGTGGTCAGGCGCACCCCGGAGGCCTCGAGGTGCGCCCGCACGGCCGTGCCGCGCGGGTCGGTGCCGATCCAGCAGTCGAGCTCGACGTCGCGTCCCAGGCGGGCCAGGCCCAGGGCGACATTGGCCGGCGACCCGCCGGGGATGTCGACCGGCTCTTCGCCGGGGTGGATGACGACGTCGACGAGTGCTTCGCCAATGACGAGGGCGGTTCCCGGGCGGCCGGGGGCGGTGGTGGTCACAGCTGGCTCCTTGTGCTCGTGGGGTGGGGTGTGACGGCGGTTCCGGCCCGCCGGGTGCGGTCGACGGGCGGGTGTTTCAGGAGGTCGGACTGGTGTGCTCGGTGACGGCGGCGAGGCGGGCTCGGGCCTCGTCGAGCCACGACTGGCAGCGGGCGGCAAGAGCCTCGCCGCGCTCCCAGAGCTCCAAGGCGTCTTCGAGGGGTACTTGGCCGGCCTCAAGGCGCTGGACCACGCTGACAAGCTCCTCGCGCGCCTGCTCGTAGGAGAGCTGGGCGACGTCGGCGCCCGGCTCATGGGCCCGAGAGGCGGCAGCGTCGGGGGACAGGCTCATGTTGGGATTATGTCACGGGCGGATGCGGGCGCGTGTGCGCATGGGGGAAGAGATCTTGGCGAGGGGAGCGTGCGCCAAAACGTATTGACGGGCACTTGGGGCGGAAGTAGCATGGCGCCGTCAAAACGATTTGACGAGGCGAGAATCTCTCGCCCCGCTTCGCACGACCGTAAGGACAAGGATGTCGGCACCCGCACTCGATCCCCTTGCTCGACGTGGCCCCTCGCTCAGGTCGCGCATCCTGCGCCACTGGCAGCTCTACGTCCTGCTCATCCCGGCCTTGATCTACCTCATCGTATTCAAGTACTGGCCCATGTACGGAGTGCAGATCGCCTTCCGCAACTACAACCCCATTGACGGGTTCATGGGCAGCGAGTGGGTGGGGCTCGAACATATCGCCCGCTTCCTCCAGTCATTCCAGTTCGGCCGAGTCTTCTTCAATACGATAGCCATTAACGTGCTGGGCCTGATGTTCGGCTTCCCAGTGCCGATCATTCTGGCCCTGCTCATCAATCAATTGGGCTCCCGGCGCCTGAAGTCATTCATTCAAACGGTCCTGTTCTCCCCGGCCTTCATCTCCACGGTCGTGGTGGTCGGCATGCTCTTCGTCCTGCTGTCACCGCGCTCGGGCCTGGTCAACAACGCCATCACCCTGGTCGGGGGCGAGCCGATCAACTTCATGAACGAAGAAGGATGGTTCAGGCCGATCTACGTGATGAGCGACATTTGGCAGAACGCCGGCTTCTCCATGATCATCTACCTGGCGGCGCTGGCCGCGGTGGACCCCAGTCTCCACGAGGCGGCCCGCGTTGACGGCGCCAATCGCTGGCAGCGCGTGTGGCACATTGACCTGCCCAGCATTCGCCCGGTGGTCTCGATCATGTTCATCCTCGCGATCGGCAATCTGCTGAACATTGGGTTCGAGAAGGCGCTGCTCATGCAAACCGATCTCAACCTCGGCGCCTCCCAGATCATCCAGACCTATGTGTACGACGTCGGCCTCAAGAGCGCACAGTTCTCCTACTCCGCCGCCATCTCCCTGTTCAATTCCATCCTCAACATGATCCTGCTGCTGGTGTTCAACCAGGTTGCCAAGCGGGCGGGTCAAACGAGTCTGTTCTGAGAGCCGAGGAAGAAGCACATGAGCACCACCGCTCCCGCAGTCGCCACCACCCCCGGGCGGCAGGACACGAGTCCCTCGTCTCCCTCGTCCCCGCGCGAATCCTCCCCGATGCGGCGCTTCTGGGACAGGGCGGCCGACCCCCTCTACGCGCTGTTCGTGATCATCCTGCTGGGCGGCGCCGTCATCGCCATCATCTACCCATTGTATTTCGTGGTCATCGCCTCCATCTCCGACCCCAACCAGGTCTACGAGGGGAACGTGTGGCTGTGGCCCAAGGATATTACCTTCGAAGGCTATGCCCGGATCTTCTCCACCTCCACGGTCCTGCGGGGGTTCGGGAACTCCCTGCTGTATACCGTGGTGGGCACCACCGTGTCGGTGTGCTCCATTCTGGGGGCCGGTTACGCCCTGTCGCGCAGAACCCTGCCCGGCCGCAACCTCTTCATGGCGCTATTCATCGTCACCATGTTCTTCGACGGCGGCATGATCGCCCGCTACCTGGTGGTACGGGACCTGGGAATGCTCAACACAATGTGGGCGGTCGTGCTGCCCGGCGCCATTGGCGTCACCAACCTCATCATTGCGCGGACGTTCTTCCAGACCACGATCCCCGAGGAACTGCATGAGGCCGCCGCACTCGACGGCTCCAGTGAATGGCGTTATTTCTTCCAGATCGTGCTGCCGCTGTCCAAGGCGCTCATCATGTTGCTGGTGGTCACCCATGCGGTCGCCTACTGGAACTCGTTCTTCGACGCCCTGATCTACCTGAACGAGGACACGAAGTATCCGCTTCAGCTGGTGCTGCGCAATATCCTCATCCAGTCCGACGTCTCCGGTTCGGGAGTTTCCGCGACCGGCATGGACTCCTATGCGGAATCCCAGCGCATCGCCGAGCTCATGAAATACGGGATGATTGTGGTGTCGACCTTCCCGCTGCTCGCCGTGCTCCCGTTCACCCAGAAGTACTTCGCCCAGGGCGCCATGATCGGCGCCGTCAAGAGCTGAGAGGCCCCCATGCACACCGCATCCCATTACACCTCGCCCCTCTCGCGCCGCTGCGTCCTGCGGGCCGGTCTGTACGGCGCTATCGCCCTGAGCCTGGCGGCCTGCTCGAGCAAGAAGACCGACGCCGACTACCGAGTCCCCGACGAGTCCGCCTCGATGGGCCTGACCGCCTCCGGCAACCCCATTGTCACCACCCCCATCACCATCACCGCCACGGGCTCGCGCTCGGCCCTGTCCGTGCCCTATGACCAGATGAGCCTGACCCAGCAGTGGGCGGCGGAGACCAACGTCAACGTCAACTGGGGCATCCTCACCGAGGACGTGTACGCCGAGAAGAAGAACCTTCTGCTCGCCTCGGGGGATCTGCCCGACATCCTCTGGAACACGGGGCTGACCGACGCCGAGGTCGCGACTTACTCCAACAACCACACCCTCGTCCCCCTCGACGACTTCTTCGCCGACAACTGCCCGAACATCAGTGCCCTGCTGGAGGCCCGACCGGACATCCGCTCGGCCATCACCAGCGACGACGGCCACATCTACACCCTGCCCAGCGTTGAGGAGCTCGGTTTAGTCCAGTTCCCCAACTTCCTGTACATCAACACCGACTGGTTGGCGGCCGTCGGCAGGCAGATGCCGACGACCATCGACGAACTTCACCAGACGCTCCTGGCCTTTAAGGACAAGGATCCCTCGGGCACCGGCAAGATCCTGCCGCTGTCCTTCGTGCCCGGCTCCTTCTGCGCCAACCCCTGGGACATTGTCGCCGCCTACGGCGGCCAGGCGGACAACAATGAGCACCGCATCGTTATCGACCGCAAGGCCGTGTTCACGGCCGCCACCGAGCCGTGGAAGGAGGGCGTCAAGCAGCTGTCCACCTGGTACTCCGAGGGCCTGATCGACACGGAGTCCTTCTCCCAGGACGACACCGCCTACCTCGCCAAGGGCAAGACGGAGAAGGAATCCCTCGCCGCCTTCTACTGGTGGGAGGCCACCGAGTTCGTCGGGGAGGACCGCGAGGCCCACTACGAGCTGTGCCCGGTGCTGGCCGGAGCCGACGGGACGCGGCGCGCCAGCGTGTCCAACAACCAGGAGATCTCCCGCGGCGCCTTCGCCATGACCCGCACCTGCCGCTACCAGGCCGCCGTCATGCGCTGGGTGGACATGATGTACGACCCGGTCATGTCCGCCCAGAACGACTGGGGGCCCATCGGCGTCGCCCTCGCCTACAACGCCAACGGACTGCTCGAGCAGATCCCCGCCGCTGAGGGCGACTCCGCCGGCGAGCGCCGCCAGAAGGTCGCCCCCGGCGGCCCCAAGGCGATCACCGCCAAGGACTTCACGACCGTCGTCCTGCCCGAGCCCCGCGCCGCCCTGCGCCAGAAGCAGGTGACGGACGAGTACGCCGACTGGGCCGCCAACGACGCCTTCCCGCCCGTGACCTTCACCAACGCCGAGCTCGACGACCTCTCGCTCATCGAGTCCGACATCTCCACCCTGGTCAAGCAGAAGTTCGCGACCTGGGTGGTCAAGGGCGGCATCGACGCCGAGTGGGACGCCTACCTCGACGACCTCGACTCCACCGGGCTGGACCGGCTCATGGAGATCTACCAGGCCGCGCTGGACCGCTACTACAAGGAACTGGACGCACGCTCATGACCACGCCCCCGCAGCTGGACGCCGCGCCCCGGTCGGACGCGGCGCCCTGGCCCGCCACCCCCGGCCCCCGCATCGAGATCCCGCCCGCCGAGCAGGCGGCGCGCGCCGCCGCGGACCCCGCCCGTCCGCGCTGGCACGTCACCGCGCCGTGGGGCTGGCTCAACGACCCCAACGGCCTGTCCGTGTGGCCCGGCCCCGACGGCGGGGACCTGGTCCACCTGTTCTACCAGCACAACTCCCGCGCCCCCGTCCACGACCTCATCGAATGGGGGCACCAGTACTCCGCCGACCTCGTCCATTGGACCGACCTGCCCGTGGCCCTGGAGCCCGGCCCGGACGGCCCGGACGCCCTGGGCTGCTGGTCCGGCGTCGTCGTCGACGACGTGCGCCCCGACGGCGGCCACGTGCCGACCATGGTCTACTCCGGGGCGGCCGGCCGCTCCACCCAGGTCTGCTGCCTGGCCACGGCCGTGCCCGGCGACGCGCTGCTGACCCGCTGGGTCAAGGACGTCGCCAACCCCGTCATCGACGCCGCGCCCGCCTCCACGGGGCTGGACCTGCCCGAGATGCGCGATCACTGCGTGTGGCGCGAGAACGGTCGGTGGTACCAGCTCATGGGCTCGGGGATCCCCGGCGCGGGCGCGGACGGCGCCCAGGGCGGCGCGGCCCTGTGCTTCTCCGGCGAGGACCTGCGCACCTGGACCTACGAGGGGCCGCTCGCCGTCGGCGACGGGGACGTGAGCACCACCGGCACCGTCTGGGAGTGCCCCGACCTGGTCCGGCTGCCCGGGCCCGGCGGCGAGGTCGACGTCCTGACCGTCTCCGCCTGGCACGAGGAGGCCACCATGCGCTCGATGTGGATGACCGGGCGCCGCACCGGCACCCGCATGGAGGTGGACCTGGTGGGTCGCTGCGATTTGGGGGAGAACTACTTCTACGCCCCCCAGTCCCTCGCCCTGCCCGACGGGCGTCGCGTCGCCATCGGATGGATGCAGCCCAACGCCGCCGAGGCCCGGCGCCTGGCCGTCGGCTGGGCCGGTTCGATGAGCATCCCGCGCCAGATGAGCATCGCCGACGACGGCACCGTGCGCTTCGCCCCCGTGGCGGAGGTCCGATCGCTGCGCACGCGCCGGCTCGTCGAGACCGACGGCGAGGGGCCGGTGCGGCTGCGCGGCGACAGCCTGGACCTCGTGCTCACCGGGCGCCTGGAGCGGGTCGGGGACGGCATCGTCATCGACCTTGCCGTGAGCGCCGACGGTGCCCGCAGGACCCGGCTGAGCCTTGAGCGCGCGGCCGACCCGGCCGGGGACGCGCGCGGGCAGGAGGCCTGGACCGGCCGGCTGCGACTGGACCGCTCCGCCTCCGCCGAGCCCGGGGCGCCCTGGGCCGGTAAGGAGCTGGCCGAGTTGTCCGGTCCCGTGCCGCTGGGTCCGCGCGGCGAGGTCGACCTGCGTCTGCTGCTCGACCGCTCCAGCCTGGAGGTCTTCGTCTCCGGTCAGCCCCTTTCGGCGCGGCTGGGGGTCGACCCGGCCGATCAGGGCGTCGTCGTCGACGCCGTCGCCCTGGTGGACGCCCGCCTGGAGGCCTGGGAGATGGGGGAGGCCTACCCCGCCGGACGCCCAGGAGCCGAGCCGCGCGCACGCGCGCATCCCTGAGCGTCGCCGCACCGGTCAGTGCCCCCGCGGCGGCATCGGGCGCGGGGCCCCACGGTTGCGGGGATTTCCGTGGGGCCACCGCCCCCGCGGTAGCATCGGGCGCGGCGGCGGCGCGCACCCGCCCCGCCGGGCGCTTGGAAGTCCGGGCGGCGCCCGGTCGTCGGCGAACCCGTCCGAGATCCACTCCGCCGGGCGTCTGGAGGCTTGACATGGCGAGGGTGACGATTCGCGATGTGGCCAGGGAGGCCGGGGTCTCGGTGACGACCGTCTCACAGGCCCTCAACCGGCCCGAGGGCTCGCGCGTGGCCGAGAAGACCCGCAGAACGGTCCGCGAGGTCGCCCGGCGTCTGGGGTACCGGGCCGATCCCTCGGCCCGGGCCCTGCGCACGAGCCGCACCGACACGATCGCCCTCATCGGCCGCGACCTGGTCACCACCGAGTTCCTCGGCGGGCTCATCCGCGGCGCCCAGGAGGAGGTGCGCCGCCACGGCGGCCTGCTCATCGTTGCCGACACCGGCGACGACGGCGACGCCGTGGTCCGCACCCTGCGCGACCGCCGGGTCGACGGCATCATTCTGGGTGCCTACTACCACCAGGAGCTCTCGGTGCCCCGGGCGCTGCACGGGGTGCCCACCGTCCTGGTCAACGCCTTCACCACCGAGGCGGGCTACTCCTGGGTAGTGCCTGACGAGGAGGCTGGTGGGCGCGCCGCCGCCGAGGTGCTGCTCGCCGCCGGGCACCGGCGCGTGGCAATGATCGGCAACCGCGACGACATCCCCGCGGCCCGCGGGCGCAGGCGGGGCTTCGGCGAGAGCTGCCGACGCTCCGGCGTTGAGCCGGTCATCATCGACTGCGCGCCCACGGCCGAGGCCACCCGGAGCGCCGCCCTGGAACTGCTGAGTGGGCCCGAGCGCCCCACCGGCGTCTTCTGCTTCTCCGACACCATGGCGATCGGCATGTACTTCGCCGCGGCGGCCCTGGGCCTGCGGATCCCGCGGGACGTGTCCGTCGTCGGTTTCGACGCGATGCCGCTCATCGACCGATCGCTGACCCCGCCGCTCACCTCCGTGGCGCTGCCGCACGCGGAGATGGCGGCCTGGGCGGTCGAGCGGCTGTACGAGCAACTGGAGGGCGCGGGCAGGGGCGGTGCAGGCAGTGCGAGCGGAGCCGTGGATGGCGGAGGCGGCACCGCCGCGCTGCTCCGGCACGAGCGGATCGTGGGCCGGGTGATCGAAGCTGGCTCCGTCGCCGCGCCCCCTCCCACCGGAACCGATGCGGACGGGCGGCGGGACCGGTCATAGTCGCCAGCGGGTTCGACCATGAGCCGCTGGCGGGTCGGTCGTGGTCACTGGCGAAAACGGTCATAGCCGCTGGCGGGACCCATGGGAGCCGCGCCGAGTCGTCTGCTGCGCCCCTTTCGCTCTACTACGCTCCTCCACCCTCCACTGTACGAGAAAAGAGAGCGTAGCAGAGGACGAAGAGGCGTAGCGGAGGAGAAGAGACGTAGCAGAAGGCCGAGTCTTCCCGTGCGGTGCGGGTCCGGTCGGGGTTGAGGGCGGTGTCGGGGGATGCGTCGCGGTCGTTGTGGAGCGAATTGGTCCGGCGGAGCCTTCCTCGGAGGCGCCGGAGGGTCCGCGGCGGCGCGGGTTGTCCGAATCTGTTGCAAAGGCCCCGATCGCGCCGGAGCGCCGCAGGAGAATCGTTGGCATTCCGCGCTTTTATCCATGGCCGATCCCGTCGCGGGGCGCCTTTGCAACAGATTCGGACATGTCCCCGCCCTGGACCGCCCCAAGAGCCCCACCCGCACCACCACACCAAGGGGTTCGTCCCGGGACGCGCCGGAACCGGCGCCGGTTCGCAGACGCCGCCCTCGGAGGCGCCGGTTCGTCCCGGGACGCGCCGGAACTGGGGTTCGGGTGGAGTAAGTCGTCCGGGACGGGTTCGCCTCGGGCGCCCGCCACCGTGGCGAACGCGCAGGTTTCCAGTCGAACGCGCGGCCGGGAGATGCGCGTTCGACTGGAAACCTGCGCG
>ERZ772917.1128-NODE-1128-length-16490-cov-8.443383_pt1 | contig 16490 bp, 10 predicted proteins | sample MGYA00511187_ERZ772917 | MGnify/ENA primary metagenome ERZ772917 (study PRJEB29015, sample SAMEA2737925) | human oral metagenome | biome: human oral; feature: human-associated habitat; material: dental | place: China | collected 2012 ... | reverse complement strand
CCGTGGCCTCCACCTGGGACCAGGTCGCCGCCTTCCGCGGGGTCAGCGAGGGCGATGTCATCCGCTACGCCATCCCCAAGCGCGAGCCCCTGGCCCTGGAGCAGGAGCACTTCCGCGACGCGGTGCTCGGCACCGGCAGCGAGGCCGTGACCATGGCCGACGGCGTGGCCACCCTGATCGTCGTCGAGGCCATCCTCGCCTCGGCCAGCGAGAACCGGGTGGTGGAGATCTGAGCCGGTCCACCGCCCCGACGGGTCCCCGGGCGAGGCTGCTCGCCCGGGGACGGGCCCTGCTCGCGGGCTCGCCCTTCCTGGCCCACGTCATGACGCTGGTGACGGGCACCGTCGTCGCCCAGGGCGTCGTCTTCGTCATGACGATGATCCTCACGCGCGTGTACTCCACGCAGGACTACGGCCAGTTCACCCAGTACGCCTCGGTGGTGGCGATCATCGCCTCCGTGGCGGCCCTGCGCTACGACATGACCATTATGCTGCCCAGGCAGCGCCCCTGGGCGCTGGCCTGCGCGCGCCTGGGCATGGTCTGCGTGACCGTCACGTGCCTGCTCGCCACGCTCGCCTCCTTCCCCCTGCGGCCCTGGGTGTCCGCGCACTGGGGGCCGGGCGTGGCCGCATGGCTGCCCATGGTGGGCGCGACGGCCTTCCTGCTGGCCTCCCTCCAGCTCCTCCAGTACTGGTACAACCGCGAGTCGGACTACAGGACGATCTCCGTCAACCGCGTCGAGCAGCAGATCGGGCAGACGGTGGGCCAGCTCGTCCTGGGCGTGGTGGGCATGGCCAGTGTCGGGGGCCTCATCCTGGGGCAGACGGTGGGCCAGCTGTGGGCCTTCTTCAACCTGGGCTACAAGGCGCGCCCCCTGCGCGCCCCCCTGCCGGCGGGCTCTCCCTCCCTGTGGCACGTGGCCCGCCGCTACAAGCGCATGCCCCTGCTCAACGGGCCGAACGTGCTGGTGGATGCCCTGCGCCTCAACGGTGTCAACCTGCTCATCGGCGCCTGGTCGGTTGAGGCCCTGGGGCAGTTCAACCTGGCCTGGCGGATCCTGGAGGTCCCCCTGGCCCTGATCAACGGGGCCGTCTCCCAGGTCTTCTTCCACAAGCTCTCCACCCTCGAGCCCGGGCAGATGCGCCCGCTGGTGCGCCTGGTCATCAAGCGCATTCTCGTGCTGGCCTTGGCCCCCTTCGCGGCGCTCTACCTGGTCTCCCCGTGGCTCTTTCCGCTGCTGTTCGGTGCGCAGTGGTCGGACGCCGGGTACTTCGCCCGGGCCCTGATTCCCTGGCTGTTCCTGACCCTGGTCACCTCGCCCCTGTCCAACCTGTTCGTCGTGGCCGAGCGGCAGGACTGGATGCTGGGCTTCGCCGTCGTCTACGCGGCCGCGCCCCTGGCCTGGCTGTACTGGTCGCCGCTGGAGCTGCTGCCGACCACCTACGTGCTCGGAGCGATCATGGGGGGGCTGCTGATTATCCAGACGGTGCTGGCCGACTACGCCTCAGCCCACTACGACCGGGGCGGGCGCAAGCCGGCGCAGACGGGCTCGGAAGCCGACTGATCCTAGGAAGGCCTGGTTGCAGATGCACGTCGTTCTCACCCCCTCCTGGTACCCGGACGCCCGAAGGCCCCACAACGGCTCCTTCTTCCGAGAGCAGGCGCAGATGCTGCGACGCGCCGGGATGCGCGTGGGAGTCATCGCGCTCCAACCCGTGTCCCTCTGGCAGGCGCGCCCGCCGCTGGAGGCGAGCGAGGAGGACGGGATCGCCGTCGTGCGCGGCAGCGTGCCGATCATCCCCAAGGGCGTTCTTCCCGGCGACCGCACCGCCGCCCGGGCCGTAGCGCGACGCGCCCTGGGCCTGTACGAGCGCGTCCAGGACGCCGCTGCGGGGCGCCCCGAGGTGGTGCACGCTCATTCGGTGTTCGTCGGCCTCCATGTCGGGGCGCTGGCCGCTGCCCGCTGGGGCGCTGGGCTCGTCCTGACCGAGCACCGCCCCTCCTCGACGGACCGTTCGCGAGCTGGATGGCGCTACCGGGCTCTGAGGAGGGACATGCGCGCCGTCGCGGTGAGAAGCTCCGTCTCCACCCCCTTCAGCCGGCGACTGACGGGCTACTGGGGCCTGGGGCCGTGGGACGACATCGCCCTGCCCGTCCCGGAGGAGTACTTCGAGCAGCATCGCCCGTCGGCCGGAAGGCGGCTGAGGATCTGCCACGTCTCGCACCTGGATCCCGGCAAGCGCGTGCCCGAGACGCTCGCCGCCGTGGCACGGGCGGGCCGGCAGCTGAGCCAGGTGGGCCACCAGGCGCCCAGCCTGACCGTGGTCGGTGGGCAGGACACCGAGGTCGCCCCGCTGCGCGATCTGGCCGCCTCGCTGGGAATCGGAGAGCGCACGACCTTCACCGGCAGAGTCGCCCACGCCGAGGTCGCCCGGCACATGGCCGATGCGGATGTCTTCGTCCTGGCCAGCGACGTCGAGGCGGGAGGCACCGTGCTGGCCGAGGCACAGGCGCTGGGGTGCGTGTGCGCGGCCACCCCCACCTGGGCGGGACGATTCATGGTCGAGCCGGCCACCGGCGTCGTCCTGCCCCGCCGGACGCTGGAGGATGGAGACGCCCTGGTGGCGGAGCTCACCCGGGCACTGGTGGATATCGAGCGAGCACTGAGCCAGGCATCCCCGCGCTGGACGCCCGAGGCGATACGGACGCGGGCGCGACGGCGCTTCAGCGAGGAGGCCTTCACGGCCACCAGCCGCCGCTTCTACGACAGGGCCCTGAAGGCCAGGCCCGCCCAGAGCTGAGAATCAGCCCGCCAGGCGCGCGTAGAGGGCGTCGAGGCGCTCCACGACGGCGGACGGCGCGTGCGCGGCCAGGCACCAGGCCCGGGCCCGCTCCGCCGTCTGCTTCGCCTGATCGGGGTGGTTCAGCGCCCAGCGCACCCGTTCGGGCAGGGTGTCGGCGGTGGAGGCGATCACCGGCACGCCCGGCGCCTGCATGACCACCGGTCGGCCCAGGGCCATCGCCTGCAGCTCGGTCATGCCCGGCACCCCGAAGGAGTGCTGGCCCACAACCACCTCCGCACTGGCCATGAGGTCCAGGAACGCCGGACGGGCCATGAGCGGGTGCAGTCGCGCACCTGCCGTCTCCGCCCGGGGGGCCAGGACGCCCCAGCTCACGCCGTGGACCTCGATGCCGTCGGCCACGAGGGCCGCCACGGCGTCGACGAGCGCCTCGCCGCCCTTCGTGTCATCCCAGCGCGAGGAGAAGACTACGCGGCCGGGCACGGGCCCGGGCCGCTCGCCTCCCATCGCCTCCAGCGACAGGGGGTTGGGCAGCCACTGGGCGTCCGGGCGCAGCGCGGTCACCGCCTCGGCCAGGTCCTGGGTGGAGTACAGCACCGCGGCCGCGTTCTTCAGGCCGAGGAGCGTCAGTTCCCTGGCCACCGGACGGTGCAGATCCATGCGCACGTCAGAGCCGTGCATGTGCAGCACATAGGGCGTTCGCGTCCCCCAGCCGTAGTATCCGTTGGGTCCGTAGTGGACGTGCACGATGTCGGCCCCCGGGCGCGTGCGCAGCCAGCGCACGGCGTCCACCGCCCGCCTGGCCGCAGCCGGCACCAGGGGGCCGCGCACGGCCGGCAGGGTGTAGAGCATCCAGCGGTGACCCGTGGCGCGCGCCTGGGCCACGAGGGCCGAGCCGACGCCGGCGACGTCGCCCACGTGTGCGACCTTGAGGTCCAGGGGGCTGCGCTCCATTCCTCGTCTCCCGTCTGCGCGGTCCGGGGCGAGGGCCCCGGCGGCCGGCGGCCGCTGCTCTAGGATAGTGGCTCGACGGCGGCGCGGGCCGCCGGAGGAACCGGAGACGAGCATGCCCACAATGGTCTTCCACACGCCCTTCCCCATTGACCGCCAGGCGCGGGCCGCCTCGGGGATCCGGCCCTGGCGGATGATGGACGCCTTCGCCGCCCTGGGGTATGAGGTCCTCGACGTCACCGGCACCCCCGCCGAGCGCCGCAGGCGTGTGCGCGCCCTCGCCCGCCGCCTGCGCGAGGGCCAGAAGATCGACTTCCTCTACTCCGAGTGCGCCACCATTCCCACCATGCTCGCCGGGGCGCGCCACCTGCCGCCCCACCCCGTCCTCGACCCGGCGCTGTTCTCCCTGGTGCGCCGTCACGGCACCCCCACGGGACTGTTCTACCGCGACATGTACTGGGCCTTCGAGGACTACGAGGCCTCGGTGGGCCGTCCCCTGGCCACTCTCATGCGCGCCGTCTACCACTACGACCTGGCCTGGTACCGGCGCCTGGTCGATATCCTCTTCCTGCCCTCGGCGCAGATGGGCCACTACGTCCCCGTCTTCCCCCCCGACCGCATGGAGCCCCTGCCCCCTGGGGGCGTGGTCGTCGACGACCATGTGCCGGGTGAGGGCCTGCGCCTGCTCTACGTGGGCGCCCTGGGCGGTCACTACCGGCTCCAGGAGTGCGTGCGCGCCGTCGCCGCCGCGCCCCGGGAGGTGACCCTGACGATCTGCACCCACGAGTCCCAGTGGGAGGCCGCGCGCGCCGACTACGAGCCGCTCATGGACGATCGGGTGCGCGTCGTGCACCGCTCCGGGGAGGGCCTCGAGGCCCTCTACCGGGAGGCCGACGCCGGTGTCCTGCTTGTCGAGGCCAACCAGTACCGGGAGTTCGCAGCCCCCGTCAAGCTCTTCGAGTACCTCGGCCACGGGCTGCCCGTCCTGGCCACCGCCGGGACGCTCGCCGGGGACCTGGTGGCCTCTCGGGACTGCGGGTGGACCCTGCCCTACGACGCCGGCGCCATCGGCTCCCGGCTCACCGCCCTGGCTGCCGACCCCGCCCAGGTCGAGCGGGCCCGGACGCGTACGCGTGAGGTCCGCGCCGACCACACCTGGGAGGCCCGCGCCCAGCGGGTTGCGGACGTCCTGGGCGCCGTGCGGCACGACTGAGTCCCTCAGCGAGCCTTGGGGCCCTTCGAGTGGGCCTCCGCCAGGAGCATCTGGGCGACCCGCGGAGCGGCGCGCCCGTCGCCGTAGGGATGGGCCCGCTCCGGGGCAGGCTCGGCCGGGCGTGGCCGGGAGGCCGCCCGCTGCAGGGCCGGGCCGGGCTCGACGAGCGTGTTCCAGCCCAGCTCGACCGTCTCCACCCACTCCGTCTGGGGGCGCACGGTGGTGCAGGGCACGCGCAGCAGGAAGGCCTCCTTCTGCAGGCCGCCGGAGTCCGTGATCACGCCGCGCGCGTGGAGGGCCGAGGCGATGAGGTCGGGGTAGGCCAGGGGCGGGAGAACATGCAGCGACCCCCGGTCGGTCAGGCTCAGGCCGTGCTGGCCGCACTTGGCGACCAGGCGCGGGTGGGCCAGGAGGACGACGGGGTGGTCGACCTTGGCCAGGGAGTCGAGGATGTCGCGCAGGCGCGCGGCGTCGTCGGTGTTCTCCGCCCGGTGGATCGTCGCCAGCGAGTAGGAGCCGGCCCCCAGCCCCAGATTGGCGGTCACGGGGCAGGGGGAGCCCGCAACCCGGTCGCGCACGCTGAGCAGGACGTCGGTCATGACGTCCCCGACGACGCGCGTGCGCTCCGCCAGGCCCTCGTGCTCGAGGTGGGCCGCGGCCACGGCCGTGGGCGCCAGGAGCAGGTCGGCGGCGTGGTCGGTCAGGACGCGGTTGATCTCCTCGGGCATGGCCCGGTTGAAGGAGCGCAGGCCGGCCTCCAGGTGCGCCACCGGCACATGGAGCTTGACCGCGCCGAGCGCCCCGGCCAGCGTGGAGTTCGTGTCCCCGTAGACGAGGACCCAGTCGGGCTTGAAGCGTCCCAGGGCGTCATCCATGGCGCCGAGCATGGCGCCGGTCTGGTGGCCGTGGGACCCCGAGCCCACCCCCAGGTGGAGGTCCGGGGCGCTGATGCCCAGGTCCTGGAAGAAGACGTCGGAGAGCATGGGGTCGTAGTGCTGACCCGTGTGGACGATCGTGTGCTCGACCTTGGCCTCGTGCAAGGCGTGGTCGACGGGAGCGAGCTTGACGAACTGGGGCCGGGCTCCCACGACGGACATGACGCGCATGCGCTCACCTTATGCCAGGCGCCGTCGTCGTTCCCTCCCGCCCGGAGCCGCGGGGCCGGGAACCGGGTCCGGCCCGACTCAGGCGGGCCCCGCCAGGTCGCCGAACAGGTGGGCGGGCTCGCACCAGGTGTCGCGTGTGAAGGACCGGGCCCACGCCCCCGGCACCGTCCAGCCTCCCAGTAGGCGGGCCGCCAGGAGCGGGCGGGGCATGTCCGTCACGAGAGCGTCGAAGCCCATGGGGGAGTGCAGGGACGCCCACGCGGACAGGCCCCGTTCGGCCGCACCCAGCAGGTGCGCTGCCTCAAGACCGGAGCGCAGGCGCGAGCGCGTGGTAGCAGGCACCCTCGTCACCTGGAAGTACCCGGCCGCCTCCTGCCCGGTCACCCGCGCCCACAGGTTGTCGATGACCGACTGGTAGAAGGAGCGAGAGACGGTCAGGGCCGCGCTGCCCCGTGCCCAGGCCTGCCACATCTCGACGTCGAGCATGGGCAGGGCCCACTCCAGGCCCAGCTGCTCGTAGGCCCGCATCGAGTTGTTGATGTACTTCGTCTGGCGCTCGCGGATGTTGTAGCCCTCGATGACGCTGCGCACGACCCGCCCCTGGGTCGCCGCAGTGGCCGCCGGCTGCGTCGTCGGGGCGGTCATGCCGCCGAGCGTCAGGGCGCGGCGCACGGGTGGCGCCGTCCAGGCGCTGCGCTCGGCCCGGTGAGCACGCCCGCGCAGGGAGTGGTGGTGGCGCAGCAGCGCCCGGGCCACTGTCGCGCGGGAGACGGGCAGGGCGTCCAGGAGCCCTTCGTCGTGCATATTGCCCACGATCGTGTGGCCGGGCAGGACGACGTCGCCCCGCTGCAGCACGCCGTCGTCCATGAGCCGGCACAGGGCGTACCAGTCCTGCACGTGCGGCAGGGCCGACAGGGCGCTGGCCTGGCGCAAGAAGGCCGCCGTGCGCTCGGAGTGCCACACCTCCAGCAGGGCGGCGCGCCCGATCTCCACCGCGTGCCAGGGATAGCCGGCCGAGCGCGCCACCGACTGCGAGACCGCCATCTCCCGCGTTCCCGGCAGCCCGTAGGTGAAGGTCAGAACGTCCTCCACCCCGTGCAGGCGCAGCCAGGCCACGAGCAGGCGCGAGTCCAGGCCCCCCGACAGGGGGATGACCAGACGCCGTCCGGCGGTGCGCTCCAGCAGGCGGCCCATGGTCTTATCCAGCGCCTCCAGGAAGAGACCGCCGAAGGCCTCGGGGTCGTCGATCTCATCATCGGTGTAGCGGAAGAAGGCGTAGTCGTCCTGGACGGGGCGACCCGTGGACCGGTCCACCGTGACCACGGCGCCCTGCTCGACCTGGTGGATGTCCTCCAGGAAGGTGCGCGGACCCGTCACGAAGCCCGCGTCCTGAAGCTCCTCGAGGGCCGGGACGCAGGCGACCGGGTCATCCAGGGCGCCCAGGACCGCCTCCGTCGAGTCGGCCACGAGCAGACGGCGGTCGTCGCCCCGCCCCGTCACCGTCCAGAACAGGGGCCAGGAGCGCAGGCGGTCTACGGCCAGGACGATGCGCTCCTCCTCCACGCGCACGGCCGCCAGGCGGCCCGGGTGGTCGCGCAGGACGGCGGGGGAAACGGGGTCGGGGCAGGGATGGTCCGCGCGCGCCACGACGACGGCACTACCGGCGCCGCCGGGGTCGGTGGAGCGGGAGCTCTCCGCCCAGCCGGCGGCCGTGAGCCTGAGATCGATCTCCACTGTGCTCTCCTTGATGCGTGAGCGCCCCGGCCGGGCGCCACCGCCCACGATTTTATCGCCGCCCGCTCCTGCTCCCAGCACCCGGTGGTCCATAGTAAGATCCTCGCGTACGACCGTTGGCGCAAGAGAGGACACGTGAGCCGCGTGAGTACTGGCGCAAATGTGGTCGGACATGACGGAGAATGCCGTCGCGGTGAAGCCTTTCTCCCCGCCGAGTGCCGGCACCCGCGGCGCGGCGCGGGCGCCCGCAAGCCTCACGCGGTCCTGGTCAGTCGGCTGTTCAGGCCCGAGCCCGCGGCAGCCTCCTTCGCGCTGGGGGCGATAGCCGACGGCCTGGTGAACGGCGGATTCGACGTCACCGTGCTCACCAGCCGCGCGCCCAAGGAGTTCACGGTGCCTGCCGAGCCGCGACTGAGGGTCAGGCGCGCTCCGGTGCTTCGCGACAAGGCGGGGTATGTCCGCGGCTACCTGCAGTACCTTTCCTTCGATCTACCCCTGCTTCCCAGGCTGCTGCTGGTGCGCAGGCCCGACCTCGTCATATCCGAGCCTCCGCCGACGACGGGTGCGGTCGTGCGCCTGGTCTGCGCACTGCGGAGAGTTCCCTACGCCTACCGGACCGCGGACCTGTGGTCGGAGGCCGTGAAGGAGGTCGGTACGCCGGCACTGGTGGTTCGGGCCCTCACTCGCGTGGAGAACTGGGTGCTGAACGGGGCCGCCACCCTCATGACCGTGCATGAGGGGATGGAGAACCGGCTCGCCCTGCGCGGCATCAGGGCCCGGACCCGCCGGCTCGGGTTCGGGATCGACACGGACCTGTTCCGCCCCGAGGGCGAGCGGATCGAGGGGGCCGGGCCGCTGTTCGTCTACGCGGGCACGGCCTCGGAGGTGCACGGCGCGGAGATATTCGTTGAGGCATTCAAAGCGGTGCTGGAGAAGGTCCCGTCGGCGCGGCTGGTGTTCGTCGGCCAAGGCGAGGCGTTCGGCAGGATCAGCGAGCAGGCCGGGGCCATGCCGGATGGCGCTGTGACGGTGCTCGGGAGGAAGACGCCGGAGGAGACGGCCGTGTGGCTGCGATCGGCGGTCGCCACCCTGGCCAGCATCAAGCCGGGCCCGTACGACTTCGCCTTCCCGACCAAGGTGCTCGCCTCCGCCGCCTGCGGAACTCCGGTCATATATGTGGGTGCACAGGAGGCGGGGAGCAGGATAGAGGCAGCGGGACTGGGCGTCGCCGTCGCATACGATGTAGAGGCGGTTGCCGCTGCCATGACCGACAGCGCTGAGGCGTATACCGCCTCATCCGAGTCAGCAGGCGTGGCCGAAGGCTCGAACACGGCTCGGTCGACGGCGCTGCAGCAGTGGGCGCTGCAGCACGTCTCTGCCGAGAGACTTGGGAGAAGAGCCGTCGAGATCGCATTGGAGATCGTCTCGGGGAGCAGGCGTAGCCGCGTATGACATCGGTTATCGAGTGGGTTTGTGTCTTTCCCTTCATGCTTGGCCTCCTCGCCCTGATCTATGGGCCGGGATACTGCTTGGCGACGATTTTCAACACGGGCCCCTTTGTGGTCCGAGTCGCCGTCGCGCCGGCCTGGACCTTCGCCTTTGTGGGATTGACCAGCATTGTCATGCACCACTTGGGGGTGCCGTGGAGCAGGTACAGCTACGGCACCGTGCTCCTGGTGCTTGTGGTGGCGGCCGCACTGACCAGGACCGTCACGTGGCGTTCTCGCCCGCCTGGTATGAAGCGCGTATGGCGGCGCCTGGCCGCGATCATGCCGAAGGCGCTGGGCGTGCTGGCCGCGTGGATCGTCACCGTCCTGCCCATCATGGTGATGATGGGGCCGCGTGAGGTGATGCAGGGAGGGGACGCTCCCTATCACTACAACCAGCTGTGGTTGATGGCGCAGACGGGGAACGCGGACCCCTTGACGGCCAATCAGGGTCTGCTCGGGCTCAGTGGAGACCATTCGTTCTACCCGAATGTCTGGCATGCGCTCGGGGCGTTGATGAACTTCCACTCCCAGTACTCGCTCGTGGTCGGCAATGTCATTCTCCTGATAGTCCCTCTTCTGTGGCTCATCGGCATTGCCGTACTGTGCCAAAGACTGTTCCCCGAGAACCGCTTGGCCTGGATGTGGGGCCTGGTGGCGACCTTCATGCTGCCGGCTTTCCCGCTGAGGCTGGAGCTGATCGCCGGGATATGGCCCTATGTCATGGGCGTGTCCGCCGTCCCCGGCTACCTGGTCTGGCTCCTGGAGATTGCGAGGAACCTGCATGTTTCCCGTGCCACGTGGCGGGTGAGGGCGGTGGCGGGCCTGGTCCCGCTCGCCGGTCTGGCGATGGCTCACCCCTCCGCCGCAGGTGTGGTCTTCTGGGTTGTGGCTGTGCTGATCGTCTGGTTCCCCGCCCAGTGGGCCGTGTCCGCGTACACCCGGGGAGACAGGCTCCGCGCTTGGAGGTACGGCGCCGCAAGCGCGGCCATCGCCGTCCTCATTGTCGCCTTTGTTGTCTCTCCGGGTCCGCAGCAGTCGCAGTTCGGGCGCTATCCGAGTCGAGGCTGGGAGGACTTCCTCTCCAAGATGGCAATGCTGGCGACGCTGCGCCTGAAGGGCAGGGACTTTCTGGGACCGCTGGTGCCGGTGTACCTCTCGGTGGCAGCGCTCACCCTCCTTGGTCTCTACCTGGCGTGGAAGAATCTTCGTTACAGGTGGCTGTGCCCGCTGTGGCTAGGATTCATGGGAATGCTCCTGGGGAGCCTGGTATCGATACCGTTCCTCACCCACGTGTCCAGCCTTCACTATGCCGACTCCTACAGGGTGGTGGGGACCTGCACCATTGTCGTGGCCCCGTTGTTGGTTCTGGCCATGAGCCACCTGGTCGAGCGCTACTCCAAGCGTTCTAGGTACCCGGCCCGCGCGACCACCTTCGGGAGCGCGGTCCTTGTCGTCGCCGTGGCGACCGCGCTGCTGCTGTTCCCCTTGCGATCGGATCTGAGGAGCGCCATCGAGCCCGAGGAGTTCAAGGACTCTCGCTACAGCTTTGACAGCGGGGAGCTGGACATGATGCGTCGGCTGGCGTCCGAGGTCCCCCGAGGAGAAGTGGTGATCGGGGACCCGGCAGTGGGAACGGCCTTCCTGCCCGCAGTATCGGACGTGAAGGTTGTCTGGCCCTACATGGGGTTCTCGTTCTCGGATCCCGACGGGAAGTACCTGGAGCAGCACTTCTCGGAGATTCGTTACGATCCCAGGGTGTGCCAGATCGTGCGGGACAACAATATTCACTACTATTACCAGGACAGGATTTCGTGGTTCAACGGCGCCCCTACCACGAAGTGGCGTCCAGGCCTGTACGCCGTCGACGTGTCGAGGGGATTCACCCTTGTGGACCAGGGCGGCACGGCCTCGCTCTACCGCATTGACGAGTGCTGGCAGTCCCCGTCCGAGTGATGGTCCCGGGCGGATCACTCTGGATGATTGATCCCGACGGGGCGCGAGCCGGACCAGGTGAGCGGTACGCGCCTGCGCTTGCCCTCTTGCCCCTCTTCGCCGAGATCGGTTCACTTCCGGCTCGAGATCGGTCGGGTTCCGCGTCGAGATCGGTTCGAGGTGCCGGCCTGTCGCTCGCCGGGCGCACCGGGTGCCGCTGCACCCCGGACAGCAACCGCCCCGCGCATCTTCAATGTCCCGCACTGCCCGACCCACACCGCGAAATCGCGGAATCACGCCGGTCCCCGCAGTGCTTCGAGGCCGTCGGACGTCCTGGAGCTGCGTGGGCTGATCACTTCTCCCGCCTTCAGGCTCAGTCATCGAGATGACTGACTTCCCTCCAGCAGGGCCCGTTGGCAGATGCCCGCTGGCCTCCGTGAACCGATCTCGAGCCGGAGATCTACCGATCTCGGCGAAGGGGGACGCGGTGCCGGCACGGTGCCGGCGCTGGCTGCCCGGACGGGATGTGCTCCGGCCGGGGGCTGCCTCCGGGCAGTGTCTGCGGTCAGGGCGGGAGCGGTACCGCGCGCTCGTGCACCCCGGCCGGCGCGAGCCTTGCGCCAGCGGAGCGAGGCCGGTGCGGGCGGTCGCATATGAGTCGAGGATCTCTTCCCGGGGCGGCCGCGTGCTAGTATCCTTCCGGCGGCCTGCTCCTTGAGAGGTTTTGTGCTAACACGTGGAATTGTCTCAGGAATAGGGTGCCTCCCCACACCCAGCGATGCGCATCCCGACGCAACCCTGATCGCCCCCTATCAATAGCCCCTCCACGCACAAAACGACGAAAGGACGTACCCGAATGCGCATTACCGTTGTCGCCCTCGGAAAGATCGGGCTGCCGCTGGCGGTCCAGTACGCTGAAAAAGGCCATGAGGTCATCGGCGTGGACGTCAACCCCGTCACGGTGGAGGCCGTCAACGCGGGCCGGGAGCCCTTCCCGGGCGAGGCGCACCTGGCGGACAAGCTCGCGGCCCTGAACCCGGCCACGGGCAACGGCGCGCTGCGGGCCACCACCGACTACGCCGAGGCGGTTCCGGGCGCGGACGCGATCGTGCTGGTGGTGCCCCTGTTCGTCGACGACGCCACCTGGGAGCCGGACTTCACGCTCATGGACGCCGCCACGCGCTCCCTGGCCGAGCACCTGACGCCGGGCACCCTCATCTCCTATGAGACGACCCTGCCGGTCGGCACCACCCGCGGCCGCTGGAAGCCGCTCATCGAGGAGATCAGCGGCCTGGCCGAGGGCGCCGACTTCCACCTCGTCTTCAGCCCGGAGCGGGTGCTGACGGGCCGCGTCTTCGCCGACCTGCGCCGCTACCCCAAGCTCGTGGGCGGCCTGGACGACGCCGGCACGGCCGCCGGCATCGCCTTCTACGAGGCCGTCCTCGACTTCGACCCCCGTCCCGACCTGCCCCGCCCCAACGGCGTGTGGGACATGGGCACCGCCGAGGCCGCCGAGATGGCCAAGCTCGCCGAGACCACCTACCGGGACGTCAACATCGGCCTGGCCAACCAGTTCGCCGTCTACGCCGACAGGGCCGGATTCGACATCGAGCGCGTCATCGACGCCTGCAACTCCCAGCCCTACTCCCACATCCACCGCCCCGGCATCGCCGTGGGCGGCCACTGCATCCCGGTCTACCCGCGCCTGTACCTGTCCACCGACCCCGACGCCTCCGTGGTGCGCACGGCGCGCCAGTTCAACGCCACCATGCCCGCCTACGTCGTGGGCCGCGCCAAGGAGCTCCTCGGGGACCTGGCGGGCCTGCGGGCGGTGGTGCTGGGCGCCTCCTACCGCGGGGGCGTCAAGGAGACGGCCTTCTCCGGCGTCTTCCCCACCGTGGACGCCCTGGGCGAGGCCGGCGCCGAGGTGCTCGTCCACGACCCCATGTACACCGACGACGAGCTCGCCTCCTTCGGCTGGACCCCCTACCACCTGGGCGACCGAGCCGATATCGCCATTGTCCAGGCCGACCACCCCGAGTACCATGACCTCGCCCCCGCCGATCTTCCCGGAATCAGGCTGCTTCTGGACGGCCGCCGCATCACCGACGCGGGCAAGTGGGCGGGCGTGCCCCGCTTGACCATCGGAGGAGGGGAATGATGCACGTCGTCGCTGGCGTCCTGCTGGCGGCTGCACTTCTGGTCGCCCCCGGGCTGCTTCTGGCCCGTCTGGGGGGCGTGCGCGGCTGGAGCGCGGTCAGCGCCGCGCTGCCGCTGAGCTGCGCCGTCATCGGTACGTCCGAGATCGTGGCCGCGATCGGCGGGTGGGCCTGGGTCCCCTGGGGCTGGGCTACGATCGCCGGACTGACGGCGCTGGCCGCCGCTGTCCTCACCATCGCCCGCCGCATCTGGTTCGGGCGCTGGCTGCCCGCCGGCCCGTTCCGGGACGGCTCCGGTTCTCGGCGCCCCGACCTGCGGGTCCCGGCCGGGGTGGTGGCGGCGTGCCTCATCCTCGCCGTCGGGATACTGGCCGGCATAGGATCGATGTCCACCCCGGCCCAGTCCTTCGACATCGTCTTCCACCTCAGTGCCGTCCAGGCCATCCGACAGCTGGGCAACGCCTCCAGCTTCGGGAGCATGGCGGCGCTCTACCAGGGCACGCCCACCTACTACCCGACAGTGTGGCACGGAGTGGTCGCGCTGCTCCCCGCCGGCGTGGCCGTCGCCTCGAACTCCATGGCGCTCGTCGTGGGAGCCCTGGCCTGGCCGCTCGGCATCACCGGCCTGCTCGTCGAGGTCCTCGACGACGGGCGGCCCCGGAGCCGTACCGCGATCGCGCTGGGCGCCGTCCTGAGCGCCGCCACGGTGGGGGCCCCGACCATGCTGCTGGGCACCCTGGCGGTGTGGGCCTACAGCCTGAGCGTGGTCTGCCTGCCCGGAGTGGTCGTCCTGGGCCTGCGCCTGATGCGCTCCCTGCCCTGCGAAGGCGCTTTCGAGGACGCCTTCGCGCAGGACGCCCCGTCGGCCCCGGCAGCCCCGGCAGCACCGGCAGCGCCGGCAGCGCCGCTCTCCAACCTGTTCATGAACGGCCTGCTGTTCGTGGGCGGAGGGGCCGGAGTGGTTCTGGCCCATGGCGCGGGGACCTTCAACACCATGGTGCTGCTCGGGCCGCTGGCGGCCGTCCTCGTCGTGCGCCTGCTGCGCGCCGGCGGCCGGCGCAGGGCGCTGACGCTTCGCGTCCTGGGAGTGCTCGCCGTCTGCGCCCTGATAGGGGCGTGGAGGATGCGCGAGTCCCTGGCCTGGGTCTGGAAGTATCCCCGTTCCGGGGGAAACCTGCTGGGGGCCCTCGGCCAGTCGCTGCTCGACCTGCCGCAGTACGGGGCGTTCGCCTTCAAGGGGGTGCCGATGAGCATCGGGCTGCCGCTGGGCATTGTGGTGTGCGGCCTGGCGGTGCTGGCGGCCGTGCGCGTGCCCCGGGCGCGCCCGTGGCTGGTGACGGCCGCGCTGGCGCTGTTCCTCATCACGCTCGTCGGCGGACCGCAGTGGTGGGGGCGCCGGATCGGCGCCCTGTGGTACCTGCAGAAGGCGCGCATCCAGCCGCTGGTCATCATCCCCGGCCTCGTCCTCGCCGCCATGGGGCTGCGCTATCTGCTCGACAGGCGCCCCGGGCGCAAGACGGTCGCCCTTCTTCTGGCGCTCGTGTGCGTCACGGCAGTGGGGCGTCTGCCGCTGCACGCGAAGCTGGTGCGCTCGGTCCACGACGCCGACCGGATCGCCTACGGCACGATGCTCACGCCCGAAGAGGCGGAGTTCGTCTCGGGCCTGGGCGATCTCCTTCCCGAGGACGCCGTGGTCCTGGGAGCGCCCTCCCGGGGGGAGAGCTACCTGTGGTCGCTCGGGGGCGTCGACGTCGTCTACCCGCTGCGGTCGAGGCCGACGGTCGGATCGGCTGCGGACAGGCTCGCCGGCGCCGCCCCGGATCTGCGCCCGGGCTCGACGACCTGCCGGCTTCTGCACGAGGTCGGGGCCTATTACTATCTCCGGGCCGACCGGACCGGGACCATGTGGGAGGACCGGCAGGCGCCCCTGCGCTGGGACAGGGCCCTGGCCGACTGGCCCACGGACGGCATGGAGCCGGTGGCGTCCGCAAGCACGGTCAGCCTGTGGCGCATCACCTCCTGCGGGGACTGAGCCCCTCATCGGGACCGGTTCGCTTCCGCGCCGAGACTTCCGCGCCGAGACTTCCGCGCCGAGACTTCCGCGCCGAGATCGGCCGCGAGCCCCCGCTGCCCTCGGTCCGTCGCAGCGCGTCCGGGCCCGGTGCGCCGGGCGCGCCCCGGATGGGGCACACTTGGGCCCAGTCCACGGAAGGATACGGAAGGATCCCCAGTGAGCCGCACGAACGTCGTCGCCGTCGTCGTCGCCTACAACCGCCAGGAGCTGCTGCGCCGGTGCCTTGACGGCCTGGCGGGGCAGACCGTCGCCCCGATGGGCACGGTCGTGGTGGACAACGCCTCCACCGACGACTCCCGCGAGGTCGCCTCGGCCCACCCGCTGGGCGCACACGTCGTCGCGCTCCCCACCAACACCGGAGGCGCGGGAGGGTTCGCCGCCGGCATCGCGCGCGCCCTCACCCGGTTCCCGCAGGCCGAGTGGATCTGGATCATGGACGACGACACCGTCCCCACCGCGACCGCCCTGGAGGCCCTCCTCCGGGCCGCCGAGGCCTACCCGGGCGCCCCGGCGCTGCTGGCCTCCAGGGCCGTGTGGACCGACGGCACCGAGCACCCCATGAACCGCCCCCGCACCCGGCCCGCGCTTCCGCCGGCGCTCCACCGCCACGCCGCGCTCGCCGGCGCCCGGCAGATCCGCACCGCCTCCTTCGTGTCGATCCTGCTCGACGCGCGCGCCGTGCGCGAGGTCGGCCTGCCGCGCGCCTCCTACTTCCTGTGGAACGACGACTTCGAGTACACCTCCCGGATCCTGCGGGGGCGGATCGGCCTGTACGTGCCGGCATCGGTCGTGCACCACCTCACCAGGGCGCTGGGCTCCTCGGACGCCGACCCGGGGGAGCGGTTCCGCTTCGAGGTGCGCAACAAGATCTGGACCTTCCGCGACTCCGAGGGGCTCGGGGCCCTGGAGCGGGCGGCCTATGAGGCGGCCACGGCCCGCCGCTGGCTGCGCGCGATGGCGAGCTCGGCCGACCGGGGCGCGCTGTGGCGGGCGGGCCGCCAGGGCCTGCTCGAGGGCCGCGACACGGGTG
>ERZ772917.1124-NODE-1124-length-16513-cov-153.567384_pt1 | contig 16513 bp, 14 predicted proteins | sample MGYA00511187_ERZ772917 | MGnify/ENA primary metagenome ERZ772917 (study PRJEB29015, sample SAMEA2737925) | human oral metagenome | biome: human oral; feature: human-associated habitat; material: dental | place: China | collected 2012 ... | reverse complement strand
CGACCGCCCTGCTGACCGCGGACCTGCGCGCCCCCGGTGGTGACCTGGCCGCGCTCGCCCGCCAGGTCCGCGGCGGCGCCCCCGCCTGGCGCACCGAGGCCAGGCGCCTTGAGCAAGCGGGTGAACGGGCCCTGCGTCGGCTGCCGACAGGCGCACTGGGGGCGTACCCGGGCACCGGAGCCGGGCGGGCCGCAGCCGCCCGGGCCGCCTCCGAGGTCGTCGGTCTGGCCGAGGCGGCCGGGCTGGTCGCCGCCCTCGCCCGCCCCGAGTGGGTCGCCCGCCGCCGCGGGGACGCCCCCTCCCCCGGGCAGGAGGCGAGCTACGTGACGGTCGGCGGCACGGGCCTGTGCGTGGCGGCGGGCTCGGTCCTGGCATCGGCCGAGTGGATCGCCGTCGCCGACGTCGACCGTTCCCCCGGACGGGCGGAGGCCCTCGTGCGTGCCGGCGCCGCCATCGACGAGGAGCTCGCCCTTGAGGTGGCCGGCGCCTGGCTCACCGAGTCCGAGACCATGAGCTGGCAGGGCAGTCGCCTACGGGTGCAGCGGCGGCGCTCGCTCGGTGCCATCACGCTCAGCACCACCCCGGCCGCGGCCCCACCGCAGGCGGTGGCACAGGCCGTCGTCGAACGCTGCCGCCAGGAGGGGCTTGAGGTCCTGCCCTGGGGTGAGGGGGCTCGGCTGCGCGCCCGGATGCGGCTGCTGCACGAGACGCTCGGCGACCCGTGGCCCGCCGTCGACGATGCCCACCTGCTGGAGCGCGCCGAGGAGTGGCTGGCGCCGGCGGCCCAGGCGCTCGCCGGTGGGCGGCGCCTCGACCTGGAGCGTCTCGACGTCGAGGCGGCGCTGCGGGCCCTGCTGCCCTGGCCCGAGGCGGCACGGCTGGACGAGCTGGCGCCCGAGTACCTCCAGGTGCCCTCCGGCTCGCGCGTGCGGGTCGACTACGACGGCGAGCGGCCGGTGCTGGCGGTGCGCGTGCAGGAGTGCTTCGGCTGGGACCGGACACCGGTGGTGGCCGGGGTGCCCGTCCTGCTGCACCTGCTGTCGCCCGCGCGCAGGCCGGTCGCCGTCACCGACGACCTGCGCTCCTTCTGGCAGGGGCCCTACCAGCAGGTGCGCCGCGAGCTGCGCGGGCGCTACCCGAAGCACGCGTGGCCCGAGGACCCGTGGACGGCGCCCGCCCTGCGGGGGACGAAGAAGCGCGGCTGAGCCCGCGCCGGCTCAGGCCGTCCGGGCCGGGTGCGCCTCGGGTACACGACCTCGCTCGGAGCCGGGTGCGCCTCGGCCCGGCTCAGGCCGCCGGGGCCGCGAGCGCCTCGCGCATGACGTCCAGGCCCACGGAGCCCAGCCGCAGGGCCCTCATGTGGAAGTCCTTGAGGGACTCCCCGCGCGCCAGGGCCTCGTCGCGGGCCGACTCCCACAGGCGCTGGCCGATGGCGTACGAGGGCGCCTGCCCCGGCCAACCCAGGTAGCGGTCGAGCTCGAAGCGCAGGAAGCTCTCCTCCATGGCCACGTTCTCACGCAGGTACGCCCAGGCCGAGGCGGCGTCCCACCGTCCGGGCCCCACGCCGGGCAGGTCGGCGAGCTCGGTGGGCCGCTCCTTGCCCAGGTGCACACCGATGTCGAGGACGACGCGTGCGGCCCGCAGGCGCTGGGAGTCGAGCATGCCCATGCGGTCGGCCGGGTCGTCCTGGAAACCGAGGTCGGCCATGAGGCGCTCGGCGTACAGGGCCCAGCCCTCGCCGTGTCCGCTCACCCAGCAGGCCAGGCGCCTGAAGGAGTTGAGCTCGCCACGCAGCCAGGTCTGTATCCCCACCTGGAGGTGGTGTCCGGGAACGCCCTCGTGGAAGACGGTCGTGCGCTCAAGCCAGGTGGCGAAGTCCTCCGTGCCTGCGGGCACGGACCACCACATGCGTCCCGGCCGGCTGAGGTCGTCGCTGGGGCCGGTGTAGTAGATGCCGCCGGTCTGGGAGGGGGCGATACGGCACTCCAGGCGCCGCAGCTCGGCCGGCAGGTCGATGTGCACGCCGTCGAGCGCCTCGATGGCGGCGTCGGAGGTCGCCTGCATCCACTCCTGCAGGGCCCGGGTGCCGTGCACCGTGCGGGCGGGGTCCGCGCGCAGGCGGTCGAGGGCCTCACGCACGCCCGTGCCCGGCCCGTACAGGTCATGGGCGATCCGGCGCTGCTGCGCGTCGATGTCGGCCAGGTGGGCGCGGCCCCACTCGTAGGTCTCGTCCTGGTCCACCCGGGCGCCGAGGAACAGGCGTGAGAAGCGCTCGTAGCGCTCACGCCCGACGGCGTCCTGCGGCTCGGAGCCGGGCAGGACGTCGCGCTCCAGGGCGCTGGCGGTGCGGGCGTAGGCCTCGCGGGCGACGGCGGCGGCCTCAACCAGCTCCGCGGCCAGGGCCTCAGCCACCGGCTCGCCGTCGGCGGCGGCGGCGCCGGCGACGAGGGTCGTGAAGGAGGAGCTGGTGGCCTCCGCCTGGTCACGGCACTGGCCGATGACGGCCCGCACCAGCCTGGCGGGTGGGTGCAGCCCCCGCTGGCGGGCCGCCGCCAGGGAGGCGAGGTGCCCCTCCAGGGCGCGCGGGACGTCACGCAAGGCGGAGGCGACGGCCTCCCAGTCCTCGGTGCTCGCCGTCGGCATGAGGTCGAAGAGGTCACGCACCTGCTGCACGGGTGACTCGATGACGTTGAGGTCGCGCAGCTCCTCACCGGCCTCGGCCAGCTCCTGCTCGATACCCAGGCGCTCACGCATGGCAGCCACCGTCACCCGGTCGACGTCGTCGGCCGCGGGGACACCGTCGAGCTCGCGCAGCGTGCTGCGGCGCAGGTCGTCGGCCGCCTCGTGGCCGGCAGGAGAGTAGTCGTCCAGGGCGCCGCGCCGCCCCTCCAGCCCCGCGCTCACAGCGAACTGCGGGCTGAGCTCGGCCAGGCGGGCGACGTAGCGCTCGGCGACGGCGTCGACGGCAGTGGGGGTGCGTGAGGTGCTCATGGGCGGATCGTAGCGGCGCAGGCACCGGTCACGGGGCGCGGCGCCCGGACCGGCGCCGTCGGAGACAATCGGGGTGTGAGCACCGTACCGTCCTGCCCCGACCTGCCCGCCCCGCTCGGTCCGACCGGGCCCTACCGCATCGCCATGGTGTGCACCGGCAACATCTGCCGCTCCGCCATGGCACAGGTGGTCCTCACCGACCGGCTCGTCGCCGCCCGGCTGGGGTCCGACGTCGTCGTCACCTCCTCAGGGGTCAGCGACGAGGAGCACGGCAACCCCATCGACCCGCGGGCCCGCCGCCTGCTGCGCGAGCGCGGCTACGGCACGGGGGACGATCCCGCCTCCCGTGCGGCCGACGCGGTCATCACCGGGCACCGGGCGCACCGGGTCACCGACGCCGAGCTGGCCGGGCACGACCTCCTCCTCGCCATGACCAGCGCCCACCGGCGCGAGCTCGTGCGTCGCGCCAAGCGGGCCGGCACCCCGGTGGAGCGCGTGCGCATGTTCCGCGCCTTCGACCCGGCCGCCCCCGCGGGGGCCGACGGGCGCGAGCTGGACGTGCCGGACCCCTGGTACGGGACCATGACGGACTTCGTCGACACCCTGGAGGTCGTCGAGAGGGTCTGCGACGCGCTCGTCGAGGCCCTGCCCGGTCGGCTCAGCCCAGCCGCGCCGTCAGCCAGCCGGTGAGCGCCGACAGGTACTCGTCGCGGGCCGGCCGCGGCGACAGCGCCAGGTCGTGCACGCCTCCGGGCACCTGACGCACCGTGACGTCATCGCCCAGGAAGGGTGCGCGCGCTACCATCTGGCCGACGTCGAGCACGAGGTCCTGACGCAGCGCGTCCTGGGCGGTGAGCTGGCTCCTGTCGACCCCGGCGGCCGACTCGGTGGAGCAGCACAGGAGCACCGGGGCCTCGATGCCCAGCCCGTGGTGGACGTCGCGGTGCGCGCGCCGCACCGCGGCCATGAAGCCCGCCCTCACGGGGAAGGACGGCGAGGGCTTGAGCGACAGGTCCCAGTCCCACTCCCCTCCCCACCGCCGGTGCAGGGTGCGCGCGTACAGGTCGTCGCTCGCGTCCCCGACCGTCGCCCCCACGCTCCAGTCGGCGACCTGCTCGTCCTCTCCCGCCCACCCGGGCACCCCGGCGGCCAGGGGCTCGTCGATGATGATGCGGTCGGGGTCGTGGCGTGAGAGCAGGTCGACGAAGGCGGAGCCGTAGGAGCGCATGAGGCCCCCCGCCTGCAGGTCCAGCCACGGGGAGTTGAGCGTCACCGCCTCCACGGCCCCCGGGTGGTCGGCCACCCACAGCAGCCCCTGCAGGCCGCCCGTGGAGTGGCCGTTGAGCACCACCGTCGAGTGTCCGTGCTCCTGGCGGATGATCCGCAGCGCCTCGGTGATCTCCTCGTCGTACACGCGCATGTCGCGCGTGTCGTGGGGGGAGCGGTAGCCGATCCCGGCGCGCCCGCAGGCGCGCAGGTCCAGGGCGTAGAGCTCGTAGCCGACCCCGGCGAGCGCGTCCGCCAACCACGTCTGGAAGAAGTAGTCACTGCGCCCGTGCAGGTGCAGCAGGGCGCGCGCGTGGCGCGGCGCCCCTCCGGGCGGGGGCACGGCCCCGCGCTGGTGGACGAGCACGGCGTGGTCGGCACCGGGGGCGTCCTCGCTCACGCTGACCGGGATGCGGCGGGCGACCCACGGCTCACCCAGGAGGTCGGGCTCAAGGCGGGGCTCGGCGGAGGCACTCATGGCCGCATCCTGGCACCTGCCACCCGGTCGTGAGTGACCTTCATCCCTCGCCGTGTCCTTGAACGATCGGGGGGTATGCACCTATCGTGTGCTGGACCATCCAGAGCAACCGAGAGACCTGGCTCGACGACGTTGCAGCAACCCCCGCTTCGCGGTGCGGGTGCTTCCGCCAGGACCGATGGAGGAATGAGTGAGCGACCTGTCCGTACCCACACTCCCCGGCTCGGCCGAGCAGGAGCCGATGATCTCGCTGCGTGACGTCCACAAGGTCTACACGCTGCGCGACGGCACCAAGGTGCGCGCCCTGGACGGCCTGAGCCTCGACGTCGCACCGGGCTCGATCCACGGCGTCGTCGGCACCTCCGGGGCCGGCAAGTCCACGCTCATCCGCTGCCTCACCGGCCTGGAGCCGGTCACCAGCGGCCAGGTGCTCGTCGCCGGCCGGGACATCTCGCACCTGTCCTCCCGTGAGCTGCGTGAGGCCCGCCGTCAGATCGGCATGGTCTTCCAGCACGCCAACCTCCTGGAGCAGCGCACCACCGCCCAGAACATTGCCTACCCGCTGTACCTGGCGGGTGTGCCCAAGGGTGAGCGTCACGAGACGGTCGCCCGCATGCTCGAGCTCGTCGACCTCAAGGAGCGCGGCTCCTCCTACCCGGCCCAGCTCTCCGGCGGCCAGCAGCAGCGCGTCGGCATCGCCCGCGCGCTCGCGGACCAGCCGGCCGTGCTGCTGTGCGACGAGCCCACGAGCGCCCTCGACCCGGAGACCACCCGCTCGATCCTCACGCTCATCCGGGACGTGCGCGACCGGCTGGGAGTCACTGTCATCATCATCACCCACGAGATGAGCGTCGTGCGCTCCGTGTGCGACTCCGTCAGCCTCCTGGAGGCCGGGCGCATCGTCGAGTCGGGCCCCATCGAGGAGGTCGTCGCCGACGTCACCTCCCGTCTGTCCCGCGAGCTCGTGCCCCCGCCGGCCGTGCCCGACGGCGTCGTCCACGCGGGCGAGACCGTCGTCGACGTCGCCCTGACCGCGCACCCCGGCCAGCCTGCGGCCGCCCAGGTCCTCGCCCTCGTGGCCGAGCAGGGGGCCGACGTCGCCGGAGGCGTCTTCGAGACCCTCGGCGAGGCGCAGGTGGGTCGCCTCGCCCTCACCCTCCCGGCTGAGCGCACCGAGACGGCCATCGCCGTCCTGCGCGCCGCCGGCGTCCACGCGGAGGTCCGCGCATGATCCCCTTGACCGCCCCCACCCTGTTGGCGCACCCGGTCCTGCCGCTGCTGGCGGCCGCGTCCGGTGACGGCACCTGGTTCGACCGCAAGGTCATCCAGCAGAAGCTCGTCACCGCGATCCTGGAGACCCTCGGCATGACCTTCGTGTCCGGGGCGCTCGCCATCGTCTTCGGCCTGCTTCTGGGTCTCGCGCTGGTCACCACCGGCAGCCGCGGCCAGCACCGCAACCGGTTCCTCTACGAGGCCCTCTCGCAGGTCGTCAACTTCGGCCGCTCGATGCCCTTCATCATCCTGCTCGTGGCCATCATCGCCTTCACCCGGCTCGTCGTGGGGACCTCCATCGGCTGGCAGGCGGCCTGCGTCCCGCTGACCGTCGGTGCGATCCCCTTCTACGCGCGCCTGGTCGAGAACGCGATCGCGGAGGTCGGCGAGGGCAAGGTCGAGGCGGCCCTGATGATGGGTGCGACCCCCACCCAGATCACCTGGGGCGTGCTCGTGCGTGAGGCCCTGCCGGGGCTCATCAGCGCCGGCACGGTCACCTTCATCACCCTTCTCGGCTACTCGGCGATGGCGGGCACCGTCGGCGGCGGTGGCCTGGGCGACCTGGCCATCCAGTACGGGCACAACCGTAACTGGACGGACGTCATCATCATCACCGTCGTCATCATCGCCGTCATCGTCGCCGTCATCCAGGTTGCGGGCGACCTCCTCGCCCGCATCGTCGACCACCGCCGCCGTTAGCTCCCGGCACGGCCCCCTCCCAAGCCCCCACACAGGAAGAGTAAGGACACCGTCATGGCCTCCACCCTCACCCGTCGTTCCGTCATCACCGCCGGAGTCGCCTCCGCCGTCGCGCTCGGCCTGAGCGCCTGCGGCTCCTCGGACTCCGACCAGGCCTCCACCGAGGTCGACGGCGTCGCCGTCGACGGCTCGATCACCACCATCACCATCGGCGCCACCCCGAACCCCCACGTCGAGATGCTCCAGTGGATCCAGGACAACCTGGCTGCGGACGCCGGACTCAACCTCGACATCGTCGAGATCACCGACTACCAGACCCCCAACTCCTCCCTCGCGGACGGCTCCCTGGCCGCGAACTTCTACCAGACGCCCAACTTCCTGGCCCAGCAGATCGAGGAGAAGGGCTACGACTTCGTGTCGGTCGCGGACGTGCACATCGAGCCCATGGGCATCTACTCCGCCAGCGCCACGAGCATCGACCAGATCGCCGAGGGCTCCTCGATCACGCTCAACAACGACCCGGCCAACACGGCCCGCGGGCTCAAGCTCCTCGAGGCTGCCGGTCTCATTAAGCTCGACCCGGGCGTGGAGATGCCCTCCGACCTGGACATCAAGGACAACCCCAAGAACCTCAAGATCGTCACGGTCTCCGGTGAGCAGGTCGCCACGACGATGTCCGACGCGAATGTCGGCGCCGTCGTCCTCAACGGCAACTACGCCATCGACGCGGGCCTGACCCCCTCCAAGGACGCCCTCAAGCTCGAGGAGGCCCAGGGGTCGCCCTACGTCAACCAGCTCGTCGTGCGCACCGCTGACAAGGACAACGAGGCTCTGAAGAAGCTCGCCGGACTCATGAACTCCTCCGAGTTCGGCGCCTGGATCGCTGAGCGCTGGACGGACGGTTCCGTCGTCGCCGCCTTCTGAGACTGGTGCCAGGTCCCGCTCCTGGCTGCACGTGACGGTCCCCCGCCTCTGCTGAGGCGGGGGACCGTCACGTGCGTCGGCTCAGCCGGCCGGGGTGTAGCCGTAGAGGCTGCCGGTGTCGACGTCGTAGCCGACGACGAGACGCTCGTTGACGAGCGCAAGCTGGTCGCCGGACATGGCGTCCGTGCCCTCGAAGGAGATGGCCTCACCCGTGGCCGAGTTGTACATGAAGACGAAGACGTTCTCGGTGGTTCGCGTCTTCAGGTGCACGGTCGCGGTCCGGTTGTCGGAGTCCATTCCGACCCGCGTCGCGCAGGAGGAGGACGTCTGGGAGATGACGTCGGTCGAGCCGCCGGTCGTGATCGTAGGAATCTCGACGGACGGGCCGTCGATAGCCTCGAAGCGCTCGAAGCAGTCGGAACCGCTGCCACCCGAGTACGCCCGACCGACGATGCCGTTGGGCTCGCCGTCGGCCCACATCTCCCGGAACTGCTCGCGAGTGCGCTGACTGGCGCTGTACAACGGCGTCTCGTTGCCGGACCACAGCGGGTTGCCCGCGTAGTCGCCGGTCGGTGCCCCGCCCTCGACGCCGTACTCGTACATGTGCCAGGTCGTCAGAGTCTGGTCCCAGGAGACGACCGTCCAGCCGTCAGCGGCCGACCAGACCGCCCAGTACTGCAGGGCCGGCACCTCGAAGGACACGGCCTCGCCCGTGTCGATGTTGAGAGCCGCCTGGTCCCCCACGAGGGCGTAGCGCGCGCCGTTGCGGTGGTGGACGGCCTGGGGACGGGAGAGCTGCTCGAGGGCGCTGTGACTGTCCTTAACGGTGGCGGTCCACAGCGGCATTGAGCCGCCCGGCTCCCAGCCGGAGCAGGAGTTGGAGCCCGAGCAGGTGATGACCCGGTCCTCCATGACGACAGGCCGGTCCTGCTCCGCCCAGGGGGCGGAGGAGACGGCCCCGGTGGCGAGGTCGACGAGCAGGCTGCCGTGAACGAGCGTTGAGTCGCTCCACACCTGGAAGGCGGGACTGCCCGGCGTGCCTGTCTTCAGGTCCATCGTCGCGGTCCACAGCTGGCTGGCTCCCGCGTCGCTGACGCTGTATCCCGTGAGCGTGGCGTCCGTGTTCGCGCCGCTCGGACGCTCGACGGCCACAACGTAGTCCTTGGCGACGACGATCTCAGCGTTCGCGGGGAGCTGGGTGGACCACACCTGGTGTGCGCCGTCGGACCAGCTGTCGTCTGCGACCACGAACGGGCGCCACGTGGTTGCGCTCATCGCGGTGCGCTGATCGGATGAGGTCATCCATCCGAGGGCGACGACACCCGCGAGCGTGAGCGCACTTGCCACGACAGCGACGAGTATCACCAGCCCCCCGGGTTTCTCGGACTGGCGCGGGGGTGAGGCGGAGGGTGACGAGGACATGGTGTGATGCTAAAGGGGCCGGAGCCGTCGGTCAGCCCCTGGACGGTCACGGACCGGATTCTGGCTACCACTACCCACGGGAGGCACCGCCGGGTGCGTAGCCGCGGACGGTACCGGAGCCGGCGTCGTAGCCGACGACGAGGTCCTCGGTGACCAGGGAGAACGTGTTGCCGCCCATCGGGTCAGTCCCCGCGAACTCGATCCTTGTGCCGGTGGCACCGTCATAGAGGAAGGAGAAGGCGTTCGCGGTCAGCCGGGACTCCTCGCGCACAACCACGAGGTCGTGCTCGGGCGACACGACGGCGTCATCCCTGCAGGAGGAGTTCGCGGCGATGACATTGCCCTGTTGCACGGGGGCGGTCGGCAGCTCGATGGAGGGGCCGTCGCCGCGTTGCACGGCAACGAAGCAGTGGCCCGTCGGGTTCTCTCGGGTCGCCCAGCCGAGGGCGCTGCTGTGGTCTCCGTCGAGCAGGGAGCGCAGATCCTCCCGGGTGAGGGGATCGGAGCTCATGAGGGCGACCTGACCTTCCGGCAGAGGGCTGGTGACGGCGTAGGAGTTCACGGGGGCCCCACCACCGAGGTCGAACTCGTACACGGTCTGGCCGTCACCGTCGGAGTCCCGGGCGACGATCACCCACCCCTCCGCGGTCGACAGCAGAACCCAGGACGCCAGCATCGGCATGTCGAACAGCACGGGCGCGCCGGTGTCGATATTGACTGCCGCCAAGCTTCCCACGACGGCGTAGCGCTGGCCGGAACGGTGCAGCACAGGCACCCGTCCGATGTCGTCCTCCGACAGACCGAAGAGGTTGGCGTCCAGCATGCTCCACACGGGGGTGTCCACGCCCGGGGCCCAGGCTCGGCAGGGGTGGTTGGAGGCGCAGGAGATGACGCGGTCGTCGAGGACGAGGGGCAGCTCCGTCACGGACCAGGGTGCGGTTGAGATCTCGCCGGTCGCCAGGTTGATGAGGGTCGTGCCGTGCACGAGGGTGGAGCCGTCCCAGATCTGGAAGGGGACACCACCGTCGTTGCCCTCCGTGAGGTCGGCGATGGCGGTCCACACCTGGGTGGCACCGGACTCACTCACCTCGTAGCCCACGAGGACGGCAGAGCGGTCGTCCTTTCCTTCTCGCTCAATGGTGATGAGGTGGTTGCCGACGGTGAGGACCTCGGCGTCGGCGGCGACGCCCAGCTCCCAGACCTGCTGGGCACCGTCGGTCCAGGCCTGGGAGGGGACGGCGTAGGGCAGGGTGTTGCTCGCGCTCGCGGCAGCGTGCTCGTCCGAGGAGACGTACCAGCCGACACCGATGACACCGGCGAGGGTGAGGCAGCCGACGACGAGCGCGATGACGACTCTGAGGACGGAGCGCTTGACGCGGGGCGCGTGGGCGGCCGTGGGGGCGTCGAGAACAAGCGGGGCGGTCACGCTTGGATGCTAGGGCTCCCCCGTGGCGACGACGACGGGGTGCGGTCCCCACGCTCCCGTCGGGACCGCCTGGCAGGCGTCAGTCGACGATGCCGTAGAGACGGTCGCCGGCGTCGCCCAGGCCGGGGACGATGTAGGCCTTCTCGTTGAGGCGCTCATCGACGTGGGCGGTGACGATGGTGACGTTCGCGCGCTCGCCGATGGCCTCCTCAAGGGTCCTCAGGCCCTCGGGGGCGGCGATGAGGCACAGGGCGGTGACGTCGCGGGCACCGTGCTCCAGCAGGTAGTCGATGGCGGCGACGAGGGTGTGACCGGTGGCGAGCATCGGGTCGATGACGTAGCACTGGCGGCCGGAGAGGTCGTCGGGCAGGCGGTTGGCGTAGGTCTCGATCTCCAGGGTGTCCTCGTCGCGCTTCATGCCGAGGAAGCCGACCTCGGCGGTCGGCAGGAGGCGAGTCATGCCCTCGAGCATGCCGAGCCCGGCACGCAGGATCGGCACGACGATCGGGCGCGGGGCCGCCAGGCGGCGGCACTGGGCGACGGCGACGGGGGTCTGGATGCTCACCTCCTCGGTGCGCGCCTCCCGCGTGGCCTCGTAGGCCAGGAGCGTGACGAGCTCGTCGACGAGCTGGCGGAAGACAGCGGAGGGGGTCTTCTCGTCGCGCAGAACGGAGAGCTTGTGGTCGATGAGCGGGTGGTCAGCAACGTGCAGGCGCATAGGACCAGCCTACGGTGCGCGCGTCGTCGCCACGGGAGGTCGGACGGTGCCGTCGGTCAAGGAGGCGGGCGCGCCGCCTCGTCGGTGCCGCGCCCGCCCGCCGGTCAGCGCCGCTCGGAGAAGAAGGTGCGGAGCAGGGACTCGGACTCGGCGGCGCGCAGCCCCGCAAGGACCGTCACGCGGTGGTTCGCGCGCGGGTCGCGCAGGACGTCGCGCACACTGCCGCAGGCGCCGGTGCGCGGTTCCCACGCTCCCAGGACGACGGCGGCGATGCGGGCGAGCTGGATGGCGCCTGCGCACATCGTGCAGGGCTCCAGGGTGACGACGAGCGTGCAGCCGTCCAGGTGCGAGTCCCCCAGCGCGGCGCCCGCGGCTCTGAGGGCGCGGATCTCCGCGTGGGCGGTCGGGTCGTGCTCGGCCTCGCGGGCGTTGGCGGCCTCGGAGAGCACACGGCCGTCGGGAGCGAGGACGACGGCGCCCACGGGGACCTCACCGCTCTCCCCCGCCACGCGGGCGAGGTCGAGGGCACGGTCCATGGCGGCGCCGTAGCGCTCGTCGACGAGGGTCACGGCCCCAGCCTCGCACGTCGGCGGCCGTGAGACAGGCACCGTTGCCGCACGGGGCGCGCGGGCCGCCGGTCGGGGAGTGAGAGAGGTCGCAGGGGCGTGGGATTGGGTCTGAGGCACCCGTCCGTGTACCCTCGTGCTCCGAGGTAGTGTGTCCGAGCGGCCGAAGGTGCAGATCTCGAAAGTCTGTGTGGTTCATAGCCACCCTGGGTTCGAATCCCAGCACTACCGCCACCCGGGGAGCCCGGTGCCCAGCGAGACGTTGGAGCACCGGGCTTCTGCCGTACGGGGCGCCGGGCTCCGAGGCCCACGAGCTGCCGGGGCCCACGGCTCACCGCATGCGCCGCGCAGACCTTATTCCGGCAGGACGAAGGAGCAGCCGAGCGCGAAGGGGAACCCGGGCGCCAGGAGCGCGTCGACCACAGGCTGGGCCATCTCGATGAGGCGCTCGACGTCGAGCCCCTCCTCGCCGTCGGCCCGGCTCAGCAGGCTGGGGTAGGCCACCTCCAGGTCGAGCAGGGTCATGCCGTCGCGGCGGGTGGCCTCGGACCAGGTGGGGGTGGCGACGTCGAGCAGTGTGCCCAGGTGGAAGCGCATGACGGAGCTGGCGTCGACCTCGCTGGGCACGGACAGCAGGTGGTGGGCCTCGGGGTCGCGCGGGGCCCGCAGCGTGAACAGAAGGATGGCGCCGTCACGAGCGGCACGCAGCATGAGGCGGGCGACGTGCACGCTGAAGCCGGTGATGTCGAAGTCCTCGACGCGCTCCCCCATGGCCTCCTGCACGCTCAGGGGCCGGCCGAGCGGTACGGGCGCACCGTCCCGGGGGTCGTTGACGGCCCGCAGCCCCGACGGCGACGCCGCCCGCAGCAGCAGGACGGGCCCCTCCTCGCCGTCTCGGGCGGGGACGAGCGTGCCGGTCTCGACGTGCTCCACCCAGCCGGACGGGGTCGGGGAGGGGCCGGGCTCGGTCTCGACGTCACCCAGGCCCAGGACGTGGGCGAGGTCGGTACCGTCGGTGGGGCGGTACCACTCGATGTCGGTGCCGTCGTGCCAGATGGGGACGACGCCGTTGAAGGGCACGCCGAAGCGGACGTGGCGGGGGCCGGAGGGCGCGGCCGACGCCGGGGGGCGGCCGTCGCCGTCGGCGCCGGGCAGCGGCGGCTCCATCGGGTCCTCAGCCTCGCCGGTGCCGGTCCTGCCCACGAAGTACTCGCTCACGCACGCAGGCTACCAACGCCGCCTTCCCTCATCCCGACGCCCTCAGGCGCCGCTCAGCAGGACGCGAAGCACCTCCGGCGCGGCGAAGCGTCGCGTGCCCGACGCTCGACCCACCTCCTCCAGGATGCCGAGGTCGACGAGCTGGCCGACGACGGTGTTGGCTCTTCCGTAGGTCACGTCCGTCTCCCTCGCGACCGTCCGGACCGTGAACGACGGCTGGGCGACGGCGAGGTCGACGACGCTCAGGGGGAGGGCGGAACGCAGGCTGGAGCCTCGCACCCGGTCCCTCAGCGTCTGGCGGACGTCGACGAGCGCGAGCATCTGCTCGCGGGTCGTGTCGGCGGCCTCTGCGAGCCCGTGGGCGAAGAAGGTGAGGAAGGTGTCCCAGTCTCCCTCGGTGCTCACTCCCAGCAGGGCGTCGTAGTACTCGGAGCGGCGCGCCTCGAACCAGGGTGAGACCGTGAGCGTCGGCTCGGACAGCAGGCCGTGACGCAGCAGGGTCAGGACGATGAGGTAGCGCCCGAGCCTCCCGTTCCCGTCCCGGAAGGGGTGGAGCGTCTCGAACTGGTAGTGGGTCATGCCGGCGACGACCACGGGGTCGATGCGCTCAGCGTGGTCGGTGCCGACCCAGGTGAGCAGGTCCTCCACGCCGGCACGCAGCTGGTCCCCCGGGGGCACCGGTACGAAACGCGCCGCCTCGACAGGAGTGCGATCGCGCCCGGCGCCCGGCGTCCGTCCGATGACGACCTGGCCGGTGCGCAGCCGCCCCGGCTCTCCCTCACGCGCGGTCCCCCGCATGAGCCGCCCCTGAAGGTCCTCGAGGAGCCCGAGGGTCAGGGGACGTCCCTCGTGCACCCAGTCGAAACCGAGGTTCGCCATGGCGACGTAGTTGAGGATCTCACGCATCTGCGTCGTGGTCGGGGACTCGTCGTCGGCGGTGAGAACCTCAGCGAGCGGCGCGTAGGTCCCCTCGAGGGCGGAGGTGGCCTGCGCCTCCCTGCGCAGGGAGGGCGTACGCAGCAGGTGGGGGCTGGGGAGCCGGCGCGCCGTGGCGTCGAGCGCGGCGAGGGCGCGCCCGGCCGCGGCCACGGCCCGGTGCGTGGCACCGGCCAGCTCGGGCTCAGTCTCCGCAAGGGCGACGGGGACGAAGGCCTGGTGCTCCCACGACCCGCGCCGGGGGTCGGAGCCCGAGATGCTGACGAGCTGCCCCATCGCAGGGTTCCTGAACATGGTCACGTCCACGATATGAGTCTAAGCGGCGTTGTACGACATATCCACAGCCTCGATGTCACACAACGGACCCTTGTGTGACATCGAGGCTGTGGACATGTCTGTTTACTGAGGTGGTCGGAGCTGGCGGCTGTGCACAGGCACGGGCACGGTCACCGCCCCGAGGGGTGTCAGAAGTGCCAGCCCTCGTCCCCGGTCGCCTCAGCGGTACCGATGACGAGGCGCGAGAGCAGCCTTCCTGTGGCTCATTCGGAACCTTGCGCGTCGGAGGACGAGGGGCCAGCCGAGGGGACGGCCCCTCGGGGAGCGGAGGGTGAGGTCAGTCGGTCAGGCTGGCTGCGGTGCGGATGGCGTCGGCGAGCTTTTGCGGGCGGCTCCACATGGGCCAGTGGCCGGTCGGCAGGTCGACGACGTCCACCTGGGTGAGCTGGGCGACGGCACTGAACATGGGGTGCCCGTGGGCGGCCAGCTCGGGGACCTGGGCACTGGGCAGGGAGCAGCAGATGAGGGTCGTGGGCACGTCGTGGCGTGCAGCGTTGGTCAGCGTGACGCGCGCGCGAGCGACTGCGGCGGGCTCGGGCACGGCCCTGGAGCGGAATCGGGCGAGGTGCTGGTCCTTGAGGCCTTCCAGGCTCGCTTGCTGGCCCAGCGTATCGAAGTCAGGTAGCGGCAGCTCGGGGACCGCAGCCGGAAGGTCGGGTGCGAAGGCGCCGCCGTCGACCATCGGGCCGGAGTCGACCCAGATCACGCGACGGACCAGCTCCGGGTGCCTGTCCAGGACGAGGCTCATGGGCCCGTTGGCGCCGCTGTGCCCCACCAGGACGGCATCGCCACCCAGCTGATCCAGCACGCAGGCAATGGCCTCGGCCTGCTCGTCGAGTGTCCGCGCCGCACGCTGGGGGTCCTGCGGGTCGAGGCCAGGCAAGGTCAGGGCCGTGGCCAGAACACCTGCGGAGGTCAGTTTCTCGATCACCTCGTCCCAGGCCCAGGCGCCGAGCCAGTAGCCGGGGACAAGAACGATATGCGGCTGGAGCGCCGAAGGCGATGTCGATGTCATGCAGCGAGTCTTGCAGGGGGCACGGTCAGCAGGGTGTCACTATTTATGGCATGAATGTTGCTGGGGTCGGGCGGTGAGGCGGTCGGAGCGGCTCCACGCGCTGACCGAGTCACTGCGCCGGAGCGGAAACCGTGGACGGACCGCCGAGCAGCTAGCGACCGAGCTCGAGGTGTCGGTCCGCACGATCAAGAGAGACCTGGACGCCCTCGAGGCGTCCGGGCTGCCGCTCTGGTCACGGCCTGGCCCCGGCGGCGGTTACGGGCTGGTCCACGGCGGAGCACTACCGCCAGTGACCCTCACGGACGCTCAAGCCCTGTCACTCCTCACCGCCGTCGCGGCAGCCCCGGACGCGCCCTACTCCGATCTTGCCGCCGCCGCGGTCCGCAAGATCATGGATGTCCTCGATCCACACACACGAGCACGGGCCGATCAGCTCGCTTCACGCGTGTGGGTGAACCCAGCGGCCAAGGTCTCGAGAGTCACTCGTTCTGCGTGTGAGCAGGCCATGACTGAGCAGCGCGTCCTGCGCATCGACTACGTCGCCGCCGACGGCGCTGCCACCCGGCGCGACGTCGAACCGATCCTGTTCGCCAGTACCGACGGCACCTGGTACCTCGTGGGATGGTGCCGCCTGCGCGATGCCGTGCGCTGGTTCTCGGTCAGCAGGATCCGACGGGCGAGCGTCACCCGCGAACCGTGCACGGGCCACACCGTCGCTGAGATCGGCACACCCCCACCCACTGCTACGAGCGTGGGAATCAACCGCGGCTGACCTCCCGACCAACGTCCCCGGTCAGTACATCTCATGCTCGGCGCATGGCGCACGCCTCCGATGCCGCACGGACCGGACGACGGCCGCCGACCTGGCAGGAGCCCGTGGATGGGTCCGGGTGTTGCGGGGGGCTCGATCAGTGGCTACGGGCCGCAGCGTGTCTGACTGAGGTGAGGTGGGCCAGGGACGAGTGCGGCCGGTGGTGGTGTTTCTCCTTCCGGTCGCCGATGGCGACCCGAGCGTGGGCCAGGGGCCAGACGCAGGTCGTCCGGCAGCCCTCCGTCCTCCGTCAGCTGGCGGAGCACCTGCTCAGGCGCGTGCCACACCCCTCGTCGTCGACAACATGGTTGAGCCTTCCTACCCACCCTCGTGGGCCACGAGAACTCTCACACAGTCCGGACTCACCGACGGGAGTCACGTCGTTCTCCCGAGGACCGGAGCACACGGACCTCCGCTCATCAGAACGGGCCATCA
>ERZ772917.1122-NODE-1122-length-16532-cov-14.980033_pt1 | contig 16532 bp, 14 predicted proteins | sample MGYA00511187_ERZ772917 | MGnify/ENA primary metagenome ERZ772917 (study PRJEB29015, sample SAMEA2737925) | human oral metagenome | biome: human oral; feature: human-associated habitat; material: dental | place: China | collected 2012 ... | reverse complement strand
AGGCGCCCGCTCCCATGATCAGGTTGGTGTAGGCGTTGAAATCGCAGTAACCGCAGCGCACCCGGCAGTAGGGGACGTGCAGGTACACGGAGAACGGGCGCCGGCCGCCGCCGGCGCCCGGGGCGGCGACTCCACGGGGCAGCTCCCCGTCGCCCGGCAGGGGCGCGCCCTGGGGCTGGGCGGGGCTCACGCCCTGCGCCCCCGCCCGGGCTCCCCCTCGCCCTCATGCGCCCCCTGGTCTGCGCGCTCCCAGATGAGCCTGGGGGCCGGACGCATGGCCGCACCCCGCTCCAGGCGACTCAGGGCGGTCTCGGCCCGGGCGGGCTCCCAGGGGTGCTCAGTGCGCACGACTCTCAGGTCCCGGATGGTGCGACCCGCGTCAATGCCGCGCTGCTCGAAGCGGGTCATGACCCGCCCCGCAAAGCGCTCCGACCAGCCGCCGCGCACCCCGGCCGGCGAACCCGGGTCCGGTCCGTTGCCCAGGCTCCCCTCCACGGCGGTGTCCGCCCCCAGGTCGGGGCGGGCCCCGGCGTCGTCGTAGCGGAAGTAGGGGGCCGTCATGTCGGGCTCCAGCCCCTCGGGCAGCGCCGAAACCGCCTCCAGGACGTCGCGCATCTGCCAGGCGTAGTCGGACCAGTCGGTGGCCAGGCGCCACACGCCACCGGGGCGCAGCACGCGGGCCACCGAGTCGGCGAAAGCGGGAGTCACCAGGCGGCGCTTGCGATGGCGCGGCTTACGCCAGGGGTCGGGGAAGAACACCCACACCTCGCTGACACTGCCCACTGGCAGGGCCGTGGCCAGGAGCTGGGAGGCGTCGGCGGGCGCCACCCGCAGGTTCCTGACGCCCTGGTGCCCAGCGGCCGCCACAATCCGGGCGATCGCCTTCTGCCACACCTCCACCGCCAGACAGTCCACCCCGGGGTTGGCCTTGGCGTAGGCGATCAGCGCCTCCCCGCTGCCGGAGCCCACCTCCACCACCAGCGGCCGCGACTGTCCCGAATGCCCGAAGGCCGCCGCCGGGTCGAGGCGGAAACCGGCCGAGACGGTGCGCACGGCGTCAGCCCGCGGCACCCTCACCAGGTAGCGGGGAGACAACTCCTCCAAGGTGCGCGCCTGCCCGGGGCGCAGCCGACCGCCGGCGCGCGAGAAGGAGCGCACGCGGGAGTGGATGGCGTGGGACCACGGTGGGTGCTGCTGGGGGCCCACTGGGAGCTCACTTGTCCCGTCCGGTGGGAGTGTCAGCCCCGAGAGCCGCAATAAAGGCCTCCTGGGGGACGTCGACGCTGCCAATGGCCTTCATGCGCTTCTTCCCCTCCTTCTGCTTCTCCAGCAGCTTGCGCTTGCGGGTGATGTCGCCCCCGTAGCACTTGGCGAGCATGTCCTTGCGCAGGGCCCGGATGGTCTCCCGGGCAATAATCCGCGACCCGATCGCCGCCTGGACGGGCACCTCGAACTGCTGGCGGGGAATGAGCTCCTTGAGGCGCTTGGTCAGCCTCATGCCGTAGGAGTAGGCGGCGTCCCTGTGGACAATGGCGCTGAAGGCGTCAACCTTGTCCCCATTGAGGAGAATATCGACCTTGACCAGGTCGGCGGACTGTTCGCCCTCCATCTCGTAGTCCAAGGAGGCGTAACCGCGAGTGCGCGACTTCAGCGCGTCAAAGAAATCGAAGACGATCTCCGCCAGCGGCAGAACGTAGTGCATCTCCACGCGGGTCTCGGAGAGGTAGTCCATGCCCTGCATGGTGCCCCGCCGCGACTGGCACAGCTCCATGACCGTGCCCACGAACTCACTGGGGGTCAGGATGGTGGCCCGCACCACCGGCTCATGAACGTCCACGATCTTGCCCTCCGGGTACTCCGAGGGGTTGGTGACGGTGTGAACTGCCCGATCCTCGGTGGTCACCCGATAGACCACGGAGGGGGCGGTGGAGATAATGTCCAGGTTGAACTCGCGCTCCAGGCGCTCGCGAATAATCTCCAGATGAAGCAGGCCCAGGTAGCCGCAGCGGAAGCCGAACCCCAGAGCCACAGAGGTCTCCGGCTCGTAAGTCAGGGCGGCGTCATTGAGCTTGAGCTTGTCCAGGGCGTCGCGCAGGGCCGGAAAGTCCGAGCCGTCCACCGGGAATAGGCCGGAGAAGACCATGGGCTTGGGCTCCTGGTAGCCGGCCAGGGGCTCGGTGGCGGGGGCGGCCGCAGAAGTGACCGTGTCGCCGACCTTGGATTGGCGCACATCCTTGACCCCGGTAATGAGATACCCGACCTCACCCGCCCCCAGGCCCGCCGAGGGCTTGGGCTCAGGACTAATAACGCCAATCTCCAGCAGGTCGTGGACGGCACCGGTGGAAAGCATCTCAATGCGCTCGCGGGGCTTAAGCGCCCCGTCAACGACACGTACATAGGTGACCACGCCCCGGTAGGTGTCATACACGGAGTCGAAGATCATGGCCCGGGCGGCCCCCCTGGGATCGCCCACCGGGGCCGGGACTGTGTGAACGATCCGGTCCAGGAGCTCGGGCACGCCCGCTCCGGTCTTGCCCGAGACATGGAGAATGTCGTCGGGCTCACAACCAATGAAGGAGGCGATCTCCTCGGCGTGCCGCTCCGGTTCGGCGGCCGGCAGGTCGATCTTGTTCAGCACCGGGATAATGGTCAGGTCGCCCTCAATGGCCAGGTAAAGGTTGGCCAGGGTCTGAGCCTGGATGCCCTGGGCGGCGTCGACCAGCAGCACGGCGCCCTCGCAGGCGGCCAGTGACCGGTTGACCTCGTAGGAGAAGTCGACGTGCCCGGGAGTGTCGATCATATTCAGGGCGTAGGTGCGCAGGACCCCTCGGGCATCAGTGGCGGCCCAGGGCATGCGCACAGCTTGAGACTTGATCGTAATGCCGCGTTCGCGCTCAATATCCATACGGTCCAGGTACTGGGCGCGCATATCCCGGGGGGCGACGACGCCGGTGGCTTGGAGCATGCGATCGGCCAGAGTGGACTTGCCGTGGTCGATGTGCGCAATGATCGAGAAGTTGCGCAGCAGTTCGGGGGCCGTGTCCGCGGGGGTGACGCTGGCGGCCTGCTCGGGCGTGGGGATCGGTGACACGTGGGCTCTTCCGAGGGTCTCGAAGTTCATGGGCCGCCCCGGGCGGGGCAACCGGCCCTGGAGCGGGCGATCTGACTACGAACCAGTCTCCCACGCCCAGTGGCCCGGCAATGACGGCCCGGGCCGCCCGGAGCCCAGCAGTGGCTCACACTCCTGGCCAGTGGACGGCTTGAACGCCACGCCGCCGGGCCGGCATTCCCAGGCGCCTCCAGGCGGTGGCGCGGAGTCGACGGCGCCGCCCCTGCCCGGCGCTGGGCGCAGGCGCCCTGGTCTCCGCTGGTCTTCGGGAGGGGACATGACAGCCGGGAGTGGTCGGAGGTAGCCTCACCGGCGTCCCTGCCGGGGCCCGCGCCCCGGCCACCGTCCAGTACTTCCCCGAAAGTCTGATATGTCCGAAGCACTGCTCGCCAAATTCGTCGTCGTGGCCCTGGCCGGCCTTCTCGGCACCGCCGTCTCTCGCCTCTACCAGCGGCGCAGGCGACTGGAGTCCGGCCGCCTGACCTCCTCCGCCCCCGGGGCCGCCCCCATGGTTACCGAGGTGGCGCGCCAGCGGCCCGCCGGGTTCCTCAAGGGCCTGGCCTGGTTCTTCATTGTCATCGGGCTGGTCGCCATCCCTGCGGGGGCATTCATTCCGGACATTATCGGCGTCATTGCTGTGGCCGCTTTGGGCCTGCTCATCGCCGGCATTGGGTGGTACATACTCCGGTCCTACCAGAACTGCTCCCTGGTGGACGGCCCTGATGCCGCCATTATGACCGATTGGCGGGGGCGCACCACCACGCTGCGCCACGACGAGGTCGCCTCCTACTACCGCGCGTACCGCTCCCAGAACGTCATCCTCAAGGACGTGCGCGGAAAGAAGTACTCCCTGAACCTGTCCTGGTTCTCAGCGCCCCTATTCGCCCTGAACATGGCGCGCCTGGAGGCGGAGGGGCGCATTGTCCCCAAGTTCATTGGGAATCCCAAGAAGACGGCCAACCGCATCGAGGGGGTCGAGTACGCCTTCGGCGTGCGCCTTCCCGAGAGGTTCAAGGCCGTGCTGGAGATGGGGCCGGGCGCCAATCCGGGTGTGTTCCAGCGCGACCCCGCCGCTCCTGCGGGCCAGGGCTGGTCCGGCGAGAACTACCAGCACTGGCTCACCAATCTGAACGCGGCACTCGCCTAGGCCTGACATTCTCCGGGCCGGAGGACCCTGAAGGCTCTGAGAAGGTCCGCGGGGCACTCGTGCGCCTCACCGGCGCCCGGTTCCCTGCGCCCGGGGCACTATCCACCTGGTATCCACCTGGTGCCGCACATTTGCGCTTTGCCCCGTGCTTCCCTAGGGTCCGCACAGTGACGACCAGCACTCTTCCAGGCTCCGCCCCCACCGCCAACCGCGTCCCCACCGGCCCCTTGGGCCCGGACGCCCCCGGTTACACCGCGCCCGCAGCGGGTGACGATGTGCCACGTGAGACGATCCTGCCCGCGTTCTTCGGGCGTTTCGGCGGCCAGGAGGTGCCCGAGTTCCTTCTGCCGGCCCTCGATGAACTCGAAGCCGCCTTCACCCGAGCCGTCGCCGACCCCGCCTTCCTCGCCGAGTTGGACGAGCTGCGCTCCACCTACCTGGGCCGGCCCACCCCCCTCTACGAGTGCCGCAACCTGCCCCTGGAGGGCCGGGCCCGGATCGTGCTCAAGCGCGAGGACCTGGTTCATGGCGGCGCCCACAAGGGCAATAACGCCCTGGGCCAGGCGCTGCTGGCCAGGCGCATGGGCAAGAAGCGCCTCATTGCGGAAACCGGGGCGGGCCAGCACGGGACGGCCACCGCCATGGTGGCTGCCCTCATGGGCCTGGAGTGCACCATCTATATGGGCGCTCACGACGTGGCCCGCCAGCGCCCCAACGTGGAGCGCATGGAACTCATGGGCGCCACTGTTGTGCCGGTGACCCAAGGCGGCGCCGGCCTCAAGGACGCGGTGGATGTGGCCCTGGGCCAGTGGTGCGAGCAACTGGAGGACACCTTCTACGTCCTGGGCTCGGCCACCGGGCCGCACCCCTTCCCCACGATCGTGCGCTACTTCCAGGCCGTCATCTCCGCGGAGTCCCATCGGCAGGTCATGGAGCGCTACTGCCGTCTGCCCGACGCCGTCGTCGCCTGCGTGGGCGGGGGCTCCAACGCCATTGGCGCCTTCGCCTCCTACATTGACGACCCCGAGGTGGCGCTGGTGGGTGTCGAACCGGCCGGCAAGGGCCTGGACACGCCCTTCCACGGCGCCCCCATCTGCGCGGGGCGCACCGGCATCCTGCACGGGACCCGCTCCTACGTCATGCTCTCCGACGACGGCGAGGTCCTGCCCTCCCACTCGGTCTCAGCCGGCCTGGACTACCCCTCGGTAGGCCCCGAGCACGCTCACCTGGCGGACACGGGCCGGGCCACCTATGTGGGGATCACCGATGAGGAGGCGGTCGAGGCCTTCGGCCTGCTGTCCCGCCACGAGGGCATTATCCCGGCCATGGAGTCCTCCCACGCCATCGCCCAGGCCCTGAAGATGGCGCGCGAGCACACTGAATCCGGCCCCGACGGCGAGCTCCTGCTCCTGGTCAACCTCTCAGGCCGGGGGGACAAGGACATGGACGAGGTTCGCGAGCACTTGAGCTAGATGCCCGCCGACGGGAAGCATCGGGAAGCATCCCGGGCTCCTGTTCGACCACCGAGTGCGGCGCTCGCCGTGAGGCTATCCCAAGCGCCCCACTAAGGTTAGCCTGACCTACATGATCGATCGTCTTCTGGAACTCCCCCTGGGCTGGGGCCTGCTCGCATTCTGGTGCATTGCCATGCTGCGCGCCAACGGCTCGTACTGGCTTGGGCGGGGCATCGCCGCGGGCACCTCCCTGTCGCGCTTCTCCCACCTGCTGGACTCCCCGCTGTACCGACGAGCCCAGGTCATGGCGGAGCGCTGGGGCGTGCTGGCAGTCCCACTGAGCTTTCTGACCGTAGGCGTGCAGACCTTCGTCCAGATCTCCGCCGGCGTAGCGCGCATGCCGCTGCGTCGCTACCTGCCCGCCGTTGCCGTGGGGTGCGCGATCTGGGCGCTGATCTACGCCACCATTGGTATGGCGGTGATCCTGGCCTGGTTGAAGTCCGGCGGCCACTGGCTGGTTCCCGTCCTGCTCCTGGCCGCGATCGTGACCCTCATGGTGCGCCGCCGGGCCTCCTCCGCCTCGCGACGTCAGGAGCCCGCGGTCTCCAGCACCGCCCCCTGAGGGCCGCCCCGGCGCGGGAGGGCCGCCCGATCGGTGTGACGTCGGCCGCAAACGCCACTTAGGGCCGCCCCGGGCGGGCACCAGCGCCAGAGGTGCGGCCCTTCCAGGATCCGGACGTGTTGTCTTCAACCACACCGGCTCACTAAAGTGTCGCCCATGACAGTGCGACGCGCTCCTTGGTGGTGGCTCCCCACGCGGCGAGCCATACTCATGTCGCGCTGAGACGCGCACGGCTCGCCCACCGGGCGGGTCAGTATTAGGAGTTACGCGTACACGGCCCGCCTGACGTCACCGACGCTATTCAGGAAAGAGGCCCTATGAACCACAGCCCCAGCCAGCCGCCCACGGTGCTGACGCGCTCGGTGCCCTATGTGGCCGACAGCGGCACCCTGCTGGAGGAGCTTGCGCACGCCGGCCTGGTCGCCACCATCGGTCGGGGGCGCCCCCGACCAGTGGATTCGGTGCTCCTGGAGTCGGTGGACATCGCCACGAAGGCGTCGCGCACAACCATCGCGGTCCTGGAGAGCTCGACGCACCTGACCTGCCAGGGGCAGAGCGTCATCGTTGAGCCCCTCCCCCAGGCCATGGCCGATGGCCGGGCCGCCCTGGCCCATCTGCGCACCGCCCTGGAGGAGCACGTTGTGCTCGATGCGCCCGGACGCCTTGAGATCACCATCGCCTCCGCCCCCGACGACAGCGCCCTGGAGGAACGCGCGCGCCTGACCGCCCGCTCCACAATAGAGCCCCTGCGCGTCCTGGCGGCCAGGCAGGTGGACCACCCGCACCTGCCGCTAGTGGCCGGCGTTGTCGCCTTCGACTACCTGGCGACCTTCGAGGCCCTGCCGGAGGTGACTATGGGGGCCAACACCTGTCCCGATTACCTTTTCTATGACGCACGCGTCATCCTGGTCGTCGACCACCCCACGCGTGAGGCCACCCTGGTCGGGGCGAGCGTGGATGCCGCCGACCTGGCCGAGCGCGTTGAGGCCTTGGCCGCCGGAATCACGGCGGCCTGCGCGCGCAGCGGGACCGGGGACTCGCCCAGTGGGGCCGGCGGGACCGGGGACGCGCGCCGCCCGGCCGCCCAGGGCACAGCCGCCCAAGGGCCGCAGGCCCGGGCGCCGCAGCCCGCGGGAGTGCAGCCGGCCCCGGAGATGAGCCGGGATCGCCCGGTCCTCCACGCGGTGCCCACCCAGTCGGACACCGACTTCGCGGCCGTGGTGGAGACAATGAAAGAGGCGATCGACGCCGGGGACGTCTACCAGGTGGTGCCCTCGCGCGGATTCACCCTTCCCTGCCCCGACGCCCTGGCCGCCTATCACCAGCTGCGCAAGACCAACCCGAGCCCGTACATGTTCTACGTGGCCGCCCCGGATTTCGAGTTGCTGGGCGCCTCCCCGGAATCGGCCCTGCTGCACTCGGCTCGCACCGGCCGGGTCTCGATCCGCCCCATCGCCGGAACCCGCCCCCGTGGCCTGGCCCCCGACGGGAGCGTGGACCACGAGCGCGACACACGCCTGGAACTGGAGCTGCGCACTGACGCCAAGGAGGTCGCCGAGCACGTCATGCTCGTGGACCTGGCCCGCAACGACGTGGCCCGGGTGAGCGTGCCGGGCACTCGGCGAGTGCACGATCTACTGCGCGTGGACCGCTACTCCCGGGTCATGCACCTGGTATCCGAGGTCAGTGGCCGGCTCGCTCCGGACCTGGACGCCCTGGACGCCTTCCGCGCCTCCATGACCATGGGCACCCTCACCGGAGCCCCCAAGCTGCGCGCCGCCGAGCTCATCCGCGCCGCAGAGGGGGTGCGCCGCGGCTCCTACGGGGGCTCGGTGGGCTACCTGCGCGGGGACGGGGAACTGGACACCTGCATCGTCATTCGCGCCGCCTTCGTGCGCGACTCCTCGGCCCTGGTGCAGGCCGGCGCCGGGGTGGTGGCCGACTCGGTGCCGGTCATGGAGGCCGCCGAGACCGTCCACAAGGCCAGTGCCGTCCTGGCCGCGATCGCCGCCGCCCAGGGCGCCGACCTGGTCATTGACACCGGGAGCACCGGGGCGCCCACGGAGCCCCCCGGCCCCTGGCCCGAACCGCCCGCCGATGCCCCCGGCCCCTGGCCGGTGGCGCCCGCCGACATGGTGAAGGAGGTGTGAGATGCGCGTCATCCTGCTCGATAACCGTGACTCCTTCGTCTACAACCTGGTCGACCAGTTCGCCGTCCTCGGCGCCAGTATCGAGGTCTACCGCAACACTGTGGAGGCCTCCACGATCCTGTCCGCGCTGGAGCCCACCGGAGCCGAAGCCGCCGGCAGCGGGCGCCCCATGCTGTGCCTGTCGCCCGGTCCGGGCCACCCCTGGACCTCCGGCTGCCTCATGGAGCTTGTTCACGCCGCCCTGGAGCGCACCATCCCCACCTTGGGCATCTGCCTGGGCTTCCAGGCAATCGTTGAGGCGGCCGGCGGGCGCGTGGAGCGGGTCGGCCCGGTCCACGGCCGCTCGGTGCGCGCGGCACTGACCGGTGCCGGGCGCACTGACGCCGCCTTCGCCGCCTTGGGCCAGGCGGGCCTGGATGTGGCCCGCTACCACTCCCTGGGCACGCGCGAGCTGCCCGGGGACCTGGTCTGCCTGGCGCGCACTGTGCAGGAGGACAAGCCGGGCGTTGTCGGCATTGTCATGGCCGCCCGGCACCGCCGTGCTCCCGTGGTGGGGCTCCAGTTCCACCCCGAGTCGCTGCTGACCCCGCAGGGCCCCGGCATCCTGCGGGCCCTCACCACCGACCTGACCATGACGGCGCGCCCGGCCTCATGACGGCGCGGCCCGCCGCAGACCCCGAACCGGCCGCCGTAGCCGCCCCCTTGTCTTGACTGTCTTGACCGCAGTCTTGACCACACCCACCTTATCCAGCCCTTCTAGGAGACGCACTATGACCGACAACCAGGCCCCCGCTGAGAACAACGCCATGAGTACCACGGTCGCCGACGCCAGGCCCGTGCCCGACGCCGAGGACGCTCACCGCCTGCTGCGCAGCGTCATCCAGGGCAAGCGCCTCACCCAGGAGGAGACCGGCGTCGTCTTCGCCGCTCTGGGCGCCGGCGACCTGTCCGAGACCGAAACCGCGGCCCTCCTGGCGGCCCTCCACGCCCGCGGCGAGACCGCTGAGGAGGTGGCCGGCGCCGCCGGCGCCTTCCGCGAGGCCGCCCGCCCCTTCCCCGAGGTGACCTTCCCACTGGTTGATGTGGTGGGCACCGGCGGTGACGGCATGGGCACCATCAATATCTCCACCGGCGCCGGCATTGTTGCCGCCTCCATGGGCATCTCCGTGGCCAAGCACGGCAACCGCGCTGTCTCTTCGAAGACCGGCGCCGCCGACGTCGTGGCCGCCCTGGGCCTGCCCCTGGACCTCGACCCGACCCGGGCCGTGGAGATCCTCGCCCGCGATCACTTCGCCTTCTTGTTCGCCCAGGCCTACCACCCGGCCATGCGGCATGTGGCCCCCATTCGCAAGGCGCTGGCCACCCCCACGATCTTCAACGTCCTCGGCCCCCTGCTCAACCCCGCCCACCTGACCTACCAGCTCATGGGCGTGGCCGATCCCGCCCTGTTGGACATGATCGCCGAGTCCATGGTCCGCCTGGGCCGCAAGCGCGCTCTGGTGGTCCACGGCGCGGGCACCGACGAAATCGCTGTTCACGGCACCACCATGGTGCGCGAGGCCACCCCCCGCGGGGTGAAGGCCTACGAGGTGACCCCCACCGATCTGGGCGTACCCACCTATTCACTGGGGGACATTGTGGGCGGCGCCCCCCAGGAGAACGCCCGACTCCTGCGCGAGGTCTTCGAGGGCCGGGGGGCTCCCGCCCACCGCGACGCCCTCGCCGTCAACGCCGGCGCCCTCCTTTACCTGGCCGGTCCGGCCGACAATCTGGCCGACGGCACCGCCATGGCCCTCCAGCAGATCGCCTCGGGGCGGGTCGCCACCCACCTGGACTCCATGACCAGGGCCACCGGTCAGGAGCTCCGATGAGCCGAGGCGACTCCCCCCAGTCTCCCGGGGCCGGCGGGCCGACGCCGCGCCCCCGGCTCCGGCCGGTCGATGAGCGGCTCATGGCCACCGGCACCGTCCTGGACTCCATTGTGGCCTCGCGCCGCAAGCGCCTGCCCGAGCTGCGTGAAACCTTCGGGCACCTACGGGCCAATGATCTGCCCCGCTCCCAGCGCTCCTTCCGTGCCGCCCTGCGCACCCGCGGCGGCGCCGGCGCGACGGCGCCGCCCGCGCTCATTATGGAGTGCAAGGCGGCCTCCCCCTCCCGGGGCACGATCCGCGCCGGTTACGACCCGGCCGGTCTGGCTGCCCAGTACGCCCCGCACGCCGCCGCCATCTCGGTGCTCACCGAACCCGACCACTTCAATGGCTTTTTCGCCGACCTGGCCGCGGTGCGGGCGGTGGTGGACGTGCCGGTGCTGTGCAAGGACTTCATTGTCGACCAGGTCCAGGTGCTGGCCGCCCGGTCGCTGGGCGCCGACGCCGTTCTGCTCATGCTCTCGGTCGTGCCCGACGACGTCTACCGCGAGCTGGCGGACCTGGCCGGCGGCCTCGGCATGGGGGTGCTCACAGAGGTCTCCACCCCGGAGGAGATGCACCGGGCGGCCGCCCTGGGCGCGCAGGTCATTGGCATTAACAATCGGAACCTGCGCACCCTGGCCACCGACATCGCCCGCACCGAGGAGCTCGCCCCCCTGGCTCCGGCGGGCACGGTGCTGGTCGGCGAGTCGGGCGTGAGCACCCCTGCGGACGTGCGGCGCCTGGCCGGTCTGGTCGATGCCCTGCTCGTGGGCTCGGCCCTATCCGGCGCCCCCGATCCCAGGAGCGCGGCCGCCGCCCTGGCCGCCGTGCCGGTGGCGGCACGGCGGGCCCCGAGCGCCGTCGCACCGGCCCAATCGGGTGCGCCCGGGGCGGGCGGGACGTCATCGCCCGGCGCCGTCGTCGGCCGGCGCCGGAAGCAGCGGAGAGCGGGCCACCACCCACCCGCGCCTGCCCGCGTTCTTCGGCCCCTACGGGGGCCAGTTCGTCCCCGAACTGCTCATCCCGGCCCTGGACCAGCTGGAGGACGCCTTTATCGAGGCTCAGGCGGACCCCTCCTTCGCCGCCGAGCTGGATGCGCTCATGACCCGTTTCCTGGGGCGCCCCACCCCGGTGACCGAGTTGCGCAACCTGCCGGTCGAGGGCCGTGCCCGCATTCTGCTCAAACGCGAGGACCTGGTTCATGGCGGGGCGCATAAGGGCAACCAGGTGCTGGGCCAGGCGCTCTTGGCCAAGCGCATGGGCAAGCGGCGCATTATTGCCGAGACCGGGGCCGGCCAGCATGGGACCGCCACCGCCATGGTCTGCGCCCTGCTGGGAGTGGAGTGCACCGTCTACATGGGCGCCACCGATGTGGTGCGCCAAGCCGCCAATGTGGAGCGCATGGAGCTCATGGGCGCCACAGTGGTGCCGGTGGCCAGTGGCGCGGGAACACTCAAGGACGCGGTCAATGAGGCGCTACGGGATTGGACGGCCTCCTTCCATGACACCCACTACCTCCTGGGGACTGCGGCCGGCCCCCATCCCTTCCCCACGATCGTGCGCGAGTACCACCGGGTCATCTCCCGGGAGGCGCGCGCTCAAGTGCTGGCCCTGACCGGCCGTCTGCCCCACGAGGTCATTGCCTGCGTGGGCGGCGGCTCCAACGCCATTGGCATGTTCGCCGAGTTCATTGACGACCAGGATGTGGTCCTCACCGGCGTGGAGCCCGCGGGTCAGGGCCTGGACACGGCTCACCACGGGGCGCCGATCAACAAGGGGCTGGTGGGCATCCTGCACGGGGCGCGCAGCTACCTCATGCGCACCGCCGACGGGCAGGTTGAGGAGTCCTTCTCGGTCTCGGCGGGCCTGGACTACCCGGGGGTGGGGCCGGAGCACGCCTGGCTGTCGGACTCCGGGCGGGCCCGCTACGTCGGGGTCGACGACGAGGGGGCCATTGCGGCCTTCCGGTTGCTGAGCCGCTACGAGGGGATCATCCCGGCGGTGGAGTCCGCCCACGCCCTGGCCTACGCCCTGCGGGTGGCGCGCAACGTTCCCGCCGGGGACGAGCCCCCGATCCTGCTGGTGTGCCTGTCCGGGCGCGGGGACAAGGACCTGGAACAGGTGCGCATGCGCCTGGGCGGCTCCTTCAGCGCCGATGGTGCCGTGACACGGGCCGCCCGAATGGTCGAGGAGATGGGCAAACGCCGCGAGTACATGTCCTTGGCGAAGGAGTCCTGAGATGAGCCGCTACTCCGAGATGTTCGCCGCCCTCCGGGCGCGCGCCGAGGGGGCCTTCGTGCCCTTCGTCATGGTGGGCGACCCTACTCCGGCTCTCAGCGAGGAGGTGATTGAGGCCCTGGTGGCCGGCGGGGCCGACGCCCTGGAACTGGGTGTCCCCTTCTCCGACCCGGTGGCGGACGGGCCCACGATTCAGCGCGCGCACCTGCGGGCGCTGGCCGCGGGCGCCGGGTTCGACGCCTGCCTGGAGGTGGTGGCCAGGGTGCGCCTGCGCCACCCGGGGCTGCCCATTGGCATGCTCATCTACGGCAATGTGCCCTTCGCGCGAGGCCTGGAGTCCTTCTACGCCGACTGCGCCCGGGCGGGCATTGACTCGGTGCTGCTGCCCGACGTGCCGGTGCGCGAGTCCGCCCCCTTCTCCGCCGCCGCCCGGGCTGCGGGCGTCGACGCGGTCTACATCGCCCCGCCCTCGGCGGCCGAGGAGACCCTGGACGCGGTGGCTGCGGCCAGCCGCGGCTACGTCTACGCGGTCTCGCGCGTGGGGGTCACTGGCGCTGAGCACGCCTCCTCCACCGTGGGCCTGGTCCAGTCCGTGGCGAGGCTGCGGGCCGACGCCGCCGCCCCGGTCATGCTGGGCTTCGGCATCTCCCGGCCCGAGCAGGTGGCGGAGGCCATTGCGGCGGGGGCCGACGGGGCGATCAGCGGCTCGGCGACGGTGGCCATTGTGGAGGAGCATGCGCCCGCGCTGCTCACCGCCCCTGACGGCCCCGAGCGGGAAAGCGAGTTAGCGGCCCTGCGCAGCGAGCTGGTCGATTTCGTGCGCGCCATGAAGGGGGCCACGCGGCGCTGACTTACATGCCCCACCGGGCCGGCTCTCCGGAGGCGGACCGGGACTGTGCGCCGGCGGGCCAGGGCCGGGCGCTCGCGGTGCCGCCCTCCCACGGGCGGCACCGCGAGCGCGTCATACCCGGGCATGAGGGGGGCGCCCACCGCGGCGGCCGCGATCCGGCCGTAGTCTGACGACCCTGCGGCCCGCCTCGGCCAGAGTTGAGGTCATGGACACAACCCCACCACCGACTGCTCTGACGCCATTGCGCCCCGACCCGGCGGCACCCGCAGGGGGACGGGCCCTCTCCCAAGGGCTCGCCTCCGATCCGGCCATTGCCACCCGCGGCCTGACCAAGACCTTCGGCACCGGGCGCAAGGCGCGCACGGTCGTCGCCGACCTTGACCTGGCCGTCCCGCGGGGCGTCGTCTACGGCTTCCTCGGGCCCAACGGGTCCGGGAAGTCCACCACCATGAAAATGCTTCTGGGGCTGCTCGCCCCCACTCGCGGGGATGTGGCCCTGTTGGGAACCCCGCTGGACCGGCGCAGCCGTGGCCCCCTCATGGCCCGCACCGGCTCCATGATCGAGCGGCCGCCGGGCTACACCCATCTGACCGGTGCTGAGAACATGCGGATCATCCAGCGGATGCTGGGCCTGACTGATCGGCAGGTTGAGCGGGCGCTGGACCTCGTGCGCCTCAGCGAGCACAAGGACCGGCTCGTGCGCGCCTATTCCCTGGGGATGAAGCAGCGTTTGGGGATCGCCATGGCGCTGGCCCGTGAGCCTGAGCTGCTGGTCCTGGACGAGCCCACCAATGGCCTGGACCCGGCCGGCATTGAGGAGGTGCGCCACCTGCTCATCGACCTGGCCGGGCAGGGCGTGAGCGTCATGGTCTCCTCCCATCTGCTCGACGAGATCGACCGCATGGCCTCGGTGCTGGGGATCTTATCGGCCGGGCGGCTGGTCTTCCAGGGCACCCGCTCCGACCTCATGCGCCGCTCGGTTCCCGACCTGCACCTGGTCTCCCCCTCGGCGGACGCCGTCGGCCCGGCGCTGCTGACGGGGCTTGTCCCCTCGGGGGCTGAGGCCCGGTCACTGCGACGGGTTCCCGACGGCCTGCAGATCGCGGGGCTGTCCGCCGACGCCGCCGCCGAGTTGGCGCGACGACTGGTGGCGGCCGGGGTGCCGATTCACGAGCTGCGCCGCCAGACCCAGAACCTGGAGGACGTGTTCAGGGACCTCACTGGCGGGACGGGGGTGCTCTAATGCGCTATCTCACCGCGATACGCCTGGAGCTGGTCAAGATGCGGCGGTTGTGGACCGTGCCGGTGGCCGCCGCCCTCGTCGTGAGCACGGTGGCCCTATCCAGCATCAACCTTTTCATGGAGTCCTCGCGCCCGGGTTTCACCGACCCGGACCAGCGCCTGTGGGAACAGCTGCTCCTGGGGTACTCGCTCATGTCCGCCATCACTGGTCCGATCCTCACGTCGGTGCTCGCCAGCCGGCAGGCCGACATTGAGTACTCCGGGGCGGGGTGGACGCTCTTGGCCACCGCAGGCCTGACCCCCGGGTCGCTGTGCCGGGTCAAGGTCGCGGCTCTCAGTCTGGTTGTTATTCCCGCGGTCACAATCCAGACCTTGCTGCTGATCGGCCTGGCGCGCCTGCGAGGCGTCCTCGTCCCGCTCGAGGCCGGCCCCTGGGCCCTGTACACGGTAGAGCTGATCTGCGTCGACCTGGTCTTCTGCGCCTTCCACGTGTGGCTCGCCTCCATCCGCGAGAACCAGCTGGTCGGCGTGGGTGTGGGGCTCGTGGGCTCCTTCATTGGCATCTACACAATGCTCCTGCCCCTATGGGTGGCCCGGCTCGTCCCCTGGGGCTACTACGCCGTCATCTCCTGCGCCACCCAATACGCGACGAGTGCGACGACCATCCGCTATACAACCCCTCCCCTGGGGTGGGTCGCCGCCTTCCTGGCCCTCGCCGCCCTTCTTTTCACCGCCGCCACCAGGCGACTGGACCAGATCGAGAGGTGATCCCCATGACCGCGCTGCCCTCCTCGTCCTCACCCGGCCTCGCCCCCTGCGGCCCGGCGCCCACCAGGCCCCGGGTAATCGCTCTTCTGGCGGCGGAGGCCATAAAACTGCGCCGCTCCTCGGTGTGGATCGTGTCCCTTCTCCTGCCGGTGCTCGCAGTCGTGGCCGGAGGAGTCAACTACGTCCTCAATGTCGGGGTGCTCACTCCGGGCTGGGCGAGCTACTCCTCGCAGGTGCTTCTCTTCTACGCCCTGTTCTTCTGCTCCCTGGGCGTGGCGCTGCTGGCGTCCTCGGCGTGGAGGCCCGAGCACCGCACGACCAGCTGGGACATCGCCGTGACCAGCCCGGCGGGACCGGTCGCTCTCGCCCTCGCTAAAACAGTTGTCCTCACGGTGCCGCTGGCGGCCATGCAGGGGCTCCTTCTCGTGCTCACGTGGATGGTCGGGGCCGGTCTCGGTCTGGGGATGCTGCCGCCGGCCGCTCCCGTTGGGGGCTGCCTCATCGTCCTGATCTCAGCGCAGCCGCTCATTGCCGTCCAGTCGACGCTGAGCATGCGAATGCGCTCCTTCGCAGCACCTGTGGCCGTGTGCTTCGTCGCCGTCGTCGTGAGCCTGTCCCTGGTCATGCAGGACAGTCCCCTGGCCAACCTATGGCCCCCATCGCTGGTCACCCAGACCTTGACCCTGGGATCGTCGGCGACGCTCTCCAACGCCGGGTCTCTGGACGCCGCCTCCCTTATCCCCGTGCTGCTCGGCTCGCTCGGCTCGGGGGCCGTCTGCTGGATCCTGCTGGCCCTGGCGGCGCGCCGCGGTATGCCGGGCTGAGGTCGCCACGGGGCTCGGCCCGACAGGACGGTAGGCTCCGCACATGGTCTCACTGCTCAACCAGATCCTGTCCCTGGTGGGGCGCGCCGCCAGGGACGCGGCCGCCGACGCGGTCCACGGTGAGCGGTCCGGGCGTGCGGGCGCCCAGGTCGCCTCCCCACCGGAGGCAATCGCGTCCTGCGACCCGCCGCGCCCGCAGGGCCGGCCCGTGCGCCGGG
>ERZ772917.1121-NODE-1121-length-16550-cov-6.953925_pt1 | contig 16550 bp, 18 predicted proteins | sample MGYA00511187_ERZ772917 | MGnify/ENA primary metagenome ERZ772917 (study PRJEB29015, sample SAMEA2737925) | human oral metagenome | biome: human oral; feature: human-associated habitat; material: dental | place: China | collected 2012 ... | reverse complement strand
ATACTATCTCTAACGATACCTTCTAACATTAGGTTTCCTTTGTGAAAAAATGAAGTGTGATAATAGCCAAATATTGCTTTAAATCTATTTAAGCGCCGCGATGAAATTTAGAAGTAAAATCGCACGGAATTTAGCCGATTAAATTTACGCTAAATCCTGCAAGATCAAGATATGCTTGCATATGCACGAGCTGGCGAATTAAATTCCGCCCGCCTAACGGCAGGCAGAATTCTTTAAAATTTTAAGTTGCAAAATTTAGAATTTTAAAATTTGCAACTCAGCGAATCTCTTTTAGCTGTACGACTTCGCCTGCGAGCATCTCTTCGGCGCTCTCTCCCGATTCTGCTGCCAAATCCCTTTTTTTGGCAAGGTCTACGTTTTTGATCTGCAGATCGAGGTCGTTTCGCTTAGAGGCCTTATCCAACGCCTCCTCGCGGGTAATGACACCGTCTCTGTAAAGATCGAGCAGGTGCTGATCGAAGGTCTGCATACCGTAGGTATTGCGACCGTCGGCGATCGCATCCGGAATTTCATCGTCGCGCGAGTCGAGGATCATATCCTTAATACGAGTATTTTTGCGCAAAATTTCGACGACGGCTACGCGCTTGCCTTCGACAGTACGGGCAAGGCGCTGAGAGATGACAGCCTCTAGGACGGATGCTAGCGTCATTCGGATGCGCTCTTGCTCGGCCTGCTCAAACATCGCGATGATACGGTTGACTGTCTCTTTCGCGTCGATGGTGTGCACCGTCGAAAACACGAGGTGACCCGTCTCTGCGGCATGAAGCGCCGTCTCGATCGTCTCCAAATCGCGCATCTCGCCCACAAATATAACGTCTGGGTCCTCTCTCAGCGCGGCGCGAAGCGAATCTGCGAAGTTATTGCAGTCCTCGCCTATAGCGCGCTGATTGATGATGCATTTATCGTCCTTAAATACGAACTCGACGGGGTCCTCGATCGTAACGACGTGGCTGGTTCTTTGCCTATTTATGCGATTTATCATACTTGCGATCGTGGTCGTCTTTCCGCTTCCCGTAGGTCCCGTAAGTAGCACGACGCCACGCATAGCCGTGTCGCAAATATCTTTGATCGATGGCGGTAAACCCAGCTCGTCAATCTCAGGAATTTTAACCGGGATCGTTCTGAAAACCGCGCTAATACCGTCGATTTGAAAGAAGATATTAACACGGAAGCGATAATCGTCGTTTAGCTTGTAGGTAAAATCCACGCTCTTTCTCTCGATGAGCTCCGGAAAGCGCGTAATGAGCAGCTCTTTGGCTAGAGTCATCGCATCCTCTTTTAAAAAAGGCGTCTTGCTAAATTTAACTAGCTCGCCGTGGATACGCCCTCTAATAACCGCACCCGATTTGATATGAAGGTCGCTGCCGCCGTTTTGGATCAAAAATTCCAGATATTTATTTAGCTTATCTCGCTGTTTGAAATCCAGTTCGGAAGCGTCTACTTGATACTTGGAGTAATCTATCGAAACCGCCATCATTTCTCCTTTTTAAGTGTTTTTATTATCTCTTTAAATGCCTCTTCAAAGGCTACTAGCCCGTCATCCAGCAGCTTTTTATACACCTTTTTCATATCGATCTTCGCATCCGCTACGCGCTCGAAAAATTCCTCTATCTGCGCGTCGCCAGGCGGCGTTTTGGGTTTTTGATCGCCGCCTACAAAAGCCTCTATGGTCTCAAGCGGCGCTGTATTTACGCAGCCAGGAAACATTAGCTCGCTTACGTAGTAATCCTTCGGTAGATCGTCTCCCTTTACGCCAGTGCTCGCAAACAGCGGCTTTACGTAGTTTAAATTTTCTTTAGCGATGATATTGTAGCACTTTGCGGCGTTCATTATGCCGATTTTACCGGTAGGAAGGCCTGCTGCAGCCATTTTTTCATCTAATAACCTATCGAAGCGGCTAACGAAGATGCTAATTACGGTTTTTGGTAAATTTGCCTTCGGGAAGTAGCGACGAAAGCCCGCAATTCCCTCTTTTATCGCTTCAATGCATTTTATGGTCTGCTCGGGTGAAAAAACCAAGGTCGCATTTACGCTGATCCCCTTTTTTAGCAGATCGCGCATCGCTTCGTAGCCCGCCTTCGTAGCAGGGATTTTGATCATAACGTTTGGCATGCCGATCGTGCCGTATAGGTGTTTGCCCTCGCGATACATCGCTTCGGCATCGTCTGCGAAATATGGATCGACCTCGATACTTACAAAGCCGTCATCGCCGTTAATGAAATTTTTAAGCAGGCTCTCCGCCGCGCTTCTGATGTCCGCGGTGGCTAAAATTTCATACAGCTTTTTAGGCTCTTTTTTTCTAAATTCCTCTTTAGCCGAGTCGTACGCGGGAGAGCTTAGAATTGCGTTTTTAAAGATCGCAGGATTGGAAGTTGCGCCGTTAATTATCCCTTTTTTGATCAGCTCGTCGAAATCTTTATCGATAAAATCGCGCTCCAAAAAGTCGCACCAAAGGCTGAAATTTAGGGCTTTATCATACATATTTCATAATCTCCTTCAAATCCTTTTTTTCAATGCAGACGCTCGCGTGCTCTTTTAAAATTTCATTCGCGCAAAAGGCGATTTTAAGCCCCGCCTCGCGAAACATCGAAACATCGTTCGCGCCGTCTCCCACGCACATTACCTCGCTCGTCTCTAGACCCATCAGCGATTTAAGCTGCGCAAGCAGCGCGCCTTTTGAGTAGCCAAACATCATCTCGCCGCCGAAAAGCCCGGTTAAAATTCCGTTTTTTTCATGCAGATAGTTCGCAAAGCTCGCATCAAAACCCAGTTTTTTCTGCGCGGCGTCCGTGGCTAGATGAAATCCGCCGCTAAAGACGATCACTTTTATGCCTTTATTTTTCAGATACGCGATGATCTCGCTAGCGCCGCAAACAAAAGGCAGGCTTTCCGCGATAGCTTTAGCATCGCTAAGCTTCATCCCCTTTATTAACGCCACCCGCTCGCTAAGGCTCTCGAAAAAATCAAGCTCACCCGCCATTGCGCGCTTCGTAATTTCGCTAACTTGTCTCTGCGTGCCCATTTTAGCGGCGAAAAGACCTATCGTTTCGCCGTCCATCAGCGTAGAATCAAAGTCGAAAACACAAAGCTTTATCATAAATATCCTCACAAAAATTTAGGAATTATAGCTAATTTAAGTTTAAGTTTTTTGGAATTAGCATAAATTTTTCGCTTTTTGCGACCTCGTAAATTTTGCTCCCGGCCCCGAACGAGCATAAATTTATATATTTTTTTTCGCCGAAATATAAAATTTCATCTTGATGATAATGCCCCTCGATGATCAAATTTGCCGCGTAAAAATCGATCTTCGGCGCGATTATGGCCTTAAAATCCGGCATTTTTCTGTAGAGATTTTTCCCCTCTTGCGATTTTAAGATCATCTTTGAAATTTTAAATTTTAAAGCGCGATCGAGCAGATCCATAAATTTCAGAAAAGTTCTGTTTCGTAGCGAAAGCAGCGCAAACTGCGTCAGGCGCGGCAAAAACAGATCGCCGTGCGCAATCTGCACCGCCTCGCCGCCCTCGCAGATAAATTTCACGGGCTGCGCGCCGTTTGGATAAACTTTTGCGCGGGGGAAAATTTCGCGCAGATTAAAATCGTGGTTGCCCTCGAAGTAAAAAATTTCGCATTTTCGCGACAGCTCGTTTATTAGCGCGATCTCCTCTTCATAGAAGCGCTGCACATAGGTCGTATTTGCTAAAAAATCAAACATATCGCCCATCATAAAAATTTGAGACGGCGGCGTAGGCTCAGCCTTCAGCGCGCGCAGAAATTTCAAAAATTGCGGTCTGCTCGCGCCTGCGTGCGCATCGCCGATAAAGATCGCGCCCGGTTTTATCGCCTGAATTTGATCATTTTGCATCTAGGCTCCCGCGCGTGAGCGCTTTTGCGAAAAAGTTCATCGCTTAAATTCCGTGCGCGATACGCGGCAACGCCGTAGCTTCGGCGAAACCGCACATTAAATTTGCGTTTGCGACCGCCTGCGACGATGCTCCACGCAAAAGATTATCGATCGCCGAGTTGATCCAAATTTTATCGCCCGCCGTTTTTACAAAAATATCGCAAAAGTGCGTCCCTGCGACGTTTTTTATACTCACGGGCTCGCTTCGGACGCGCACGAAAGGCTCATTTTCGTAAAATTCCCGTAGCACCGCCTCTACATCCACGCTCTTTTGCAGTACGCCAAACGCGCTAATCAGCATTCCGCGCGTAATAGGCAGCAAATTCGGCACGAAAAGCGTGCTAAACGCGCCGCCTCTTAAAATTTGCAGCTGCTCTTTGATCTCGTCTGCGTGGCGATGCGAGATCGGCGAGTAGGCGCCCGCGTTTTCGTTTACGCTTACGAAATGGCTGCTCGTTTTAAGGGTCTTGCCCGCGCCGCTTACTCCGCTTTTTGCGTCGATAAATACGCCGAGGGCAGGATCGAGCAGCCGCACGAACGGCGCGAGCGCCAAAATAGAGCAGGTGGGATAGCAGCCCGGATTTGCCGTAAGGCGCGCGGTGCGGATCTTTTCGCGATTTAGCTCAGGCAGTCCGTAAACGGCGTGGGCTAAATTACGAGGGTCTAAATGCGCGGTGTAATTTTTCTCGTAAAGCTCGCGGCTTAGGCGGTAATCGGCCGATAGATCGACTACCTTGACGCTTTTAAATTTTAAAATTTCGCGGGCAAATTCCATCGCTTTTTCATGCGGCAGCGCCAAAAAAATAAGATCGCACGCCTTTGCGGCATCGGCGGCATCGGCAACTCGTACCGGCATCTGCAAAACTCCGCGAAGTTGCGGGAAAATCTCGCTTATCTCGCCCTGCGTCGAGGCTCCTAAATACGAAATTTCAAAGCTCGGATGGGAAAGTAGAATTTTAATCAGTTCAAGCCCGGTATAGCCGCTAACGCCGATGATTCCAGCCTTTTTCATCTTATTTTCCAAATTTGATCGGCCTATATTCGACGCTTAGAATTTCTACGTCGCGGGTGCCCGATGGGAGCTGAAGCACCACCTGATCGCCCTCTGCCTTGCCTAAAAGCTGGCGCGCGAGCGGCGTATTAATATTGATGAGCTTGCGCGATATGTCCGCCTCGCTAAGGCCTACGATCGTGTAAATCTCCTCTCGCTCGGTCTCCACGTCCATAAAGGTAACGGTGGAGCCGAATTTTACGCGGTCGTGCTCGTAGGTCGAGGGATCGATGATTTTACTTCGAGAGACGATATCGCTAAGCTCGGCGATTCGCGAGAGTAGAAACGCTTGCTCTTCGCGCGCTGCGTGGTACTCGGCGTTTTCTTTCAGATCGCCGTGTCCGCGCGCGATGTCGATCTGCTGCACGATGTGAGGCAGCTTCACGCTCTGAAGCTCTTTGAGCTCGGAGGTGATCTTTTCATATCCGTAAAGCGTCATTGGTTCGGTCGTCATAATCTTCCTTTCTTTTTATCAAATTATATAAGCTTTAGCCTTAAAATTTTAGCTCGCAGGCTGCGTTAAAATTTTTGCCACGTTTTCGCTGGAGCCGAATTTCAGATAATCTCGCAGCTTCTCGCTCGCAAGTTGAAATTTAGCGGCGTCGCAGTGCTCGTATGCGGCGAGTAGGTTTTGCGCGCTTACTTCGCCTTGCAAAAGCTCCTCGTGCAGAGGCTCCTCGCCCAAAAAATCAAAAATAATATTCGCAAGTCCCACGTGCTTTAGCTTTACGAGCTTTCGCGCGAGCCAAACGTCAAACGCGCGAGCCTTGTAGCACAGCACGAACGGAGTGCCGATGAGCGCCGCCTCGAGCGTCGCCGTACCCGAGCAGATGAAGGCAAAATCGCAATCCTTAAGCGTGGCAGGAGTATCGTTTGCGATGCTAAAGCCGTCCAGAGACCCGTAAATTTCATCTCTTTGATCCATCAGATGCGGCGGGATTATTAAGACTCGCTCGTTATTTTCAAATTTAGGCGCAAGGGCTCTAAAAATCGGCATCAGTCTTGAAATTTCAGCCCTGCGCGAGCCCGGCATAAAGGCGATTTTGCCCTGTTTATCGTAGCTTTGTTTTCGCAGCGTTATCTCGTCTAATAATGGATGCCCCACGAAGGAGTACTTTGCGGTTTCGGCGCTTTGGCTGCTTTGGCGCGCGGCATCCTCTTTCGGTGCAGCGTCCTTACCCTTTGCTTCTTGCGACATAGCGTCTTTATCTACCTCGTAGTCCGCGCCGAAAAATTTTGCCTCAAAAGGCCAGACGGAGAGCAGATTGTCGCAGAATTTTTTCAGCTTCTCCGCTCTGTGCGGCTTCCACGCCCAAACCTGCGGCAGGATATAATATGAAATTTCCGCGCGCGCGCCGCTTTCCTTGATCGCGCGAGCTAGCGGCAGATTAAACGCGGGCGAGTCGATGAGTAGCACGCGATCGCACTCCGCCGCAAGCCGAGTCATCTGCGCTACGGCGCGCTTGGCTTTTAAAATCAGCGGCAGAATTTCAACAAAGCCCATCGCCGAAAACTCGCTGCTTTTATATATCGGCGAGCCAAGTTTTTCATCGAAAATTCCGCAAATCTCGCAAGCGGGATCAAGGTTTTTAAGGTGCGCTAGAACCTCTTTAAAATGTAGATTCGCCGAGGGCTCTAAGCAGGAGATTAGGTATTTCAAATTTAGCCTTTATGAATTTTTGGCAATTATATCAAAATGTGCTAAAATTAAGCCGACAAAGGATTTAAGATGAAAAATTTTAAAATTTTAGCCGCAGCGGGGGTGTTTGCGCTTTTGCTTTGCGGCTGCGGCGGCTCGCCGGGGTATCAAAAACAGCAGATTTACGAAGACCCCGCTAAAACGGCGCAGTTCGAGGCGCTTAGTCAAATAGGCGATCCGGCGGTTATCGCGCGCGCTGCGGCAAGCGAGATCGCGGCAAATAACGGCGGCGCAAAAAATCGCATCAAAATAGCGCAATACGTGAGCTTAGAGGAGGTCGGCGCGCAAGGAAGCGACGTAGTTTACAACTACACGCTAAGCTCGGGCTGGGCAAATTTAAAAAACAGCGATAGAAAAAAATATCTGAAATTTTTGCAGGCAGATATCGTAAATCGTAGCTGCAACACGCCTAGTTCGCGGATTTTGATGAAAAAAGGGGTGGGCGAGGTGCATAGATTTTTTTACGATTACCCGAGCTCGCATCTATTTGATGCCGCGATCAACGAGGAGTTTTGCCTTAGGGCGGGACTTTGAGAGGGCCAGGCTTAAAGCTTAGCCGCAAATTTAAAGGGCGATGCCCAAAATCCCTTAAATTTAAAGAGAGAATATGAAAGAAATTTTAATCACCAACGACGACGGATTCGAAGCGCGCGGGCTTTTGGAGCTCGCAAGCGCGCTAAGAGGGGTCGCAAACGTCACCATCGTAGCGCCAAGCTCGGAGAAATCGGCATGCTCGCACTCACTCACTCTTACCCGTCCGCTTAGATTTATCAAGCTTGACGACGGATTTTTCAAACTCGATGACGCTACGCCCGCAGACTGCGTGTATTTGGCGCTCCGCGCGCTGTATAACCGCAAGCCCGATCTAGTGATAAGCGGCATAAATCACGGCGCCAACGTCGCGGAGGACGTGACCTATTCGGGCACGTGCGGAGGCGCGATGGAGGGGGTTTTGCAAGGCATTCCCGCGCTTGCGGTGAGCCAGTTTTACGTCGCGGACTCGCTGCAGCGATACGGATTTGATCTCGCGTGCGAGCTCGCGGTGGAATTGGTCGAGAAAATCTTTAAAAAAGGCTTTCCGCTGCCGCCGAAGCAGTTTTTAAATTTAAACGTTCCTGCCGTCTCGAAGCAAGATTTTAAGGGGCTTTCGGTTGCTGCGTGCGGCGAGAAGCTCTACGATACCGACGCGCAGCTAAACCGTAATCCGCGCGGAATTGAGTATTATTGGCTCGGCAAATCCACGTTCGACTTTGATGCGAGCAGGAACGAAAACAGCGACATTTCGGTGCTTTTTGAAGGGCGGGCGACGCTAAGTCCGATCAAGCTAAATTTGACCGCGCACGAGCAGATGAGGGTTTTGGAAGAATGGACGAGGCTCAAATAGACCGCTTTTCGCGCTCGCGCCTGCTTTTCGGCGAGGATTTCGCAAAACTTCAAAGCGCTAAAATTTTAATCTGCGGCTGCGGCGGCGTGGGCGGAGCGGCGATAGAGGCGCTGTACCGCAGCGGCGCGGTAAGCTTAAGCGTGATCGATTGCGATCGCTTCGAGATAACCAACCAAAACCGCCAGTTCGGAAGCGAGCACGTAGGCGAGCTAAAATGCGAGGTTTTCGCGCGCAAATTTAAAGGCGTGACGCCGATCACCGCTAGGATCGATGAGGAATTTTTATCGGAATTTGATCTAGCAAAATTTGATTTCGTAATCGATGCGATCGATGACGTGGGCGCTAAGATCGCTCTTGCGCTGCGCTGCAGCGAGGCTGGCGTAGGATTTGTAAGCTCGATGGGCGGCGCAAAGAGGCTCGATCCCGCTCGGATCGAAATCCGATCAATCTGGCAGACGCAAGGCGATCCGCTTGCGCGCAAGATCAGATATGAGCTGCGAAAGCGCGGCTTTGCGGGCGATTTTGACGTCGTTTGCTCTAGCGAGCCGCCGCGCGTCAAATCGATGGGTAGCTTCATGGGAGTGACCGCTAGCTTCGGGCTTTTCATCGCAAGCTACGTCGTGCGCAGACTGATAGGCGATCGATAAATTTAAACGCTTAAAATTTCATAGCGTTTTGGCGCTCGGCTAGAATTTAAAAGCGACGAAAGTGAAATTTTACCGAGCGACGAAGATAAAATTTACTCGGCACGAAGGCGAAATTTTATTTGCCACGAATGATAAAATTTTATCCGCAAAGTTCGGCGCAGGCTTGATGAGAGATAAAATTAAAAGATCGCGATTTGCACGCTTTCGCCGCCGCGTGTATTTTGCGGCGCGGTTCACACAGGCGCAGCGGGCGGATACTCTCGCGCCGAGGTTTAAAATTTAAATGCAGACGGACGCGATGCGCACTGGTCGCGGAAATTTTAAAATTTTAAGGCGCGGCGAGATTTTAAGCGCAATCAAATCCTCACTCAAGCCGCGCAGCGACCGAGCCACGCGTAGAAACACGGGCGAGTCTTAAACGGGTCGCGCGGCTAGGTTGCGATGAAATTTAAAATTTGTCAAGCCGCGATAAAATTTAAAAGAGCAAACGATGATAAAAAAGGAGCGAGAGATGGATGAAATTTTTACCCGCACGAGCGTGCGAAGTTTTAGCGAGCAGATGCCTACAGATGGGCAAATCGAGCAAATTTTAAAAGCCGCGATGCAGGCTCCAAGTGCTGCAAATCAGCGCCCGTGGGAATTTTACGTCGTTAAAAACAGGGAGCTTTTGTCGCTTCTAAGCGGCGTGAGCTCCTACGGCGACTACATCAAGGACGCGCCGCTTGCGATCGTGATCTGCTTCAAAGAGAGCGAGCTGAAATTCCCCGCCTATGTGCCGTTTGACTGCGCCTGCGCGGCGATGAATATCTGGCTTTGCGCCGAAGGCTTGGGGCTCGGTACCGTGTGGTCGGGCATCGCGCCCGAGCCTTACCGTATGGGGCGCGTGCGCGAAATTTTAAATCTGCCTGCCGCTCTGGAGCCATTTTGCATCATGCCGATCGGCTTTGCGAGCCGTAAATTTGAGCCGCACTCGCGCTTTGAGCCCGAGAGAATTCACTTTTTGTAGGAGTAGCGTATGTTTATTTCGCAGAGTAAAATCGACGATCTTATCGCAAGCGACGGCGCGTTTTTGGACCTTACGACCGAGCTTTTGCAGGACTTTGTGGATCTAAATGCGCCCGCGCGGCTTTCGATCGTAACGAGGCAGGATCTGATCTTTAGCGGCGGGCAGATTGCGCGCGAAGTGGCGGCGCGCCTCGGCTGCGAGACGGGGCGGCTAGCGCGCGAGGGAAGCGCATTTTGCGCGGGGGATGAAATTTTTAGCGCGCAGGGGAGCTTTGAGAGCCTGCATAAAGCTTGGAAGATCGTTCAGATCGTGTTTGAGTACTCCTGTAAAATTTCGACCTACGTGCACGAGATGGTTGCGCTGATGCGAGAGGCTAATCCGCGCTGCGTGCTGGGTGCGACGCGCAAGAGCTTTCCTTTTGCGAAGGAGCTTTGCGTAAATGCGCTGATAGCGGGCGGCGGAACGATGCACCGCCTGGGGCTGCACGACAGCGTCCTGTTTTTTTCAAACCACATTCGCGCGTTTGCGAGCTTTGGCGAGTTTTGCGCGCAGATCGCTAAATTTAAAGAGCGCGCGCCCGAGCGAAAGATCATGATCGAAGTGGCGAGCGAACTCGAATTTAGCGAGCTTTTAAAATACGCGCCGGATGCGATAATGTGCGATAAGATGAGCCCTAGCGAGCTTAGAGCCTGCGTTTTGAGGCGAGATGAAACGGCGCCGCAGATTAAAATTTGCGCTGCGGGCGGCATAAATAAAAATAACTGCGCCGAGTTTGCAGCTACCGGCGCGGATGTGCTCGTAAGCTCGGCAGTTTGGAATCAGGGCGTGTGCGATCTAGGCGGAAAGATAGAATTTATCTAAAATATTAAATTTTAAATTTAAGGCGCAGAAGTCTAAAACAAGGCATAAAAACGCGATTTATTAATAAATAAGAGTATATTTTGTAGAATTCTTAAAATTTCAAAAAAAGGATTTTCATGAAAAAAATTGCTTTTATTTTAGCGCTTGCGGCAAGCGTTTCGTTCTGCGCGGATCAGCTGATCATTGCGGCCGGCGGCGGATATAAAAAGCCCGTCTCGGCCGTGATCGAAAATTTGAAAAAAGAGGGCATGGACGTAGCGGGATCGTTTGCCAACCTTGGCCAGCTCGTCATTCAATCGCGCGAGAATAAAATTTCATTCATCGTGGGAGATGAGGCGTTTTTGAAAAAAAGCGATCTAAATATCACTAAATTTGAACGCGTCGGGCGCGGCACGCTAGTTTTGGTGACGCCGAAAAATATCAAAATACAGGGCGTATCGGAGATCGCAAAGTTCGATAAAATCGCGATGCCCGATCCTAAAAAGGCGATTTACGGTATCAGAACGAACGAGTTTTTACAAAATGCCCAAATGGACGGAGTAAAAGATAAAATTTTAGCCGTCGCGGGCGTGCCGCAGGTAGTCGCTTACGTCATCAACGGCGAGGTGCAGGCGGGCTTTATCAACAGCACCGAAGCGGTCGCCAAAAAGATGAGTTCGGCTCGATCATCTACATTGACGAGAGCCTCTATAGCCCCGCATTCATCGGTATCGCAAGGCTTAGCGCGTGCAGCGATGAGGCGCTTTGCGAAAAGGTGATGGAAGAGTTTAAATCGGATCGCTCAAAAGAGATTTTTTCAAAATTCGGTCTTAAATGAGCGACATAGCTTGGATCGCGCACCCTCTGATACTAAGCACCAAGGCCCTATTTTGCAGCTTTTTGCTGCTGATTTCAATAGGGCTAGCAATTTCATATTTTTTGGCTTTCAGCAAAGCCAAATTTAAAAAGATCGTCGAAATTTTAGTGATTTTTCCGCTCATCTTCCCGCCGATCGCGACGGGATTTTTGCTTCTTTACATCTTCGGAAAGAGCGGTTTTATCGGCTCTGCGTTAAATTTAGACATTGTTTTTAACTTTTATTCATTGGTAATCGCCGCATTTTTGGTGGGGCTGCCGCTGTTTGTAAAGCCCGTGTGTGCGAGCTTTGAGCTCTTTCCGAAGAGCCTAATCGAAGCCGCGCAAATTTTGGGCAAAAACAGAGCTCAAATTTTCCTCTTCGTAATCCTTCCAAGCTCGCTTAAAACGCTCGGCTCCGCGCTTATTTTAGCGCTCTCGCGCGGGCTTGGCGAAGTAGGTATCACGCTGATGCTGGGCGGAAACATCGTGGGCAAAACCGACACGCTAGGCCTTGCGATCTACAACGCCGTGTATGACGGAGAAAACGAGCGAGCGCTGATTTTAAGCGTTTTGCTCGTGATTTTTAGCTTGATTTTATTCTTCGCGATAAGTCTTTTAGATAAAAAGCAAAATTTATCTAAATAAGAAAAATTATTTTTTAAGTATTTTTGGATAAAATTGCACTCTCATTTTACTTTAAAGGATTTTTCATGAAGAAATTTCTAATTTCATCAATTTTAGTCGCAAGCGCCTTGATCGCTCACGAGCACGGCGATATGCAAAATTTCGATCCTAAGACTGGTAAACACCTCGTCATCACTATGGAGCAGCTAGGCGAGAAGGGCAACGTAACCGTCGGCGAGGTCGTAGCGGTCGAGACGAACTACGGCGTGGCATTTTTCCCGAATTTAAAGGGTCTTGCTAGCGGCGCGCACGGCTTTCATGTGCATCAAAACGCCGACTGCGGCGCAAATGAGAAGGGCTTAGGCATGAAAGCGGGCGGCCACTGGGATCCAAGCGATACCAAAAAGCACTCGTTTGCTTGGGACGATAGCGGCCACAAGGGCGATCTGCCTGCGCTTTTCGTTGATGTCGAGGGCAATGCGGTCTATCCGGTGCTAGCTCCGAAGATCAAGAGCCTAGATGAGCTAAAGGGCCACTCGCTGATGGTTCACGTAGGCGGCGATAACCACAGCGACCATCCAAAGCCGCTCGGCGGCGGTGGCGCTAGAATGGTCTGCGGCGTTATAAAATAGGCTTCGTTGCGGATGAAATTTAATCATCCGCAATCTCTAAATTTAGCAGCCCTGCGGTTAAATTTACGCGACGAAATTTCGCCGTCCGTAGCGCCGAGATACGCCCGCTCTGCCGTTAAATTTACGCACGGCGGGCTTTTGATACAACCTATGCAGCGCAAATTTTGTATTAAATTTATGCGCTGCGCCCCCTTCCCGCTTAAATTTTAAAATTTAACTCCGTTTGCACGCATTACGCCCTGTTTTTGCCGCAGCAGCATCGCAAAATTTTTCAAATTTAAATCAAGACTCTAAATTTACAGCGCCGAGCTATTTTGGCAGCGCGAGCTTCATTTAACTTTTTCTTCACGACTTTTTCCTACAATCACGCTAACTTTCACAAAGGAGAGAGAATGAAAAAGATTGTTTTAGCAAGCGTTTTAGTCGCGGGCGTGCTGTTCGCCGCAGATTTTAGCTCAAGCAGCCCCGAGCAGATCAATGCCGCAGTCGCGGGCGCCGACGCCAAGAGCTTAAGCGAAGCGGCGTTTGAGATCGATAAACGCGCAGGCGAGCTAAGGGCGCAGGCAAGGGATCTTAAGCGCGGATTTAAGATGGAGTTTAAAAAGAAACTGGACGCTATGAGCGTCGAGGATCGCGAGAAATTCCTAGACGAGTTTAGAAAAAACTATAACGTCCAGGCGGGCAAGCTAAGCGTCGAGCAAGCAGATAGGCTGGATATCGAGCTTAAGGATCGCGGTAATTTCGGCAAATTTAAAAGGCCCGCTCGCGGGTTCAGTCCGCACAGATCGCAGACGGCTCCAGGAGAGTGCGGCCATATGCCGCATAAAGGAATGGGCGACGGTGAGGGTCTGGCAATGCCGCCAAGGGGCGAGATGCCGTGCAATCAAAATGCGGGCGCCGCTCCGTGTCCTATGGCGCAGTAGTGCCGCTTACGCGCAAGCTACGTAGTTCCGCGCAGCACTTACGCGGAATTTTGTTTTATCGAAACACGGCGCAGGAATTTTAAAATTTTAGAATTTCGTAGCGGCGGAATTTTAAAGCCCAGTGTTTTACCTGTAAATTTTAAAATTTCGCGGCGCGAAAATTTTATATCGTAAAATTTTAGTTTCTTGCGCCGCGCCGTGCGAATAATACTAGGCGAGCAATCTTATAAGCCTAAATTTAGTAAGCATACTTTTGAGCCAAGACGCGTTGTTTCGCTGCGATAAAATTTTGCCGTGAAATTTCGCAATTAAATTTTACATGGAATTTCACAGGGTATAATTTCAAAAATTCTACGCAAGGAGGCGGGCTATGGCAAGGGTTTTGATCGTCGAGGACGAGGGGATGCTGCTAGATATGATGTGCACCTATATGCGCGGCGCGGGGCACGAGGTAAGCGGCACCAAAAGCTACGACGAGGCGCTATCTTTAGCGTACGAAAAGAGCTTCGATCTGTGGATCTTCGACGTCAAAATCATCGGCGGCAACGGCTTTGCGCTGCTTCGCGAGCTGCGCGAGGCGGGGCGCGGAGCACCGTGCATTTTCACGACGTCGCTAAATACTCTGCAAGACGTCGAAAGCGGCTTTGGAAGCGGCTGCGACGACTACCTCAAAAAGCCTTTCGAGCTAAAAGAGCTGGCTCTGCGCGCGGATAATCTACTAAAGCGCACCTTCATCCACAACGCCGCCCTGCGCGAAAATATCAGCGGAAGTTTTAGTTTCGATATGGCTCAGCGCGCGCTATATCATGCAGATAGGCTCGTGCCGATGCCGCAAAAGCAGGCGCGGCTTCTTGCTCTGCTTCTAAAAAACCGCGATAAATTCCTTAGCAAAGATGAAATTTTCGCCGCGCTGTGGGACTACGACGAGAGCCCGAGCGAGCTTAGCCTGCGCGTTTATATCGCGGAGCTGCGAAAAATTTTGGGTAAGGATCGCATCATAAACGCTTCCAAGCTCGGCTACAAATATCTCTAGGAGCGCGCCGTGTCCAAAATGCGTCAAATTCTACCGATTTTTTTACTCTATACGCTCACCAGCGTCCTGTTTTTGGCGCTAGTAAGCAGCCGTATTTTACGAGCGGGAGAAGTTTTTTATCGCGGATCGCGATGCCTTTGCGATCAGGGATTTCAAGCACGGCTTAGAGGCTAAGCTCGCGCGCGGCGGGCGCCTAAACGAGAGCGATTTCGATGCTATGCAGGCATACGCGGCGGATCTGAATAGCAGCGATGAGATCGCGCGGGATTTCGAGCCGAAGGATGACGCGCCGCGCGTGTATATGGAGGGAGTCAGTAGGATCGAGCAGTTTAATCTCACCGCCAAGGACGGCACGGAGTACTACGTAGCGATCAAAACTGAGGCGCTTGAGGGTAAGCTAGCGGCGCTGAAGCTTAAAATTTTAGCCGCGAGCGCGCTTGTTTTGGCGCTTATTTTGCTGATCGCGTATTTTATCATCCGCCTTTCGCTGCGCCCGCTTTACGAAAAGATCGAGTTTCTTGACGGCTTCATCCGCGACACGACGCACGAGATAAAAACCCCGCTTAGCGTGATTTTGATGAGTATCGAGCTTTTTGATACCGATGCGAAAAAATATCTGGGCAATATCAAGGCGGGCGCAAACACGATAAACGCGCTGTTTGAGGACCTAACCGCGCTAAGCTTAAACAAAAGCGGCAGCGGGCGAGAGGTAAATTTAGGCGAGCTACTGCAAAGCCGCATCGAGTATTTCGGCGTCTCTGCTGAGCAAAAGTGCATAAGCTTAAGCGCCGATCTGCGCCCGGTAGTCTTTTGCGCGGATGAGTTTAAGCTGCGAAAAATCATCGACAATCTGCTTGGCAACGCGATAAAATATTGTGATGAGCTCGGCTGCGTCGAGGTGAGCCTGCGCGAGCGCTCGCTTAGCATTAAAAACAGCGGCGCGGGCATTGCGCAGCAAAATTTGCCGCATATTTTCGAGCTTTACACCCGCTTTGATCAGCGCAACGGCGGCTTTGGCATCGGGCTTTTTATCGTGAAAAAATACTGCGACGAGCTCGGGCTTAAAATTTCGTACAGAAGCGAGCCGGGCGAGACGGAGTTTCGGCTGGAATTTTAACGTTACCCAAATGAAATTCTGCGCGAACGAAATTTTAGCAGGCGGGCTTGCTGAGCTTAACCGCGTGGGTTTAAATTTAGCTAGCGATTCAGTCCGTAAAATTTGCGCTAGGTTATAATTTGACGGCGGAATTTGCGCATGCAATTCGGTCGCGTCCGAAAAAATTCGCCGATCGGTTTGCAGAATACACAGCGTAAAATTCTACGGAATTTCGTGAAATTTTATTTGGACGCGGACAAGATCGCGGCGGTTGGGGATAGAATTTTGTAGCAACGCGGATGAAACCGCGTGCGACAACCAGCAAAATTTCGCGAAAATTTTGCAGCGCGTCGATCGAGCCTGCTTGCTCTGCTATCTCATGCATGCCGTATTCATAGCCCGCACAAAAGGCGGCGTCGCTTTGGGTTTTGATACTCGAACGAAAGCTATCCCGCTTCCCATTCTTACCGCTCGGTGCGTTGGCATGGACTACGCGCGGGTAAATTTAAAATTTAGACAGGCTCTGCTCCGCCGAAGCGGAGTAGAGCTTTATTAAAACGGGCGGCGCAGCTATTTTAAGCACGTAGCCGCCCTTCAAACGCACGCCGATCTTTTTAAAACATGCGGCAAATTTTAAAATTTGTGCGTAGGCAAAAGGCAAGCGAGGCAAAATAGGCTAAATTTGAGCGGCGAAAATTTACTTTGCCGCTTTTAAATTTGACTTCGTCTTTTACATAAAATCAAAATTTAACTAAACGTCCAAGTCAAAATAGGCGGGGCAAATTTGATCATTTCTCGCCGAGCGCCCCGCTCTCTGCTAAAATCGATCATTTC
>ERZ772917.1119-NODE-1119-length-16559-cov-17.669959_pt1 | contig 16559 bp, 10 predicted proteins | sample MGYA00511187_ERZ772917 | MGnify/ENA primary metagenome ERZ772917 (study PRJEB29015, sample SAMEA2737925) | human oral metagenome | biome: human oral; feature: human-associated habitat; material: dental | place: China | collected 2012 ... | reverse complement strand
CTCCACCAGAGAGGGCACTATGCCCTGCCAGCAAGTGGGCAAACTCGTGAACGAGTGTGAAATTCTGAGCGCCGTAGGACTCTCCGGCGAGATTGACAAAAATCAGGGGCGCGAGATCGTCGTAGAGGCTAAAACCACGGAACTCATCAGTAGACAGGGGCCGATGAGTGTTGTTTCCGACGATGCCGCTCATCATCACAAGGACACCCACATCCTCGAGTGCCTTGACAATGTCACGTCGCCATTGGTCCGGGGTGGTCGCCGTTATCTGATCAAGAAGCAGAAGCTCGCGCACACGGTGAGCAACCATGTGCGGATCATCCGCCGTGCTCACGGAACCAAGGAATGGAAGTTTCTCCGCTCCCTGCTCAAGGGCGTAATCGTGATACCAATCCTGGAACTGCTGATAGCGGTCGATGGTGTCGAGAAGATTCCCGGAGGGACGCTCAATAGCGGTACTCTCACGGGTACGCATATCGGCGACAGGCAGTGTCTCATCGGGTGGTTCAGGCATGATGAGCGCACCGAGGGACGTGTGGGTGTAAGCAGCAAACTTTTCGAGATCGTGAAGAGTCGGCTGGTCGCTTCCGTCCATCCAGTCCCCAAGTTTTCGGAACTTCGTCAGCGCTTCCTCGAAGGTACGCTCAGAGCGCTGGAGAGCCCACAAGAGCACTAGCTGGCTAACAGCGACTCGCGCGCTCATGGCACCCCTTCTCCTAGCATAGTTCCATACCACCATCGTACAGTGCCCTCTTGACATTTCCTCCTCATTGCAGAGTTTTCCACGCAGCATCAACCTACGCAGTGCAAGCTGCTTCACAAAGTAGCTCCTGCTGCAGCTGCGACGACGATCGTGGCGACGGTGCAGCTGCTCGCATAAAAAGTTGTCGGCGCGAGCCTGTAGGCCCGCGCCGACAACCTCGTCTCACGCCCGTGGGGCGGTGATGACCAGCGGCAGAGCATCGCCGCGAGCATCGCTCGGAGGCTGCTCGCCCGCCTGCAGGGTCAGACCCTGCCCATCCCCGGCGCACGCCGCGCCCGGCGTCAAAATCGTGGCACGCGCGTAGTCGAATCCCTGCGGCAGACCCGACACCCGCGTGACGGACGCATCCGCCACCACGGCGACGTGGTCCTCGTGAACAAGAAGGCGAACCCAGGCCTCGTCCTGCGAGGACTGCGCGGTGACGGCCTCGAGGTCCTTGGCCGACAGCGCTCGCACTCCGCGCAGCTCCGATCCGTACAGGTCATTCCACGCGCCCAGGCCCTCGAGGCACTCGCGCTGCTCGCGCGGAATCGTGCCATCGGCCTTCGGACCCACGTTGAGCAGCAGACGACCGCCGCGCGAGACCACGTCCACCAGGTGGCGGACGGCGGCCGCGCCGCTGAGGTACTGATGCTCGCCCTCGGCACGATTGTAGCCGAAGGACAGGCCGACACCGCGGCAGTTCTCCCACGGCTTGCCACTGGTCTCCGAGTCGCCCATGTGCTGGTATTCGCTCGTCAGGTAGTCCGCGTGGACACCGCCGTAGCGGTCGTTCGTCACGCCCTCGGGGCGCGCCGCGTAGAAGTACTCAAAGAGCGTGCCCAGGCCGTAGGGGCCGAAGTTCTTGCCCTCGTCTGGCCAGTCGATGTCATTCCAGATGACGTCGGGTTGGTAACGGTCGATCAGGTCGCGCACGTGCACGAAGCAATAGCGCGCGTAGTCCGCGTCCTTCGGGCGAGACAGGTCTTTGCAGTCGTCCTCGGAAAGGATCGGACGGTGGGGGCGGTAGTGCCAGTCCAGGCCGCCCGAGTAGTACAGGCCAACCCGCAGGCCCTCGTCGCGCGCAGCATCCGCGAAGCCCGCCACGAGGTCAGTGCGCGGGCCTCGGCGCACGGTGTTGCGTGTGCCCGTCTCAGGGGCATCCCACAGGGTCACGCCGTCGTGGTGCTTGGTCGTGAGCACCGCATAACCGGCACCGGCACGGTGGAAGAGGCGCATCCATTCGGCCGGATCCCACGCGTTGGGGTCCCACGCGTCCAGGAACGCATCGTACGAGGCCGACCCGTACAGGTCCTTGTGCCGCAGCGCGGCCGGGGATCCCGGAATACGAATCGTGTTGAAGTACCACTCCGCGTAGGAGTTATGGGTGAACCAGGCCTCCCAGTCCTCCTCGACGCCCAGCTCGCCATGGTCCTCGGCCCACGCGGGGACCGAGTAGGGGCCCCAGTGGACGAAGATACCCAGAGGGGCGTCCTCGAACCACTGCGGAGTCGGGCGGGACAGCGCACTCCAGCGCTCGACATCGGTCATCGTTTCGCTCATGCTCATCACCGTCCTCCGAAGGCACCCAGGGTGACGCCCTTTTCCAGCTGCTTCTGCAAGAAAACGACCAGCAGGATCGACGGGATCGTCGTCATCGTCACCGCGGCCATCAGCGGGCCCCAGTCAGTGCCGCGCTCACCCGAGAACATCTGCAGGCCCAGCGGGATCGTCGCCAGCGTCGAATCGTTGACCACGATGAGGGGCCACAGGAACGCGGACCAGTAGTCGATGAACGCGAACACGCCAACCACCGTGATCGGAGCCTTGAGCAGGGGCAGCAGGATCTTCGTCAGGATCTTCCAGTCGCTGCAGCCGTCAATGCGCGCCGCCTCCTCGAACTCGAGGGGCAGGGACATGAGGAACTGACGGATCAGGAACGCACCGAACGCACCGAACGCAAAGGGCACGATGAGGGCGAAGTAGGAGTTCACCAGGCCCATGCGCTGCATGCCGATGTACAGCGGGATCACGAGGACTTCCTGAGGCAGAACGAGCGTGCCCAGGAACACCATGAACAGGTGATCGCGGCCCTTGAAGCGCAGACGAGCGAACGCATAGGCGGACAGCACCGACACGACGACCACGAGGGCTGCGCCTACCAGCGAGACGATAAACGAGTTGAGGACGACGCGGCCGAAGGGAATCGAACGCAGAGCCGAGGGGTAGTTCTCCCACGCGACCTCACTGCCCACCGGAGTGAACGTGAAGACCTCATTGGTCGGTTTGAAGGACGTCGCGACCATCCACACGAAGGGGAAGAGGAAACCGACCGCGATGATCCCGAGCAGGATAACCGAAATGATCGTGGAAAGACGCTTCTTGTTATGCATCGTAATTCACCCACTTCTTCTGGCCAGCGAACTGCAGGGCCGTCACCGTCATAACAATCACGAACAGCACCCACGCCATCGCGGACGCGTAGCCGAGCTTGTCGAAAGAGAAACCGTTGCGGTACAGGGCCAGCACGATCGTGTTGGTCGCCTCGCCCGGGCCGCCCAGCGTCAGGAAGTAGGGCTGAGCGAAGACTTTGAAGGCACCGATGACCGTCATGACCGTGCAGAAGAAGACGGTCGGGGAAATCATCGGGAAAACGACCTTGAAGAAGCGCTGGACGCCGTTGCAGCCGTCGATCGTCGCGGCCTCGAGCACCGAGGTGTTCAGGCCGTTGAGGCCGGCCGTCAGGACGACGATGTTGTAGCCCAGGCCCTGCCACAGGCTCATCATGAGCAGCGAGACCATCGCGAGAGTCGGGCTGTTCAGGAAGGGGATGTGCTCGATCCCGAAGACGGCCAGAGCCGAGTTGACCACGCCGTTGTCGGAGAGCAGGAGCCTCCAGATCAGCGCGTTACCGACCATCGGGGTGACGACCGGGATGAAGAAAATGACGCGCAGGACGCGGCTGAGCCACTCGGGCACGCGCTGGAGCCAGTAGCTCAAGCCGATCGAAATCACCAGGTTCAGCGCCGTGTAGCAGGCGGCGAACACGACGGTGTTGCGCATGACCGTCCAAAACGCCGGGTCCTCGCCGCTGAGCATGCGCCGGTAGTTTTCCACTCCGATAAAGCGGCCACCTCCGAAGATCGACCAGTCGAAGAAGGAGATCACGAGGGACGCGATCAGGGGCAGGACGATGAAGAGAAGGAAGCCCGTCATTCCGGGCGACAGGTAGACGAGGGCGCGCAGGCCATCACCCCGCCGACCCTCAGCGCGCGCGGAGTCCTTGCCGCGCTTGGAGGCCTTCGCCTCCCCCGCGCCCGCCGCGCCCGAGGGCACCTCGCGGCCGGGTTTCACAGTGTCAACGCTCATGAGCTATGCACACCTTTCGTCGAGTGTCAGTGGGTTTCACAGTCCCGCTCACACCACCGTTAGCGTTAACGGGAAGAAACCCACGAAACGAGGCCGGGGAACCGAGTGGTCCCCGGCCTCGTTCATGGTGAGCTGGAATCAGCCAGCGGAGTTCTGCAGATCGGTGAGGATGTCCTGAGCGGTCTTGGTGCCGCGGAAGCCCTCAGGCGAGTACTGCTGGAAGGACGTGTTGATCTGGTTCCACGTCGACGTGGTCACGAGCGGGGTGCCGTTCTCGAGGAGGACGCGCACAGCCTCGGCGCTGTCCTCGGGCTTGTTGGCCGCCCACTTGTCCATCGCCGACTCGATGGAGGGGACGGTGCCCTGCTTGTCAGCAACGGTACCGATAACCTCGGGGGTCACGAGCTCCTTGAGAACATTGAACGCAGCCTGCTTGTCCGGGCAGGACTTCGAGATACCGAAGCCGGAACCCTGGATGACCGCACGAGGCTGGCCGGTGGGGGTCGGCAGGACCGCGACGCCGAGCTTATCGCCCAGCTCCTTCTCGAAGGAACCGTACATCCACGGTCCATCCACGATCATCGCGGCGGTGCCGGAGGTGAAGGCGGTCTGCGCCGGGCCGTCGTTGTCGGCGGCGTTCGGGGCAACCGCAACCTGCTCCTTGTGAACCAGGTCGAAGGCGAACTGGACGCCCTCAACGAACTTGGGATCCGTCAGGGTGTTCTTGCCATCCTTGGAGACCTGGCCGCCAAACGCGATACCGAAGTCGCCGGGAGCGTTGCCCAAGAGGAGCGGCTTGACGGCGACGCCGTACTTGCCATCCCCCGTCAGAGCCTTGGCATCCTTGAGGAATTGCTCGGTCGTGTAGGAGGTCGAGGGGGCCTCCAGGCCGGCCTTCTCGAACATCTCACGGTTGTAGTACAGGACGTCGGGCTCGGCGTCGTAGGGCAGGGCCAGAACCTTGCCATCGACCGTCATGCCCTGCATCATCGCAGCGTTGTAGTCGGAGGCCTTGATGCCGGCGGCTTCCATGTAGGAGTCGAGAGGCTCAAGCAGGCCGGACAACTCCTGCGCGCGGGCGGCCTGCGTGGTGAGGATGCAGGGCGCGTCCGAGGCGACCATGCGGGTCTTGACCTTGGTCCAGTAGTCGTTGAAGGCCGGGCCGTCGAAGGTCAGGGTGAAGTTGGGATCCTTCTCCTTGGCTGCGTCGACGAAGGACTGCCACTGGGCGCGGTCGTTGTCCGTGGAGACCCAGGTGTACATCTGGTGCACCTGGTCCACGCCAGAGCCACCGCTAGAGCTGGTGCTTCCCGAGCCGCACGCTCCTGCGAGCAGGGCGAAGGCCGAGGCGGTCGCACCGAGTGCGAGGAACTTGGAGATAGTGGGGCGCACGCTGCGCTCCTTCCTTGTCAGGGGCACCGGGGTTCCAGTCAACGCATTGCCTCTCTGTAACGCGTGTCCGGGAACGTTCCCGAAAGTGCCGTCTCTCGTCATTGAAATTGACAGGACAACTGTACCAGCCCCTGAGCAGGACACACAAGCCACATTTTAAAATTCATCACACCCGGCGATTAAGCCTGACTCTCCTGTGAAGGCCTATAACGACGCGGGTGACAGGCTTTTCAACCGTTTTCGTCAAACTCTTGTCAGCCTGTCACCCGCCACGTTGGATTAAACAGGGATTTCAACTGTCGAGAACATCCCGTAGCGCCTCGTCCAGGGACGACGCACCCGACCCAAGCATGTCCTCCAGGCTCTCGAGCGTGTGGTGCGAGGGACCCGCCAGGAAGGCAACCATCGCGCCCACCTCCGACGCATCCACGTCCATGCGAGCGGCCCACGCACGTCGGTACAGGCGGAGCTGGGTGACGAAGTACGCGACCTTGTCAGGCTTGGTCGTCGCGCTCACCGGGCGCCCGCTCTTCCAGTCGACGACCAGGAAGCGGGGCCCATTGCCGCGCACTCGCTCGAACACGGCGTCGATACGGCCCTGGACGGACACTCCGCCCACCTCGACCGAGAATGCATCCTCGATCGCGACGGCCCGGTAATCTGCCAGCTCGTCCGCAATAAACACACGGAAGTTGGCGCGCAGCCGCTCCAGGCGCTCGCGCTCACCGTCCGTCAGCAGGGCCTCGTCAGCTCCGTCGTCGCCGGCTGCCAACGCCGCATCCTCCCCCACGCTCAGGCCGAGGCTCGCGGTGATCTCCGAGGCCGGATCCGCGCTCGCGAGGTGCAGCTCGCGCTCCACCCACGCGTGAAACACCGTGCCCAGCGCGGAGAACGAGCTGGGACGTGCCGGCATCGGTCGGCGCATATCTCGCGCGAACTCATCCGCGTCCTGCAGGAGGGCCGACACGGACGTCGCGGGCACGCGCTCAGCCCACAGGTCCACGACCGGCGTCTCCAGTCCGAGGTGATACTCCTCGATGAGCGCAACCGTATCGCGCACCGCGGGGTCATCCCCCAGCTGCGCCAAGGCCTCGTACACGTCCTGATCCTGCGCCAGGTCGCGGATCTGCGCCTCGACGGCCCGCGCAGCCGCAGCGGCCCTCTGGCGAGAGGGACCCGCCTCCTGCGGGAACGACACCGACGCCACGGCGGCCTCGCTCTCGACGATGTCCTCGTCGCCGGGCTCCGGCGCGATCAGGCACACCCCTGCACCGGACAGCGATTCCACCCCCAGGCTGCGCCAATCTCCCCTGGCCCACACGCCGCGCTCCCCCACGCGCACGAGCGAGTCATCAACCAGATCCGGCGCATCACCGAACAGCTGTGCGCGCGCCTCCATCAGGTAGCGGGAAGGCTGGCGCGACGTCGAACCCGTCCGATAGATCCACGAGCCCACGAGGAGCTGGATACTCCGAGCACGCGTCATCGCCACGTATGCCAGGCGGCGCTCCTCGCGCTCCGCATGCGCACCCAGCGCGCGCCCGTAGTGCCCCTTTACCCACTTCGAATAGGCGGCAGAGGGCTTGGCCTCCCCCTCCACGTCCAGCAAGAAAGGGGGCAGATCCGCGCGATCCCCGCGCAGCGGGTGCGGCAAGGCGCTGGCATCCGTCAGCCACGCGGTACTGATCGGCGGCTCATCCAGCCACGACACCGTCTTGCGCTTGTCGTGCGACGGGAAGATTCCATCGCTCAACCCGAAGACGACGACGCAATCCCACTCGAGCCCCTTGGAGGCGTGGACCGTCATGATCTGCACGGCGCGCGGATCCGGCTCCCCCAGGGGTGCCTCGAGACCGTCCTCGCGCTCGTCGGCCATGCGCAGGTACGCCAGGAACGAGCCGAGGGAGGCCCCCGGCGTGTCCTTCTCATAAGCCGCCGTCACCGCGATGAACTCATCGAGCGCCGCGCGCCCGCCCATCGACAGCGGATCGGCAATCACGTCATCCAACGTGCCCATGATGAGAATCGCCCGCTCGACCTGCTCAGTGACCGAACGCCCCACGCCCTCGCGCACCTGCCGCAGGCGCTCGCCCAGCAGACGCACGCGGCGCACCGCCTCCTCGCTGATCGCGGGCCGTCCCTCGGCCGCCCACCCCGGCTCCGGCGGGGAATCCACCGCATCCAGAAGGACCGCCTGGTGCGGGTTCGTCCCCTCCGAGCGGGCCAGGACACGCGACCAATCGCCCAGCGCCATCAGGTCGGTGGCCCCCAGGTCGATGCCGGCCAACAGGCGCGCCAGCCACGGGGAGGCCTCGACGTCGTAAGCCAGCTCCAGCGCGGCGCGCACATCCTGCACGGCGGGCTGGTCGAGCAGACCGCCGAGCCCCACAATCTCCGTCGGGATTCCCGCGTCGCGCAGGGCCGCGTCCACGTACGCGAAGTCCTTGCGTCGCCTGCACAGCACCGCGACCGTGCGCCGCTTGCCACCCTGGCTCGCCTGGGAGCGCACGCTGTGCACGAAGTCGACGACGGTCCCCAGCGCAGCCTCGTAGTCGGGGGCGTAGGCGACGTCAACGTGCCCGGGTCCAGCTCCGTCTCGCGTGACCAGGACGGGCGACTGGGCCTTGAGGCGCTGCTTGCCCTCCTGGTATGCGGCGACCTCGCGCAGGGGCGCGGCCACGCGATTCGCCGCGTCCAGGATCGCCTGGTCGTTGCGCCAGGCAGTGGACAGGGTGAGCGTCTGACTCTCCTGCGCCTCTCCCGTCTGGAATCGATCCAGGAAGGACTCCAGGGACGAGGCCGAGGCCCCCCTCCAGCCGTAAATGGCCTGATTCGGGTCGCCCACCGCGGTGACCGCGTGGTCCCCGAACAGCATGGACAGCAGGTCCATCTGGATCACGGACGTGTCCTGGAACTCGTCGAGGAGGACCGCGCGGAACTCCTCGCGCAGAGACTCGCGAACCGCCGTGGCCTCACGCGCGATGCGCGTGGCCAGGACGAGCTGGTCGGAAAAATCCAGCACGCCCATGTCCCGCTTGCGCTTGTGGTATTCCTCAATCGGGTCGAGGAAAGCGATGCGGCGACGGTTCGCGCGCAGCAGGCGCCGCGCGTCATCGTTCGTCTCGCCCACCTGTTCGAGCTCACGCCCAAAATCAACGAGGGCCACGCGGGCACTCTCCACCGTGTACCCGTGCTCGGCGATCTCGCCCGCCAGGTGCAGGATCTGGCCGACCGCGCCCAGGGGCGTGAGGTCCTCGTCAAGGTCGGTGGGCCACGCCTCGACGATCTGCAGCATGAGGTCCAGAGCCCCGGCCTCGGAGAGCATCGAGAAGTCGGGGTCGATGCCGATACGCATCCCGTGCTCGGACACGATGCGTTCGGCGAAGGAGTTGTAGGTGAGGGAAACGGGGTCCTCGTCGAGGCGCTCGCGCAGCTGCGGCATCTCGCTCGAGAGCAGCCGGATGCGTTCACGCAGGCGCTCCCCCAGCTCGCCTGCCGCCTTGCGCGTGAAGGTGAGGCCCAGAATCGACGACGGGCTCAAGTCCGGGTGATTGGCGAGGAGCCAGAGCACGCGCATCGACATGGTCTCGGTCTTACCCGAGCCCGCTCCCGCCACGACGAGGAGCGGGCGACGCGGAGCCTCGATGACGCGCACCTGCTCGGGCGTCGGCTTCTTCGTCGCGTCGACGATTGCCTGAATCTGCAGGGCACTCAGAGCCATTGCGCTGTCCTTTCCCACGTCACTCCACCACCTTGCGGCCGCGCTCGCGTGCCGGGCACAACCGATCGAAGGAGCAGTACCTGCAGGCCTCCGCGGAGGGCCTCGCCTCGAAGTACGGGCCACGAGCGCTCAGCGCCACCTCGCGCACCCACTCGCGCCACCGCTCCAGCTCCTCCCCCTGGAGCGCGGGCTGATCGAAGATCTGCGGCTTGGAACCGCCGAGCAGGGCGATGCGCGCCCCCGCGACCTTTTCACCCGAGGCGAGGAGGGCCATCTGGTAGGCGGCCAGCTGCGGGTTCTCTATGACGCTGGCCTTCGTGTAACCGCCCTTACCGGTCTTCAGGTCAGTCACGCGCACGCCCTCGTCCACCTGCTCGAGTCGGTCCATCCGGCCTCGGATGGTCACGCCCTCGACCTCGGCCGACACCGTCTGTTCCACCGTGACGTCACCGGGAACACCGACGACGTAGGAGGCCAGGTTGTTCACGATGTCGCGCGCGTGACGGTCGGCGACGCGCCCCGCCCACGTGTCCAGGTTGTAGCCCAGCTCCTCGATACGTGCTTCCAGCGCCGCGGTGAGTTCCTCGGGAGTCCCGTGCGGATGCTCCTCGGCTACCGCGTGGACGAGGGTGCCGAGGCTGGCGGCCGCGTTCGACGGCGCGTCGGCCCCGATCGTGGTGAGGAACCAGCGCAGCGGGCATGCCAGCGCGCGTTCGAATTGTGACGGCGACAGGACGATCTGCCCGCGGTAGTCCTGTGCGCTGGTCGGCGTACCACCCGCGCCCAGCCACCGGTGCGGCTGCGCGGAAGCGATGCCCTCGCGCGCCATGAGAGCCAGGAGTGTGGCGGCGAGCTGGGCATCAGCCGGATCATCAGGGCTCGCCGCGCGCGCCCGCAGGTCAGCGATGTGCCCGGACAGGGACAGCGGCGCCGCGACCGGATCCACCGGGACGATGTCGTTTTCCCTATGCGTGCCCGCCAGGCGCGCCACCAGGTCAAAAAACACCGAAGGCGCGGCATCCTCCGAGCGCACCGCACCGGCGTGCACGACGCACCGCGCGCGCGTCAGGGCTGCGACGAAGAGGCGGTATTCGTCGTCCAGCACCGCGCGCCGGGCGGCACAGGTCGAGTCGATGAGTTCCTCACGCCCGTCCTCGCCCACGGCGACGCGGCCCGCACCCGCGTCCGCGAGGAGGTCGGCCCGCAGGATCCGGTCACGCAGGCGCAGGTTCGGCCAGGCCCCGTCCTGCAGACCAGCGAGGACGACGACCTGCCAGTGACGGCCCATCGCCTGCGCGGGGGTGAGGACCTCGACGCCGCCCGGGCGCACACCCACGCGCGAAATCGTGTCGATGGGGACCGAACCGGCCAGCAGCTCGGACGCAAAGCGCACGGCGGAACCCGCTGGGTTGCGTTGCTCCCACACGTCCGCGACGCGCAGGAGCGCCACGACAGCGTCCAGCTGATCGTCGTACCAGCCCGACAACTCGTCCGACGCGATCGCCCGCGAGCGCCACTCACCGGCCACCCCGGACGCCTCCCACAGGGACCACAGGCGCTCCTGGGGGCGCGCGCTGCCGCTCATCCCCAGCTCCCACAGGCGCGCGGCGGTCTCGAGGGGGCGGGCGAGCAGTGCGGCTGCGCGGGCGCGCTTGCCGCCCGCCTGCTGGGCCTGTTCGAGGGCTGGCCTCCACGTCTGCGGGTCGCTGGCGAGGTCGGCAGCCGTCAGCGGGATCGGTCCGGCCTCGTCGTCCGCTTCCTCGGCGGCCTGGGCACGCGCGGCGTTCAGGCGGCGCAGCAGCCGGTGGACCGCGAGCGCGTCGGCGCGCACGAGGGGCGACGGCAGGAGGCGCTCGGCGAGTTCGCGGCGCACGGCCACGTCCGTGTCGCTCTGGCCCGTCGGTATGGTCACGAGGTCCAGGAGCAGGCGCGTCGTCGGCTGGGTCGCGAAGTCGAAGGCACGACTGCCTCCCGCGACGGGCACGCCGCCACGCGCCAGGTAGCGGCTGGTTTCGGCAACCATCGAGGAGCTGCGCACAATGACGACCTGATCCGAAAAATCGATGCCGTCGTGCAGGTGGTGAGACCTGAGGGCGCGCGCGATGAGGGCCCCCATCTGCGAGGGCGTGGCACCCAGGTGAGTCATCAGACGGCCCGCAGGTGCGTCGTCTGCGACCCCAGCCTCGCGCCGGGCGGGCGAACCGGACTGGGCGATGCGCGCACAAGCCTGGCGCGCCAATTCGCGCACGGCGCGGGACATGTCGTAGACCTGGCCGAGCTCAGCGATCTCGACGCCGAGGGCGGATGCGAGCCTGCGGTCCAGGTGCGGCTCGCCGCCGCGATACCCGGCCACAGCCACGTCGGAATCCGAGAAAGCAACGATGCGGGCACCGGCGTCTCGGCAGGCATCCAGCAGCCTCAGCGTCGAGGGCGTGCAATCCTGCAGGTCATCGACGATCACGACGTCGGGCACCGGGCAGGGTGCCTGCACGCCACGGGAGGGCGCGTCCTGCTCCCATGCGTCAATCAGGTCGGCCGCGAGCGCCTGGATGCGCGACAGGTCCACACGCAGGGTCTGCGGATACTCCGGGGAGCGCTCGGGCCCCTCCTCCAGCGCAGCAATGATCGCGCCCGCGCCCTGCCACTCCGGACGGCCGAACCTGGCCCCGGCCTCGGACAATTCGGAGGCATTCATCCCGGCCTCGCCCGCGCGGGCCACCAGGTTACGCAGCTCCGCGCGGAACGCCGGCATCGAGCGCATCTGCGGGCCAATATCCTGCGGCCACGGGGCATCCACGGACTCCAGGGCCTCGGCGAGCATCTGGTCCTGGGCTGCGCCCGTCACCAGCTCGACCCCCTCCAACGGCACGTCGCGCTGGGTACGCCACGTGGCCACCACCTGATAGGCGAAGGAGGCGGGCGTGCGCACCGGGCGCACCACGTCCGGGCCGAGAGCCTGCGCACGTGGAGTCAGCACGTCGGCGCGCGTGCGATCGGGAGCGAGAATCAGCGCGGAGAGGCCCCGGGAGGCCGCCTGCTCGAACACGGCCAGGGCACACGTGCTCCGTCCCGACGACGGCGCGCCGCGCGCAATCACGTCACCCGAGCGCGCCGCACCCACGACTGCTCGCTGGTTCGCGTTCAGCTCCGGCAGACGCCACCAATCGGCACTGCGGCTGCGCAACCTGACCTGAATTTCGCTCATAACGCAATACTCGCAGACCCCACCCACATCTGCGGCACATATGATGGCCATGACGACATTTCCCAGCAAGGAGTCACCATGGAGATCTTCATCGGCATCCGCGACAACACGCGCCAGCTCGCCCTCGACGTCGACATGAGCGAAAACGAGCTCATGGCCAAGGTCAACGAGGCCCTTGCCTCCCCCCACGGCGTCCTCGACCTCACTGACACCAAGGGCCAGCGCACCCTCGTGCCCGCCCACGCCCTCGGCTACGTGCAGATCGCCGACAAGACCGAACGCCGCGTCGGCTTCGCGATCCACTAAAACGCGCGCGACAAACGAGGCCGGGGAACCCGAGCGGACACCATACCGCCCGAGGAACCCCGGCCTCGTCTATGCCCTGTGGCCTCAAGCCTTCAGGTGAATGTCCTTCATGCGCTCCCCGTGGCGCTTGATCACGTACTCCGTGATCTCGTCGACGTTCTCCGGGGACGCAGCCAGCGACGGGTAGGTGAACAGCGTCGCGCGCACGAGGCCGAGAGCCTCGCCCGCCACGCGGCGACCCCACAGGGACAGGCGCGCCGACAGCTGCTCGTCAGCCTCAATCTGCGGACCCAGGTGCGCGCGCACCCAGTGCCCCTGCTCGAAGGGCCACACGTCCTCGATCCCCTCGAACAGGCCGTGCACCTGCGCGACGCGGATCAGCATGTCACCAAGCATTCCGCGGGTAATGAACGTCTTGACAGAGCGCTCCGCGAACGTCGTCGGACGCGTGCGCGCATCCAAGTCATCGTACGCGCCCGAGAACGCATCACCAGCCGCCAGCAAGTCAAAGCCGCGGTGTTCACTCCACACCTCCAGCTGCTGGTAGAGCTTGAAGCAACGCGCCGCCATGCGCGCATGCTCCACGTGGGCCTCGAACGTGGGGGCCTGCTCGCCGTCCTTCGCCAAGCGCGTCATGAACGCGAGCGACGAATAGGCGAGAATACCAAGGACTTCGGCGTCGTCGGCGGGGACGGAATCAAACTCGTGTGCCATGACTCCAGCATAGTGCCTGACAAGCTCCACGGCCCGCCGCATGGGACCCTGTTCTTCCCGATTAGTGCCTGTCTCTGTGACCAGCCCCTCCCCCGCGAACTCCTCACACACCATTACACTGAAAGGTGACCACCGGAAGACCGGTCGCATTCTTGAGACATAACACTTACGCGCGGACGAGTTTCCCCGCGCCAGATAATGCGCGATCGGCACCGACCCCAACCCCGGAAAAGCCCGGGAGACAAGGTAGATCGTGACCAACACGAGCACTGAGGCAACTGTGCCCACCACCGACGTTGACACCACCGAAAAGGCCGCCCCGGCCTCGTCCGTCGAATACTCCGCAGGCGTCGTCCGCCTCGGCAACGTCAAGCCCGCAGCCCCCGAGGTCGAAGAGGCCACCCCGGACATCACCGGCAAGGGCGAGGACCTCGACAAGAAGTCTTTCGCGGACTTCGGCGTCACCGACCCGATCGTCGACGCCCTCGAAGACAAGGGCATCACGCACCCCTTCCCGATCCAGGCCCTCACGCTTGGCCCCGCGCTGGACCGCCACGACATCATCGGCCAGGCCAAGACCGGCACCGGCAAGACCCTCGGCTTCGGCATCCCCGTCCTCGAGGACGTCATCGCGCCCGACGAAGAAGGCTACGAGGACCTGCTCAACCCGAACCAGCCGCAGGCGCTCATCATCCTGCCGACCCGCGAACTCACCAAGCAGGTCGCCCAGGACCTACGCGAGGCTGCCAAGTACCTGTCGACCCGCATCGTCGAAATCTACGGCGGCGTCGCCTTCGAACCCCAGATCGAGGCCCTCCAGCGTGGCGCCGACATCGTCGTGGGCACGCCCGGCCGCCTCATCGACCTGCTGCGCAAGGGCCACCTGCACCTGTCCGGCGTGGAGACCGTCGTCCTCGACGAGGCCGACGAAATGCTCGACCTGGGCTTCCTGCCCGACGTCGAGACGCTGCTGGGCCGCGTCCCCGAGAACCGCCACACCATGCTGTTCTCCGCGACCATGCCCGGCCCCGTCGTGGCCCTCGCCCGCCGCTTCATGGTCCAGCCCACCCACATCCGCGCGCAGGACCCCGACGACCAGAACCAGACCGTCAACACGGTCAAGCAGGTCATCTACCGCGTTCACGCCATGAACAAGGTCGAGGTCGTCGCCCGCATCCTCCAGGCCGAAGGTCGCGGCCGCACCGTCATCTTCTGCCGCACCAAGCGCACCGCCGCCCGCCTGGGCGAGGACCTGACCGCCCGCGGCTTCGCGGTCGGCGCGCTGCACGGCGACCTCGGCCAAGGCGCCCGCGAGCAGGCACTGCGCGCCTTCCGTAACGGCAAGGTCGACGTCCTGGTCGCCACCGACGTCGCCGCGCGAGGCATCGACGTCGACGACGTCACACACGTCATCAACTACCAGTGCCCCGAAGACGAGAAGATCTACATCCACCGCATCGGCCGTACGGGCCGCGCGGGCAACTCGGGTACTGCCGTCACCTTCGTCGACTGGGACGACACGCCGCGCTGGTCGCTCATCTCCAAGGCCCTGGGCCTGGGCGTGCCGGATCCGCTCGAGACCTACCACACCTCTCCCCATCTGTTCACCGACCTGGACATCCCGGAGGGCACGACCGGCCGTCTGCCGCGCGCCAAGCGCACGCGCGCTGGCCTGGACGCCGAGGTCCTCGAAGACCTGGGCGGCTCCGCTCCCCACTCCGAGGGACGAGGCCGGGGCGGCCGTTCCGGGTCGCGTGGTGGCCGCGGGCGTTCGTCGCGCGGTGCCTCTTCCGACGCATCGCGTTCGCGCGGCTCGCGTCGCGGCGCCCAGGACGGGGATCGTAAGCTGAACGCCGGCAAGGCCGGCCGCTCCGACCGCGGCACCCGTGGTCGTGGCCGCGGCGAGCACTCGCAGCATGCTGATTCCGGTTCTGCTGGTTCCGCTGGTTCTGGCTCCGGTTCTGCTTCTGAGCGCGCGCCCCGCGCCCGCAAGCGCATCCGCCGCCGCAAGGGCGGCGAGTGAGGCGCTAGCGTCACGCACTACTCGCTCAAGCGCTGGCGCGTAGCGTCGGCGTGAGGCGCGGCGATCACGCTGCGTTCATCCAGCAACGGGAGGGGCCCGAGCCGTGCGGCTTGGGCCCCTCCCCTGTTGTTTGTTGTCCTCCTACGCATCCCTGCTGCGCCGCTTACGCACGTAGCTCTGGCTCGCGCACACGGGTGCGGTGAGCATTGAAGGCGGCCACTGCGCCCCACGACCGCAGTCTGAGTCCGTCGCTGACGCACTCCAGGCCTGTTTTACGAAGGCCACGCGAGAGGCGCTGCACCCGTTACGTCGCCGTGCACCCGATCAGAAGGGGTGTAATGCCTACGGATCGGATGCACCACCTCCCACAACAAGCACAACTGCGGGCTTTCCCTCCCGACACATCCCAACCGACAGCATCGGACGCAGCCACACATCCTCGAAACGCTCGCCCGGACTCCAAACGAGAGGCGCTGCACCAGTTAAGGAAGCAATGCACCACGTAGGGTGGCATTGCACTAGCTACTAAGTGGTGCGCAGCTGCGCCAAGTAGTGCAATGCCACTTAACAACAAGCCAACACGCGGAAAGGTACACCCCCAAAAGCTCTTCAACGAACAACCATCCCAGCCTCGGCAGACAGCGCTGCACCATTTAGGGAGCATTACACCAGTTAGGGAGCATTACACCACCTCCGAGCTGGTGTAATACCCCGCTAAGTGGTGTAACACCACTGAGCGACAAGCCAACACGCAGCAAGGTGCGCCCCCTAGCCCCCGCAACGAGACTTCGGCCGAACCAGACCGGGCAGCGGCGCACCCGTTACGTCGCGATACACCCGTTACGTCGCGATGCACCCGACCAGAAGGGGTGTATTGCCTACGGATCGGGTGCACCGCCTCATCGTTAACGAGCTTGCACGTGGTTTTTCTCGCTAGCTCCGACCACGCCGGAGTCCAACAGGCCCAGGCCGTGCAGCATTACACCAGTTAGGGAGCATTACACCAGTTAGGGAGCATTACACCAGTTAGGGAGCATTACACCAGTTAGGGAGCATTACACCAGTTAGGGAGCATTACACCAGTTAG
>ERZ772917.1118-NODE-1118-length-16568-cov-5.731545_pt1 | contig 16568 bp, 15 predicted proteins | sample MGYA00511187_ERZ772917 | MGnify/ENA primary metagenome ERZ772917 (study PRJEB29015, sample SAMEA2737925) | human oral metagenome | biome: human oral; feature: human-associated habitat; material: dental | place: China | collected 2012 ... | reverse complement strand
ATCTTGCTTGTGTATAATTACACACGAAAGTTTAAAAATGAGTAAAGACGATAAATTAATCAAGGATTTACAAAATAATCCCAAGAACGTTAGGTTTGAGACGTTAGAAAAAATTTTACTCAGCAGGGGTTTTGCTTTGCAAAGCATTAAAGGCTCTCATCATAATTTTGTCAGAAACGGCTATTTAGTAACTTTGCCTAAACATAAACCTATGAAAATTTTCTACGTTAAGCTTGTGCTAAAATCTATAGAGGAGCAGAAATGAAAAAGGATTTAAACTATTACCTGAATTTGCCTTACAAAATCGAGCTTAGAAAGATAGCGGACGATGAAGGCGGCGGCTGGGGTGCATTTATGCCGGAATTTAAAGGCTATGCTTTGTTTTGGGGTGACGGCGATACAAAAGAGGAAGCATTAAACGATCTTGATGCCGCTTTTAAATCTACACTTGAGAGTATGCTAGAGCATAACGATTTTATTCCTGAGCCTGCTTCCGATAAGAAAATTCGTGTAAATATAAGTCTTTCGCAATCTTTGCTTAATGCTATCGACAAGGTTACCAATAATAGATCGCAATTTTTAAGCGAGGCTGCAAATTTAAAGCTTAAGGGAATTTAATAAAATCTATTGTAAGACTAAATATGGTGCGACCGACGAGACTTGAACTCGTACACCTTGCGGCACTACCCCCTCAAGATAGCGTGTCTACCAATTCCACCACGGTCGCATAAATTTTAAAGCCTGATCTTAAGCCTTGAATTATATAAGTTTAAAGCCCGATTTCTCGGGCTTAGGATTATTTTGCAGCAGCCTTTAAGCCTTCTGTCAAAAAAGGGTTGGCAAAAAGCAAGACGAATGAAACAACCAACGCATAGATAACCTGCGCTTCGATCATCGCAAGCGAGATATACATCGTAGTCGATAGTTTGCTAGCTACGCTTGGATTTCTAGCGATGCCGTTAAGTGTCGCGCTAGCGGCATTTCCCATACCTAACGCGCCACCCAAAGCGGCTAAACCTAAAACGACTGCAACGGTAATTGCAGAAAAAGAAACGATCTGAGTGTAAGCACTTAGCTGCTCGCTAGCGAAAGCCGCGCCGCAAAGCGCAAATAACAATACAAGAACTTTTTTCATAAAAGTCTCCATAAATAAATTTTAAAACGAGTTTCGGCTCAATACCCCCTACTCCAACGTTTTAAGTGTGGAATATTATTAAAATTTTGCTTTTGATTTGTTTAATTTGGCGGAATTTGCGTTAAATTTAGCAAATCCCGCCGAGCACGCCGACATCTTAGCGCTTAGCATCCAGATATGTATTTAGCGCCGCAACGTAGGCCTTTGCAGACGCCAGCATCGTATCTACGTCAAGCCCTCTGCCGATGATGGCGCCCTCGTCTTGAAATTCCACCTTGACGGTTACTTTCGCCAGCGCGTCTTTGCCTTGCGAGACCGCTTTTACTTGATACTCTTTCAGGCTACCGCTGATACCGCTAATACGATCTATCGCCTTAAATATCGCATCCACGCCGCCGTTTCCAAGCGCGCTATCGCTTAAAATTTCATCCTTATACCTTAGCGTAAGGGCCGTGCTAGCGTGTCCTTTGTTGCAGCTATTGGAGCTTAGAACCAGTACTTCGTAGGTCTTTTCGGCTCCCACGAACTCGTCGTTTACGAGCTCTCTAATATCCTCGTCGAAAACGTCCTTTTTGCTATCGGCGAGCGCTTTAAATTTATTAAACGCGATCTCAACCTGATCATTACTAAGCTCATAGCCCAAAGATACCAGCTTATCTTTGAAGGCGTGACGGCCGCTGTGTTTGCCCAGCACGAGCGAGTTTTTATCAAGCCCGATATCCTCGGCGTGCATTATCTCGTAGGTTTCTTTGTGTTTTAGCACGCCGTCTTGGTGGATGCCGCTTTCATGCGCGAAGGCGTTTTTGCCCACGATCGCTTTATTGGGCTGCGGCTCGATACCGGTAATGCTCGCGACTAGGCGGCTGGATGGATAAATTTCTTTCAAATTTATATCGGTATAAAGCGGCGCAAATTTATCTGTGCGCGTCTTGATTGCCATTACGATCTCCTCCAGAGCAGCGTTGCCCGCGCGCTCGCCGATACCGTTTATCGTGCACTCGACCTGTCTGGCTCCCGCCAAGATAGCGGCTAAGGAATTTACGGTAGCCATTCCCAAATCGTTGTGGTTGTGTACCGAAACTACGGCGCGCTCGCCGATAAGCTTAACGATCTCGCCTATGCGCGCAGTGATCTCATCTGGATAGAGATAGCCCACCGTATCGGGGATATTTATGGTGGAGGCTCCTGCATTTATCGCGGCGTCGCAGATCTCTTTTAAAAAGCCGATATCGCTTCTACACGCATCCTCGCAGCTAAACTCCACGTCATCGCATAGACTTTTTGCGTATTGCACGGCCTCTACGGCGCGCTTTATGACCTCTTGCGGCTGCATTTTAAGTTTAAATTCCATATGGATAGGGCTTGTAGCGATGAAGGTGTGGATGCGGCCGAGCTTCGCACCCTTTACCGCTTCGCCGGCGGCTTTGATATCTTTTTCTAAAGCGCGCGCAAGAGAGCATACGCGAGCCTTGCTAACGGCGCCCGCGATCTTTTCTATCGCGTCAAAGTCCCCGGGGCTTGCCGCTGCAAAACCCGCCTCGATAACATCTACGCCCAGCTTTTCAAGCTGCAACGCAAGATGGATCTTCTCGTCCGTATTCATCGACGCTCCAGGGCTTTGCTCGCCGTCACGAAGCGTAGTATCGAAGATTATGATTTTATTTTTGTCCATTACAAATCCTTTCAAAGGGTTAAAATTTGGCAAAATTATAGCCGCGCAAGCTTAAAACAATCGCGGCGATAAACATATTCGAGATTATTTCGCCGTTTCCTCGGGTTTGTCTTTTTTATGAAATTTAGCCGCGCTTAAATTTAAAGCTCCGCGAACCAAACCGTAAACGATATAAACCAAAGTAAGCACCGCCGGGAATTCCAGCTTGAAAAGATATAAAAGTGAGAAAAACACGACGATTAGAAGCACTAAAATTTTAATCGCATTGGGACGTTTTAGGCTGATCTTTTTAAAGCTCGGAAAGCGGATGTTGCTTACCATCAAAAACGATAACGCCGCCATTGCGATGATCAAAAATACTCCAAAACCTTTGGAAAGCTCATATTTTAGATAAATTCCGATCCAAAACGCCATCGTAATCGCAGCCGTAGGGATCGGCAGCCCGATAAAAACGCTAGGCTCGTAGGTGCCCGTGGTGACGTTAAATCGCGCCAGTCTGATCGCGCCGAAAACCACGTAAAGCGCGGCTACGAGCGAACCGACCTTACCGTAATCGTGCCCGACCGCGCAATAAAACAGCAGCGCCGGCGCGACGCCGAAAGCCACGATATCTGCAAGGCTGTCAAATTCCACGCCGAATTTCGACGTCGCATGCGTTAGCCTCGCCACGCGGCCGTCAAGCCCGTCGCAGATCAAGGATAAAATGATATAAAAGATCGCGGCGCTGAAATTGCCTTTGATCGTAGAAATTATGCTGATGACCGCCAAAAATACGCTTGCCGCCGTGAAAAGATTCGGCAATATGTAGATTAGTTTTCCCTTTTCCTCTTCCATCTCTCACTCTTTAAATTTTATTTTTGCACCGCTTTTCGTTCGGCGCCGCAGATCGCGCATAAAACGCTTTAGCGCGATCGTCTTAAAATTTAACCCTAAGTTTCTGCTCCGCGCGAGGCTTGAAATTTACGCCTCGCTCTTTGCGCTTTCGATATCGTCGTTAGCGCCTAAATTTCGCACCAAACGGGTAGGCATGCCGTTATCTTTTTCAAATTTAGAGATGATCTCCACGATCTGCTCGCCCGAGACCGTCTCCTTCTCATACAGCGCCTTTACCATCTCCTCAATCGCCGGAGCGTAGGTTCTTAGCGTCTCTTTTACCGCTGCGTAGCGCTCGTCCAGCGTCTTGCGGACATATTCGTCGATCTTAACCGCCGTTACCTCGCTGTAATCCTTGATGCTCTGTCCGCCGTTTAGGAAGGAATACTGCTGTTTTTCGAGCACCGCAAGCCCGAGTGCATCGGTCATTCCGACCTGAGTGGCCATAAATTTAAGCATATCGGTAGCGCGCTGCAGATCGTTGCCCGCGCCGTCGGTGATCTCGCCTAAAAACACATCCTCCGCCGCGCGCCCCGCCAAAAATGTATCGATCTCGGCAAAAATTTCATGGCGCTGGTGTAGGTATCTATTTTCAAACGGCGAATTTAGCGTGTATCCCGCAGCGCTCAATCCGCGCGGTACGATAGTTACCTTCGATACGGGCATCGCGCCTTTGGTAAGCTCCGCAATTAGCGCATGGCCGCTTTCGTGATAGGCGACGATCCGCTTTTCGATCGGGCTTACGCGGCGCGATTTTTTAGCCAGTCCGATACCGACGCGCTCGATCGCTTCAAGTAGGTCTTTTTGCTCGACCTCCGCCTTTGCCTCGCGACCCGCTAAAAGCGCGGCTTCGTTGATGATGTTTGCAAGATCGGCTCCCGCAAAGCCCACGGTAAGGCGCGCGATCTCTTCTATATCGATGTCGCGGGCAAATTTAACGTCGCGCATATGCACCTTTAAAATCGCCATTCTGCCGTCAAAATCGGGTCTATCGACCAAAACCTGCCTATCAAATCTGCCTGGACGCAGAAGCGCCGCATCCAGCGTCTCGGGGCGGTTGGTAGCCGCAAGGACGATCACAGGGCTTGATTCCGAGCCAAAGCCGTCCATCTCGGCAAGCAGCTGATTTAGCGTCTGCTCGCGCTCGTCGTTGCCTCCGCCGATACCGCCTGCGGTTCTGCTTTTACCGATCGCGTCGATCTCGTCGATGAAAACGATCGCCGGAGCCTGCTTCTTAGCATTATCGAATAGATCGCGCACCCTGCTGGCACCCACGCCTACGAACATCTCGATGAAGCTGGAGCCCGACACCGAAAAAAACGGCACGTCCGCTTCGCCCGCAACCGCTTTAGCTAGCAGCGTCTTGCCCGTGCCGGGAGGGCCCACTAAAAGCACACCTTTTGGAATTTTAGCCCCGAGGCTAATGTATCGCTCGGGGTTTTTTAAGAAATCTACGATCTCTTTAACCTCCTCTTTCGCCTCTTCGACGCCCGCTACATCGCCAAATTTAACTTTCGGCTTTTCGGCGCTTACTAGGTTTTTGGAGCTTCCGATGCCGAGCACGCCGCCGCCCATATTGCGCTGCATGCGGTTGGCCAAAAACATCCAAATTCCAAAGAAAATCACGAGCGGCAAGACCCAGCTAAAGAGCAGATCGGTCAAAAAGTTACTCTCGTTATACGCGCCGTATGGAATTTTACGCGATTCTAAAATTTGAACTAGTTCGGGATCATCCACGCGCTTGGCGGTGTAGATTACGTTGCCGACTTGAGCTTTAATCGTGGAGCTTCCGATGGAGACCATGCTTACTTGGGAGTTTTTGATCTGCGATTTTAGCTCCGAGTAGCTTACGTTTCTACTCTCGCCCGAGACGGAGCCCAGTATACCGTCGCTATCAAAGCCGCCGCTTGGCGATATCGCCTTAAACACGACTATCAAAATAAGCGCGAAAATAATAAAAACGCCGATCGGATTTTTATTGAAAAAATTATTTCCACCGCCGTTTTGAGGGGGTTGATTGTTTTGGTTATTGTTCATATCTTCCTTTCATATACGAAGCTAAGCCATTCGTTTTGCTTTTTCATCTGCACGAAATTTAAATCCGAAAAGGCTTGCTCTATCCTATCTTTATATTTTTCTAAAATTCCCGACAGCACGAGCTTGCCGCCAGGTTTTAGCGCTTTTTTCAGATCCGCGCTTAGGATCAAAATCACGTCGGCGATTATATTTGCGACGACGAGATCAAACTGCGGCTGCGCGCTTTTGTTTGAACTTTGCTCGTTTAAGCTTGAAACGCTGCCGAGCCAAATTTTATCTATCCGCACGCCGTTTTTCTCGGCGTTTTGCTGCGTAGCACTCACCGCCTGCTCGTCGGTATCGCAAGCGCTTACCTTTGCGCCCAGTTTTTTCATCGCGATACTTAGAATTCCGCTGCCGCAGCCCACGTCAAGCGCGCTCATACCATCGCGAGCGAGCTCGCTAAGTAGCGCCAGGCACATATTGGTGCTTTCGTGATGGCCCGAGCCGAATGCCAGCGCAGGATCGATCAGCAGATCGATTAGCGCGCTATCTTGCGATCTTTCGCACCAGCTCGGACGGACGTAAAATTTACCGACCGCCACGGGCGCGACGCCTTTTTTATACTCATCGAGCCAGTCTTTGTTTTGCTTTTTTAAAATTTCGATCTGCAGATCGGCGTCTAAATTGAGAGATCGCGCAAGCCCCTTTTTAAACTCCTCAAACGCAAATTTTAAATTTTGCAGATCCTCTTCGTCGCGGATTATGAAGCACTCGCCGCGTTCTTCGACGCAGGTAACGCCGAGCTCGAACGCAAAGCCCTTGAAAAGCTCGCTCGCATTCGCGCTTTTTACGATCATCTCATAAAAAAAATCTTTCATCGCCTCACATCGCCTTTAAATTTTAAAATTTGCATATTACTAAAATTTAGTTCAAACTTTGCTTACGCTCGGGCGTTTTTATAGAGCTTCAAACGCCTTTTTAAGATCGAGCGTGCCCTCGTAATACGCTTTGCCGACGATAACGCCCGCGATGAGCTCTGCGTTTTTAAGCGCGATTATGTCGTTTATATCTTTAACGCCGCCGCTTGCGATAGTGTCGATACCGCTAGCTTTCGCGATAGAGCGGCTAAATTCTACGTTTACGCCGCTTAACATCCCGTCGCGCGATATGTCGGTGCAGATGATCGCGCAAACGCCTACGTCCGCGTAGTCTCGCGCCAGATCGGTCGCTTTTACGCGGCTTAGCTCCGCCCAGCCCTCGGTCGCTACGAGCCCCTCTTTCGCGTCTATGCCCACGACGATGCGGTAAAGCTTCGCCATCTGCTTTACGAAATCTGGGTTTTTTAGCGCTGCCGAGCCGAGGATAAATCTATCGACGCCTAAGTTTAAATACTCCTTTATGCGCGCTTCGTCGCGGATGCCGCCGCCCACTTCTACACGCAGACACGTGCTTTTTACGATCCGCTCGATCGCTTTGAAATTTACCGCCTCGCCTGCAAACGCGCCGTCGAGATCAACCAGATGCAGCCACTTGGCGCCGAGATCTTCAAATTTTTTGGCTAGCTCGCAGGGGTCTTTGGAATAAATTTTTGCGCTTTGCATCTCGCCCTTGCTAAGGCGCACGGCGCATCCTTGTTTCAGATCGATCGCAGGGAAAATTTCCATCACAGCTCCGTAAAATTTTTAATGATTTTTATACCTGCATCGTGGCTTTTTTCGGGATGCGGCTGAAAGGCAAATACGTTTTCGCGCCAGATCGCGCTTGCAAACTCATAGCCGTAAAACGTGGTCGCAAGCGTGATCTCGCGCGCGCAAAGGACGTGGTAGGAGTGCACGAAATACAGATACTCAAACTCGCCCAAGGCCCCGTTTATCGGCGAGCACTTGATAAAATGCGCGCTGTTCCAGCCGACGTGCGGGATCTTTAGGCTTTCGGCGCGAGCGGAATTTTGCCCGTAGCGCGCGCTAGGTTCCGCCCCGTCTGAATTAAATTCCGCCCCGCCCGATCTAAATTTAGAATTTTCGGATCGAAATTCCGCCCCCTGAATATTAAATTTCGTTTTGTCAAATTTCACGACGCGACCGGGTAGAATTCCAAGTCCGCTGCGCGCGCCGAATTCCTCGCTTTGCTCGAACAGAAGCTGCATCCCAAGGCAGATGCCTAAAAAATATCTGCCGCTTGCGACGAATTCTTTAATCGCAGCGTCCATACCGCTTGCGCGAAGCCTCTCCATCGCCTCGCCGAATGCCCCCACGCCCGGAAGCAGAGCCTTATCGCAGCTCAAAAGCTCCCCAGGGCTGCGCGCGAGGCAAAATTTAGCGCCGCAAAAGCTAAGCGCGTTCATCACGCTTTGGATATTGCCCGCGCCGTAATCCACGATACCGATCAAGCCGTGCCCTTCATATCGTTTAATCGGTGCGAAAACTCGGGCACGATACGCTTTAGCTTATCCGCGACCTGCGCGTCCTCACACTCCGAAAGCTCCTCGATCTGCGAGTTTAGCTCCTCTAGGTCGTATTTTGCGGAGTGGGTTACGAAGATAGATTGGTACTTCGTGCTCTTGTCGTTTTCGTCGATCAAAAGTTCCTCGTAAAGCTTCTCTCCGGGGCGCAGACCTACAAATTTAATACCCAGCTCCTCCTTGCCGGCAAGCTGGAGCATTCGCTTGGCAAGATCAGCGATCTTTACGGGCTCGCCCATATCCAGCACGAAAAGCTCACCGCCCTGCGCGATGGAGGCCGCTTGAAGCACGAGCTGACACGCCTCGCTAACGAGCATAAAATATCTCGTAATCTCGGGGTGCGTAACGGTAAGCGGCTCGTTCGCTTCGATCTGGCGTTTAAATTTAGGAATGACGCTGCCGCTTGAGCCGAGCACGTTTCCGAAGCGCACCGCGACGATCTGCGTGTCGCTTGCCGCGTCGTTGGAATTTAGCGCGTAAAGCTCGCAGATACGCTTCGTCGTGCCCATAATGTTCGTCGGTCGCACCGCCTTGTCGGTCGAGATCAAAACAACCTTTTTCGCGCCGTGTTTTTTGGACAGATCGATTACGTTTTTTGTGCCGATGATGTTGTTTTTGACCGCTAGGTGCGGATTAAACTCGCATAGCGGCACGTGCTTATACGCCGCTGCGTGTACGACCACCTCGGGATGAAATTCTGCAAAAACCTCCTCCAGCTCGCGATGATAGACGATATTTATCATCTTTAGCTCGTTGCGCATATCTGCGCCCGTAGCTTCATTGATCGAGTAGAGGTTAAACTCGCTGTGTTCGACCATAATGAGCCGCTTTGCGCCGAATTTCAAGCACTGCTTGCAAATTTCGCTTCCTATCGTGCCGCCAGCGCCCGTTACCAGCACGACCTTGTCTTTGATAAAATTTTCGATCGCCTTGGTATCGAGGTCTTTGGGCTTTCGCGCGAGCAGATCCTCGATCGATACGTCGCGGATCTTTTTGCTCTCATCCTCCAAAAGCGAAAAGAGCTTGATATCTTTTAGCCCGTACGCAAAAAGCTCGTCGTATAACTCCTTTAGCTCGTCCGGATACAGCGCCAGCGCGATGATTGCGGTTTTGGCGCCGCTATCTTTGATCATCTGCGGAATTTCGCCCTTGGCTCTGACGACGTAGTTTTCGCAATAGGTCCCTACTAGCTCAGGCCGCCCGTCCACGACGCCTACGGGGTAGTAGTTGATATATTTTTGCCGCATACCTTTTAGGACGTGAAAGGTCTTGCTCGTAGCGCCCACGACGATGCAGGGCTCGTTATTCGTGATGTTTTTCTTCTCGCTTAAAAACATCCGCTTTGAAATTCTAACCCCACTGATCAAGATAAACGAGATAGCCGCGTCGATGATGATGACCGAGCGCGGGAAGGGGTTAAAAACTTTGCTCGCTAAAAAAAACAGGATCAAAAAGGTAAGCGCCGCCATCACGTGCGCGTAGAAAAGCTTTCTCGCTTCATATAACCCGAAAAATCTCCACGGAACTAAATAGATCCGCAAAAACCAAAAGTAGCAAATTTTAATCGCCGTCAGGCTCGAGGCGCTAAGCAGCGCGCCTTTATAGAATTCGTTCGGTATATCTCCGCTAAATCGCAGCAAAAACGCGATATAAACGGAGAGGATCGAGATAAAAATATCTCCCAGCAAAAAAAACGCGAAGCGGCTAAATTTAGTGGGTTTTAACAGCATTAGATGTTTTCTTTTACGATTTTTACGACGCGCTCGATCGTCTCGTCGCTCATATCTGTGCCGCTAGGCAGGCAAATTCCGCGCTCAAACATATCCGCGCTCGTGCCGTCAACTACGCTGAGCGCGCCTGAGAAGATGCTTTGCAGATGCATCGGCTTCCAAAGCGGGCGAGATTCGATGTCGGCTTTATTTAGAGCATCGATTACCTTTAGATGAGCGCCTTTTTGCTTAAATAGAAGCGTGCTAAGCCATCTGTTGCCCTCGCCGCCTTCGACTTCCGGCATAAGCTCCACGTCGGCGCCCCTAAACAGATCCTCGTAAATTTTAAAAATTTCGCGCTTTCTCTTTACGCGCTGCGGCAAGACCTCCATCTGGCCTACGCCGATAGCGCCTAAGACGTTGCTTAAGCGGTAGTTGTAGCCGTAGTCCTTGTGCTCGTAGTGAAGTAGCGGCTCGCGCGCCTGGGTGCTGTAAAATCTAGCCTTGGCGATTAGTTCCTCGTCGTTTGAGATCAGCATTCCGCCGCCAGAGGTAGTGATGATTTTATTGCCGTTGAAGCTTAGCGCGCCGCATTTTCCGATGCCGCCCAGCGCTTTGCCTTTATAAAATCCGCCCAGCGCCTCCGCGGCATCCTCGATGAGATCGATATTTTCATTAGCGCAAATTTCGCATATCTCATCCATCTTCGCAGCCTGTCCGTAAAGGTGCGTAACGATGAGCGCCTTCGGCTTTTTCGGCGATTTTTTGATCGCTTCTTTAAGCAGCTTCGGGCTTAAATTCCAACTCTCGTCGCTATCTATCAGCACCGGCACGCAGCGCTCGTAAAATATCGGATTTAGCGACGCCATGAAGGTAAACGTGGACCCTAGCACCACGTCGCCGTCCTTTACGCCGCTGCAGCGAAGCGCCAGATGAAGCGCCGCCGTGCCTGCGTTTAGCGCTAGCGCGCCGCGCGTTTTGGTATAAGCTTTGACGCTGTTTTCAAATCTATCGACATATTCGCCCAAAGGCGCTATATAGTTGCTTTCAAATACCTTTTTTATATACTCAAGCTCATTGCCGCCCATATTCGGCGGGCTTAAAAATACTCTTGCCATCTCTATCCTTCCTTGATCTTTAAATTTAACCTCGCTTGGCGCAAGGCTAAATTTAGCTTTCGGCATTAAATTTAAATGCTCGGATTTTATCACTTTTAATGCTATAAATTTTAAATTCAGCCATTTTTTTTAATCACGCGAGCAGGCACGCCTACGGCTACGCTGTCGCTAGCTATGTCGCGCACTACCGCAGCGCCCGCGCCGATTATGCAGCGCTGCCCGATCTTTAGCCTCTGAATAACGCTAGCACCGATGCCGATGTGCGAAAACGCCCCCACCTTCACGCCGCCCGCAAGCGCCGCGTTTGGGCTAATGTGCGCAAACTCGCCGATCTCGCACTCATGCTCGATTACGACACCTGAATTGATTATCGCGCCGCGACCGATTTTAGCTCGCGCGTTTATCACGGCGCCGGGCATTACGACCGCGCCCTCGCCGATGACGGCGCTTGGGCTAACGATCGCGCTTTGATGAATCAGCGTCGCTATCTCAAAACCTGCGCGCGCCACCTTCTCTTGGATCTTTGCGCGAGTTTTGTTATCTCCGATTGCAATTATTACGGGATATTTCGGCAGATCCTCGCTAAATTTCAGCCCCGCCGCGTCGTCTAAAAAAACGACCTCGCTAAATTTAGCTTCCCGCGCGGCTAGCGCGACGTCGGCGACCACCAGCCCATGTCCGCTCGCGCCGTAAACGTAAATTTTAGTTGTGTCCATTAAATTTCTCCGTCGTCGCCATGCCCTCTTTATTCACGCCCTCTTTCGCAAGCACTTTTTTAATCGTTAAAAGCGCGATCTTAAGATCGAGCGCGAAGCTTAAATTCTGCGCATAATACGTGTCGAACTCAAATTTTTTCTCCCAGCTGATCGCGTTGCGACCGTTTACCTGCGCAAGCCCCGTGATGCCAGGGCGCACGCTGTGTCGCAGGCTCTGCTGCGGCGAATAAAGCGGCAGGTACTCGATCAGCAGCGGGCGCGGCCCGATGAAGCTCATATCGCCCTTTAGCACGTTGAAAAGCTGCGGCAACTCATCCAGGCTTAGCGCGCGGATTTTTTTGCCGTAATCGTTCAGCCGCGCTTCGTCTGGCAGAAGCTCGCCGTCCGCGCCGCGCTCGTCGCTCATCGTTTTAAATTTGTAAATTTTAAAAATTTGCTCATCAAGCCCGGGGCGAGATTGCGTAAAAATCGCGCTTTTGCTAATGTGCTTGCGGATCAAGAACCACGTAAGCGCCATCACGGGCGAAACCAAAATGATCAAAACCAAAGCCGCCGTAAAATCGAGCGCGCGCTTTAAAAAACACCTATACATCGATAAATTTCCTATAAACCTCTAAATATTTTTCCGTGACGATCTTTTCGTCGTAATTTGCAAGCACCATCTCGCGCCCATTTCGCCCGAGCCTCTCGCAAAGCGGCTCATCATCTAGCAAAATTTTGATCTTTCGCGCAAGATCATTCGCGTCGCGAGTGCGGCAAATTAAGCCGTTGACGCCATCTTGCACGGCCTCGACGCAGCCGCTGCAATCGCTTACCACGCAGGCTCGCGCCATGCTCATCGCCTCTAAAACCGTGCGCGGAAAGCCCTCCTTGTAGCTAGGCAGCACGAACATATACGCGCTTTTATACAGCCCTCGAACCTGCTCACTCCAAGGTATCCAGCGCACGAACGGGCTTTTTAAAAAGGCTTCGTCCGCACTGCTTTTATTGCCCGCGTATCCGCTGCCTACAAAGACGAAGCTTGCGTCGGCGCGATCTTTTAAAAGCTCTGCCGCTTCGTAAAATTCCTTAATGCCCTTGTGCCAAAGCGCGCGCCCCATCATCAAAACGACCTTTCGCTCGCCAAGATCCGCCCCTTCGCATACGTCCGGATCGAAGTAGCTCGCATCCACGCCCACGCTTTTGATGCGGTAAATTTTATCCTCGCGGCTCAAGCCCCTAGCCAAAAAATAATCGGGATCGGCGTCATTTACGAAGATGCAGCCGTCGCTAAGCGCCAGGGAGCGCTTGTAAAGCCGCTCGATCACGGCTCTAATTAGAAGCGATTTTAGGTCGCTGTCTACGTAGAAGCTGCCGAGCCCCTCGACTAAATTTAACACGGTTTTGATGCCCGCCTTTTTCGCCGCGAAGGTGCCGAATACGTTTGATTTGTGTGCGGAGGTCTGCAGCATATCTAGGTTTAGATCGCGCAAAACGGCTGCCAGATCCTCGCTATTTTTAAGCACTTTGAAAGGATTGATCGAGGCCTTGTCGAGCTCGTAGGTCGCGGCGTGAAATTCGCTCGCAAGCCTTTGTGTGTAATCGCCCGCGGGCGCGATGGCGTAAATTTCATGCCCGCGCTCTTTAAGAGCCCGCATTATCGGCGCGCGAAAGAAATACAGGCTCATGCTTTCGTGCGAAAGAAACCCTATGCGCGCCACGGCTCACGCTCCGTTTTGAAATTTTGCGGTTTAAAATTTATATGATTTTGTGCGCGGCGCGCGAAATTCTCGCCGCCCTGATTAAAATTTCGCGCGAAATTTTGCACTCTAGAATTTTGCGCGATGAAATTTTGTGCCATGAAATTCGGCGCCGCAAAAAGCCCCTGCACTTTTTTGAAATTTACCGCCGAAAAAAGCGCTGGCGACGCCTGAAAAAATTTCATTCGCTCTCCTTAAAATTTAGCCTAAATTTGATCCCAAATCTACGCGCGGCGGTCAAATTTGGCCCGCATGCCGCGACGAAATTTAACCCGCGCGCCGCGGCAAAATTTAACGCTTTAATTTATACACCTTCACCGCAGGATTTAAGATCACCGGCTCAAACAGATCGCTTTTATAGCGCTCAAATACGAAAAGCTGCACGTAGCTCGAGTTTAGCATCGCTCGATCCATCAGCAAAAACCGCCCGTAATCGCGCATAAAAACCACGTAAAATTGCGCGCTGCTGTCCATATTAAGCTCCTTGACCGCCAGCTTGCCGCTCGCGTCGTAGCTCGTTTCGTAAAAGGTATTGATCGCGAATTTTCTGCCGCTAAATTCCAGACTAAGCAAATTCGGCGAGATCGAAAAGCCGTTGTCCATATGCACGCCACTTTGATCCTGAACGAACCTATCGCTCGTTATGAAAAACAGCTCGCCTAGCTGTTTGCCGTCGGTGATGTCGATGTTTGAAAACTGCGTGACGACGGGGAAGATATTCATCATGCGATCGGGCAGGATGTAATAAATGTCGCGCGTAGGCTTCGGCGGCTTAAAATCGGCTAGCCCCAAGCTTAAGATAAAATCGTTGACGTCAGTCGCGTTGTAATCTTTTAAAATTTGCTTTAGCTTGTTTGGAATTTTTTCGTTATATCCGCGCTCGGTGTATTCGACATCCAGGCGCGCCATATTCGCAGAGCTCATCTGATCTCTAAAAAGCGCGAAGCTAACGGGGAAGTTATCGTTGCCGAGGTGTTTGCCGCCGTCGATGAGGGTTTTTACGTCGCTGTAATAGCGTATGCCGTATCCGTAGTCCCACCATGAAAGCGCGTAATCCTCGCGCTGCGCTTTATCTTTGAGCTCGTCAAACACCCGCACCTCGCTTTGATAAAAGACCGTATCGACCTTGTACGAGACGATGTGCTGCCACGCGGGATAGATCGCAAGCGCCGTTAAAATCAGCAGTATCGCGCGTGCAGCGATCTTTGGCAGATCCAAGCGCTTTACGCAAAAATACAAAATATATCCGAAACTTAACCCCATTACGCCCACTGCATAGATCGTAAATCTAAGGCCCGCTTTGTTCGCCGCAAAGCCCAAAAGCAGAAGCGGGATCGATAGTAAAAATTCTTTATGTCTAAAGCAAAGCACCGCGTATCCGATCGCCGCGATCACAAAAACCGCAACATGCGAGCTGATGCGCTCCATAAATACTTTAGCCGGCACGATGCCCGATTCTTGGATCGTTTGATTGACGTTGAAAAAATGAAATGCCGTATCGGCGTTGTCCGCAAAGGAGCGGAAGATATAAAATTTAGCCTGAAAGATGATCGGGCTAAGGCCTCCGTTTGCGATGAAAAACGCCACGGCAAAGCCGCCCAAAAGGGCTAGAGATTTAAAATTTAATAGCTTTCCTTTAAATGCAAAGAGCCAAAATAGCGTAAGCGAGATTAAAATCTTTGCCACCAGCGGCGTAGAGCAAAGCGCGATCAAAAAGATAATCATCGCTTCGTAATTCACCCTGCTTTTTCGCTTAAAAATCAGCGTGTAGGCAAAAAACACGGCGAGCATCATGGAATTTAGCGAGAAGCTGGACGGATACCACCACATATAAAATATCGTAAACGCGCCCAGCCAAAACAGCGTGCTGCGCGAGCCGCGCGTGCAGATACGTATGAGCGCCCACAAAATACACATCGCAAGTACGATATTTAGCATATCGGTGTCGTAATACCCAGCCATAGTGCGGTTGTAGTAACTATTCGCCACGCTCGCGACAAGCGCACCGATGAAGCCCGCGCGCATGCAGCGAAACTCGCTTGAGATCAACAAGATCGGCACTACGATGAGCGAGCTGCAAACCACCGAAAGATAAACGAAAATGCTCTCCAGCGAAAACGGTAAAATTTTAGCCAAAAACGCAGTCAAAATCGAAAGCGACGCGCTAAAATAGCTAAGATCGTTGGGCTGATGAAAGCCGGCGAGGCGGTCGCGCGCGCCCTCTGCAAAGGCGTAGCCGTCGTTGGTATTTATCATCAGCTCGCCGTCCCAAAAAAAGTAGTTCGGAAATCCGCTCGCCCAATATACCCACCACATACGAAACGCCACGCTAAAGGCAAATGCGAGCAAAATCATCAACAAAATATGCTTGGAAAACTCATAGTTTTTTATAAAGCCGAAAATTTTGCGCTTCGCCCTGCCCGCGCCATTTGCGCTCGAAGTACTACTCGAAGCTGCGCTATTACGGGCTCCCTGCGCGCCGCTCCCTCCGCTAGCGTTATTAAATTTACTCTTGCCGCTTGTATTGTTAAATTTATTCTTACTGCCACGCTTGCCTGCGCTGTTAAATTTAGCCGTGCCGTCGCGAGCAGCGCGAGCCGGGCTAGATCCATCCGTACTTTTAAATTTATCTTCGCCGCGACGTGCGCCGTGAGCAGGGCTAGATCCGTTAGAGCCGACACCGCGTCGGTCTCTAAATCTATTCGCACCATAAAGTTCTGCCGCATCCTCAGGCTCGGCTATGCTCTCAAGTCCAGTTGCGCTGCAAAACTCGGCTGTGTACTCAAGCTCGGCCGCGCCTCCGTAAATTTTACCAGCGGCATTAAATTTACCAGTACCGCAAATTTTGTCCGAGGTATTCAATTTAGCCGCACCGTCTTTGTCTGCGCTGTCAGCTTTACCTGCGCCGTTAAATTTATCCACGCTTGCGTACCTGCCAGCGCCTTTCAATTTACCAAAGCTGCAAATTTCGCTCGCGCCATCAAAGTCGTTAAATCTGCCCGCATCCGCGATATTTTTATTAAATTTCTCCGGTTCTTGCTCTAGCGCCTTAATGTCAAAAGCCCTCATTCTCTCCGCCACGCCTATTTTCCTTCGTCGATTTGTTCTATTTTTGCGATCAGCTCG
>ERZ772917.1117-NODE-1117-length-16573-cov-9.513743_pt1 | contig 16573 bp, 13 predicted proteins | sample MGYA00511187_ERZ772917 | MGnify/ENA primary metagenome ERZ772917 (study PRJEB29015, sample SAMEA2737925) | human oral metagenome | biome: human oral; feature: human-associated habitat; material: dental | place: China | collected 2012 ... | reverse complement strand
TCCGGAGGTATCCTTGCGAAAGGGGAGCTCCCTACGGGGGTGACCGAAATGGTCCGTACGCCGTATGCTCCAAGCAATACCGCCAACGATAAACAGGCTGTAAAACAGGCTTTGAGGAAGGTTCTTTTTCCTGCTTTCATGCTCTTTACCTCCTTATCGGGCAAGCCCGCGGGCTCAAAGCAACGCTCTCGTCAGGCAAGCTCCGAGAGGGCCCGGACCAGAAGGGCGTTCTCGTCGGGCATGCGCGTTGCCACCCGGATGCAGCTTCCATCCAGGCCGGGGAAATTGCGCGTATGCCTCACCACGAGCCCCCGTTCCAGAAGTGCGCGAATGACGCGCTCGTCGTCATCCACCTCGATTAGGAAGAAGTGCACGCGCGAGGGGCGCACCCGAAACCCCGAGCGGGCCACGGCCTCCATAAAACGGGGCGTCTCCGCCGCGTAAAAGGCGCGCGTCCTCCGGGCGCAGGTCCCGTCCTTCATGAAGCTCAGGACCGTCTCCTGCGCGACGGCGTTGACGCTCCAGGTCGGCTGGCGTCCCTTGAGCCGCTCGACCCAGCTTCGGGACGCCAGGACGTACCCGATTCTCGCCCCGCAGAGGTGGTAGAGCTTTGTCAGCGACCGCAGGAGCAGGATGTTGGGAAGCGCCTCGAAATCAGGGGATACCTCCTCGCCGTCCGGGAGCAGAAAGTCCGAATACGCCTGATCGACGGCGAAGAGCGTGCGCGGATTTGCCCGTGCGCGGGCCTCCAGTTCCCCAAAGGGGATGCAGCTCCCCGTGGGGTTGCAGGGGTTGCAGACGAAGACGAGGGCCTTCCCCTCCACATCCCGCAGGTCGAAGATGTCGGCCGTCGGCACCCCGAAGGCCTTGAGCGCCCGCCGATACTCCCCGTAAGCCGGCTGGAGCACCGCGGCGGTCGTCCCGACGAAGAGGGAGGCCAGGAGGTAGAGGGCCTCGTTGGAGCCGTTGGTGAAGAGCACCTCGTCGAGGGAACGCCCTTCGCGCTCCGCCACGAGCGTCCGAAGCGCAAGGGCGTCGTCGTCGGGATACTCGGACAGACAGCGGATCAGGTCGATCTCCGGCATCACAGGGGGGGGCAGGACATTCGTATTGACGCTGAAGTCGACGATGCGCTCCGGCATGGGAAGCCCCATCGCCGCATACAGCTTCTCGGGGTTCGCGCCGTGCGGACGGCGGGAGAAACCCGCCTCGGGCTGGATCATGATGCGCTCCTTTCCTCCTGTGTTCCGGTCAGTCCAGGCCGTGCAGGGCGAGGAGGGTCAGCAGCACGAACAGCGCAACGGCGGCGTCCAGCAGGGCGTGGGCCCTCAGGATGTCCTCGGGCTCGGGCTCCCGCACGGCGTCGCCGAGCCAGGGCCTTTCCTCTAAGACCCCTCCATAGATGCCGCCTCCGCCCAGCCGGATGCCCAGGAGTCCCGCGAAGGCGCTCTCGCCGTGCGCGCTGTTGGGGCTCCTGTGCTTCCTCCGGTCTCTCAGAAGGACGCGAAGGCCCCGCAGGAGGGGGTAGCCCAGGCAGGCCCCGGCCAACACCGCAGCCACCCCTCCGATCCGCGCGGGAAGGAAGTTCAAAATGTCGTCCAGACGCGCGCTCGCCCATCCGAAGTCCCGATAGCGCTCGTTCTCGTAGCCCACCATGGAGTCCAAGGTGCTCACGGCCTTGAAGGTCCAGACGCTCAGCACCGCCGCGACGCACCCCCCGGCAACATACCCCAGGGCCGCGAAGAAGAGCACGGAGAGGACCCCATCCACGGAGTTCTCCGCCACCGTCTCCACGGCGGCACGCACCATGCCGGCCTCGTCCAGAACATCCGTGTCGCGTCCGACGACGCGCGACAGCGCCGACCGGGCCGCATCGAGGTCGCCCCGGAAGAGCGCCGCAGCGACCGGGAGGGTCTCGTCCTTCAGGGAGCGCCACGCGAGCGCCGCGTAGAGCAGATAAGCCTCCGCCGCAAAGAGAGCCCCGGGAGCAACGGAGGCCCCCAACAGGAGCAGGCCGACGGACGCGGCCGTCGTAGCCAGCACGGCAACACAGAGGAGAACGCCGCGCCGGCGTCCCTCCTTCCGTTCCCCCTCCCCGGGGTAGAGGCGCGCCTCCCAGAAACCGATGACTCGTCCTATTCCGGCGACGGGATGGGGCAGTTTTTCCGGGTCGCCCAGCAGAACGTCCAGCAGCAAAGCCGTGCCCAAGATAAGGACAAAATCCATATACGCCATTCTTCGAACGTCATTCCCCGCATCTGCAATTTTTTTCGCCTTTATTATACAATCGGAGGGACCGACGGGATGGAGCCCGGAAGAAGCCGGAGAAAATCGAACCGAAAAGGATTCCCCGAACACGGGGAATGCAAAGACAAAGGGAGTGGAAGAGCACGATGAACGAAATGAAAGAGCCCCTCTCTCTGGCCGAGGCCCTGAGCCTCATCCGTCCCCTCGACGCGGACTCGATGGCCGCGGCGGCGGAGTATCAGGACCGCCTTCTCAAGCCCGCCGGAAGCTTCGGAGAGCTGGAGGCCATCGCCATCCGTATCGCGGGCATCACCGGGAAGCTCCACAACACGGCGGACCGGAAGATCCATTTCCTCTTCGGCTCCGACCACGGGGTCTACGAGGAAGGAGTGTCCGGCTCGCCGCACTACTTCACGAGGGCCTTGATGGAGTTCTACGCCAACAGGGCCGGATGCGGCATCGACGTGCTCTGCAGCCACGTCGGGGTCGAGCTTCGCCTGTTCGACCTGGGGGTACGGGACCTGGCTCCGCACCCATGCATCGACGCGACGCATCGACTGATGCCCAACGGCACGGAGAACTTCGCGCGCATGCGGGCCATGACGGCGGAGACGGCGGCCCAAGCTGTGGAGTTGGGCATCGGCCTTGTCGGAGAGGCTAAGGCCGAGGGGTATCAGATTATGGGCGTCGGCGAGGTGGGGATGGGCAACACCACGCCGGCGGCGGCCTGCATCATGGCCGCGCTGGGCCTGAAAGATCCGGACGACGCCGTGGGGCGGGGCGGGGGGTTGACGGACGAGTCGTTCGCCAGAAAAAAACGCGTGATCGGGGAGGCGCTGGAGCTTCATCGCCCGAACCCGGACGATCCCATCGACATCCTCTCCTGCGTCGGGGGCCTGGACATCGCCGCGATGACGGGCGTCTTCCTCGGGGCGGCGGTCCACCGTCTGCCCGTCCTCGTCGACGGGGTCATCTCCATCGCCGGGGCCCTTCTGGCCGCGAGGCTCTCCCCGCTCTCGAAGGGGTTCATGATCGCCTCGCACCTCTCGAGCGAGCCCGGCTATGCGGTTGCGGCCCGGGCATTGGGGCTGACCCCGCTTTTGAACCTCGGGATGAGGCTGGGGGAGGGGACGGGCTGTCCCATCGCCATGCAGGTGGTGGACGACGCCCTGGCCGTGATGAACCGCATGGGGACCTTCGACGGGGTGTCGCTGGAGTCGGAGTATCGAAAAGGGCTCAAAGCATGAGGCCCTTGGAGCGGGATTGACGGGATTCGGCGAGCGCGCGATCCGACACGAAAAAAGGCCCCTGAGGACGATACATCCTCCTCAGGGGCATACGTTCCGTTTGTCAATTCATCATATCCGTTTTTACACGCTATCTTGATTGAAGCGTTGTATCCAATCATCAATGAAACGCATCTGCTCTTCCGTATGCAGCCGATGCTCCCCATTTTCCATAATGGTAAGCGTTGCGCCGATTTGATTCGCGAACGCGGAGATTGTTTCGAGAGGCGTCAGATTGTCTTTTGCGCCATACAGAATATGCGTCGGCGCCGTCCAATGGACAGGATGTTCCCTTACATAACAAAGATACTCCCATGAGAGCGTTTCCCCAAAGGAAGTATCGATTTCACCCTTGTCACGAAGCTCTTCCTCGGTTACATTCGCCCACGTCATCATGTTTGCAATCAGATTTTCCATGTTCACGACAGGGGAAATGAAGTAGGCTTTCTCTACCCGCATCTCGGACAGAGCGCTCATGGCAAAAAATGCACCGATACTGTTTGCGATAATCGACACGGATTCATAATCTCTGCAAGCGTAATCGAAATACCCGGGAAATTCTTTTTTCGCCTCCCATGGTGATCGCGCCTTGTAATCGAAACCCATCACATCGCTGTCTGTAAAAAGTGATCGATAATGAAACGCTTCTTTTATACTTCCACCTTTTCCATGGATATAGATGACTGCATTTCTCATGATATGGCCCTTCACAAATTCCAATCCACCCGTGGTCCGCAGTGCCTGCTTGAGGATACCTTCGGCCACGCAGTACAGGAATGATTCACAATGTGGAACAAGGCCCCTGAGGACAACGTATCGTCCTCAAGGGCCTTTTGCTCGGGGGGATTGATAAATTTCTTTTCGCTATTTTTCCTCGTCCGCCTGGAGCGACACGAAGAAGGTCTTGCCGCCCCTGTCGATCAGCAGCACAACGGCCTTGGACTGTCGTTTCATGGCCCCGTCCAGGTCCTCGAGGGTCTCGACCTTTCTGCCGTTCACCTGAAGCAGCCGATCGCCCTCGCGGATTCCCGATATCTGGGCGGACGACCCGTCCTTGACGCCCACGACGACGAGGCCGTTCTGGACCTCCAGGTTGTACTTTCTGCTCAGGTTCTTCGTCAGGGGCGCAACCCCCAGTCCGACCTTGGCGAGCACGTCGCTCGTGCTCTCGGACAGATCGTCGGACCGTTCCTCCTCGCCGTTCTGGGTGTTGGGCCTCTCGTTCAGCTGAGCTTTGAAGCTCATCGTCTTCCCGTCGCGCACCACCTCTATCGGAAGGGCGGACCCCGGAGCCAGCGAGCGGATCCGGTTCACGAACCACTGCACATCCTTGACCTTCTCCCCGTCGATAGCCGTGATCACGTCGCCGCGCATCAGACCGGCCTTCTCGGCCGCAGAGTCCGGGAAGACGTCGCCGACGATCACGCCGTTCTTGGCCTTGACGCCATAGGCCTCCGCGATCTCGGGCGTCAGGTTCTGGACGGAGATGCCCAGCCAGCCGCGCTTCACCTTTCCGTAGGAGACGAGGTCGCCCATGATCTGCTTGGCCATGTTGACGGGCACCGCGAAGCCCAGCCCCTGGGCATAGGGAAGAATGGCCGTGTTGATGCCCACGACCTGCCCCTCCATGTTGAGCAGAGGGCCGCCGCTGTTGCCGGGGTTGATGGCCGCATCCGTCTGGAGGAACCCGTCGAAGTTCACGTCCTGTGCGTGGATGCTGCGGTTCTTCGCGGAGATGACGCCCGCCGTCACGGAGTGCTCGAAGCCGTAGGGGTTCCCGATGGCGACGACCCATTCCCCCACCTCGACGGCGTCGGAATCCCCGAGTTCGAGGACCGGAAGGTCCTCGTTGGGATCGATTTTAATGACCGCAAGGTCGAAGGTGGGGTCCTTGCCCAGGACCTTCGCCGAATAGGTCTTGCCGTCGGAGAGGGTGACCGTGATCTTGTCCACGCCGTCGATGACGTGGTTGTTCGTCAGAATCTGTCCCTCCTTGGATACGATGAAGCCGGACCCGCGTCCCTTCATGGGGACGGATCGGGTGAAGTTCTTGAACGTGTCGCCGAAGAACTGCCGGAAGAAAGGATCGTCGTCGAAGGGAAACGGAACCGCAGTACGCTTGGCCCTGGTCTCCACGTCGATGTTCACGACGGCGGGAGAGGCCTTCTTTACGATGGGGACGACGGGCGACATGGACGCCGCGCCGGACGCGGCCTGAGCCGTCCCAACCTGAACGGCCCCCAGGGCCAAAAGCACGGCCAGGACGGCCCCCGCATAACGCTTGTATCTCGAACCGGAACGCAACATGACAAAAGCACCTCCAAATTGGATTACAGCCGTTTTCATCGATGATGGGTACATTGTAGGACTTGAGCCCGACTCCTTCATGCAGTTTTTTACCGACGAGGGCATCCGAAAAAGGACGAAATCCGGCAGGGGATGGGACACGAACGTCGCGTCAGGAATGGAAAAAGAGAACGCGCCGTAATTTTTTCTCCACAAATATTTCTTTCCACAATTTGATTTGTTGAATTAGCATGATAAAATACCTGCTCAAAAGGAGGCGTTGGGCGTGGAGGTCATCAAGGCAGGGAAGGGGAGCTCCGCTTCGGCGGACGGACAGCTGCGCGAAGCGGTGGGGGAGATTGTGGAGGACATCCGACGCCATGGGGACGAGGCCCTGATACGTTATGGGAGGAAGTTCGACGACAGCCCGCGGGAGCGGATGCGCGTCCTGCCGGAGGAGGTCGAGGCCGCCTGTCGCGAGGTCTCCGGGGAGGAGCTCGAGGATATCCGAAAGGCTGCCGGGAATATTCGAAAGTTTGCGGAGGCCCAAAGGGACGCCCTGAAGGAGGTCTCGGAGTTCTCGCCCGTCCCGGGGGTGTTCCTGGGACATCGCGTGATCCCCGTCCAATCGTGCTGCTGCTACGTGCCGGGTGGGAGCTATCCGCTTTATTCCACGGCGCTGATGCTGGCCATCCCGGCAAGGACCGCCGGCGTGAAGCGGGTCGCGGCCTGCTCCCCCGTCATGAAGGGGACCGGTTCCATCCACCCCAAGACCCTGGCCGCCCTGGCCGTCGCGGGGGTGGACGAAATCTATGCGGTCGGGGGGGCCCAGGCCATTGCGGCGTTCGCTTACGGAACGGAACGGATCGCCCCCGTGGACCTGATCGTGGGGCCGGGCAACCGTTATGTTGCCGAGGCGAAGCGCCAATGCTACGGCCAGGTGGGGATCGATTTTTTTGCGGGGCCCAGCGAGGTCCTGATCCTGGCCGACGCTGCGGCCGACGCGGGACTGATAGCGCTGGACTTGCTGGCCCAGTGCGAACACGACCCCACGGCGAGGGGGACCGTCGTGACGACGGACCGGGCTTTGGCCGGGCGCGTCGTGGCGGAGGTGGAACGCCGTCTCAAGACGCTCGAGACGGCGGAGATCGCCCGGCGGTCCTGGGAGGATTACGGGGAGGTCCTCCTTGCGGGCTCGATGGACGAGGCCGTCGCCCTCGCGAACGACCGGGCCCCGGAGCATCTGGAGGTCCACACGGAGAACTCCGATGACCTGATGGACTCCCTTTACAATTACGGCTCCCTGTTCCTGGGGCCCTATACGGCGGAGGTCTTCGGGGACTACGCCTCCGGGACCAACCACACCCTGCCCACGCTGCGGGCCGCACGCTACACGGGAGGGGTCTGGGTGGGGACGTTCCTGAAGGTCTGCACGCACCAGAGGCTGACCCGGGAGGGGATGACGGGTCTGGCGCCCCTTGTCTCGCGGCTCGCGAGGGGCGAGGGGCTGATCGCGCACGCCGACGCCGCGGAGGGACGGCTGGAGCGTTACAGGGCTTGTGGAACGGACAAGGGAGGCGTTTTGCGATGAGCAGCGGGACGGAGAGAGCGGACACGGCGCTCAGACGATCGCTTGGGCTTCGGGAGTCCGTGACGATCACGGTCGGGACGGTTATCGGGGTGGGGCTTTTTACCGTCGGGGCGAATGTCGTGGGACTCATGGGAGCGGCGGTCATCCTGCCGACCTTCATCGCCATGCTCGTCAGCATCTATCCGGCGCTGCTCTACGCCGAGATGGGGGCGGCGCTGCCCTACGCGGGAGGCACCTACAAGTACGCCTCCCTTGGGCTGAACCAGCCCATGGGGATGCTGGCCGCGTGGAACTTCATCATCTCACTGGTGGCGGTGACCAGCGGCGAGGCCCTGGCCTTCAGTTTTTACCTGAAGACGGCATGCCGTGTCCTGGGATGGGAACTGCCCCTGAGCGATGTGGCGGTCGCCTGCCTGGTGGTGGCGCTCTTCATTGCAACCAACGTCTGCGGCGTCGAGATAACCGGGCGGCTGCAGAACGGCTTCATGTTCTTTTTCTGGGGCGTGGCCCTCGTCTGGTTCCTGATGATGATGCCCCATATCCGCCTGCCCTATTTCGCGGTCCTACCCGATTACGTGGATTTCCGTCCCGCGTCCCTGATCGGGGCGACGGCCATGATCTGGTGGTGTTTCGCCGGGTTCGAGACCTGCTGCGCCATGGGGGAGGAGATACGCCATCCGCAGATCAACATCCCTCGGGCGCTCTTTCTGGCGCCCTTCATCGTGTTCGCCGTGAACGCCCTGTTTCAGGGCTTCATCGTCGGGATCGTCCCGACGGAAAGCCTGTCCGCCCTGTCGAAGGCGGATGCGCCCTATGCCGAGGCCATGGCCACGGCGGGGCTCATGGGGATCCCTCTCTTGACCCTGGCGCTCGGGATCGCCTTCGGCGGCGACTTCTCGACCCTGAACGCCAGCATTGCCGTGCCGCCCCGCTACCTTTTCACGATGGCCCGCGACGGAGCCATGCCCCACATTTTCGCGGCGGTCCATCCCCGATACAGGACCCCATGGGTGGCGATCCTCTTTCTGGGAGGGCTTTCCATAGCCCTCATCGCAACGGGGTCCATCGTCTACATCGCCTCGCTGAGCCTCTTCGCCGACCTTTTTTACTACGTGATCGGCATCGCGGCCTCCCTGGGGCTGCGCTTCAGGCGCCCCGATCTGAGGCGGCCCTACAAAGCTCCCGCCATAGCGTTCGGGGCCCCCGTGAGCGCCGTGCTTTACGTCGTGATGATGTCTCAGCTGGACCGGGACGCGTTCTGGACGGGGATCGTATGGTGCCTTCTCGGCCTTGTCGTCTTCTGGCTCTGCAGGAAAAAGTACGGAGATTCGGAGGACGGGGCGGATGCTGCCGGAATCCTCGCCGCGGAGGAACCCAAAGAGGCGGAAAAACTGGCCATGGACAGGGAGTACAAGTGGTGGTGCGCCGCAACCGCCCTGGCCGTCCTGGTCGCGTTGGCCTTCTACGCGCTGCCTTTCTTTACACAGGTTTAATAATCTTTGATAAAATGAACGGAAGGGGAGGCCGGTTCGTTCCGGGCGTTCCTCCGCCGTTTTGGCCGTTGTTGGTATCGTTATTGGGGCAGGGGAGAAAGGTGTCGATGTCGTGATGGAGGCACGGGAGGTGGGGACGGCCGAGCGCCGTTTCTTCAGCCGGCGGATCTACGAGGGGCACATCCTGAATCTGAGGGTGGACGACGTGATCCTCGAGTTCGGCCGCACGGCGAGACGCGAGGTGGTGGAGCACGGCGCGGCTGTGGGGATCCTGGCCCTTACGGAGAAGGGCGGCGTGCTTCTGGTGCGGCAGTACCGTTATGCCGTCGACGAGGAGACGCTCGAGGTCTGCGCCGGCCTCGTGGAGAAAGGGGAGGAACCCCGCGATGCGGCGGTGCGCGAGATGCAGGAGGAGCTGGGCTTCAAACCCGGCAAATTGACGGAGATCGGGCGCTTCTATGCTTCGCCGGGGTTCTGTACGGAGCTGCTGATTCTTTATCTGGCGGAGGAACTGACGCCGTCGCGCCTGCCGCAGGACGACGACGAGAACGTCTCGGTGGTGGAGCTTCCCCTGAAGGATATCCCGGGCCGGCTGGCCGAGGGGACGTTTCGGGATTCCAAGACCTTTGCGGCCATGGCCTGGCTGATGGCACGCGAGGGATTGAGGCCCGGGGCCTGACGGAAGGGGAAAAACGCTACGGAGGGAATGTGAACCAAAAAATTTTTGTTGAGGGGTGAATTCCGTGATTACTTTAATCAAACTGAGCCCCATGATCGTCCTTGCAGGGCTCATGATGTCCGGGATGGACATCCTGCTCGCCGCGCCCATCGCCTTCATCGTCGCCACGATCGTCGCCATGCTTTTGGATCGTTTCTCCTTTTCGGAGCTGCTGGATGCGGGGCTGGAGAACATGAAGTATTATCTCATCGTCTTCCTGATCCTCCAGGCGGCCTACGCCGTGGCGGAGTGCTTCATGGCCACGGGGGTCGCGGCCTCGGTCATCAACATGGCGCTCTCCATGGGCCTGACGGCCAAGTACGTCGCGGTGGCGGCCTTGATTGTGACGTCGGTCCTCTCCGTTGCGACGGGAACCTCCTGGGGGACCTTCGCCGCCTGCGCCCCGATCTTTCTGTGGCTGAACCACATCGTCGACGGCAGCACGGTGCTGACCGTGGCCGCGATCGCAGGAGGCTCCTGCTTCGGGGACAATATCGGCCTGATCTCGGACACCACGGTGGTCAGCTCCGGGATACAGAACGTCTCGATCATCGACAGGGTCCGGCATCAGGGCGTATGGTCCGCCCTTTGCCTGATTTCGGGCGCGGTCGTGTTCTATTTTGCCGCCGTTTCGCTTGGGCTCAAGGATACCTCCGGCCAGGCGGTCGAGGCCATAAACCAGATTCCGGATATCGTGTGGAGCAACCTGGAGCAGCAGCGCCCCGCGGCCGTCACGCTGCTCCAGCAGGTTCGGAGCGGCGTTCCCCAATACATGGCGATCCCCTTGGTGCTGGTGTTGGTGCTTGCCGGGATCGGTACGAACACCCTGATCTGTCTGGGAACGGGAATTTTTTCCTCCCTGATCTTCGGCTGGTTTTCCGGGACGGTCACGGATATTCGGGCTTTTCTGGATCTGGTCCAGTCGGGCTTCTCCGCGGCGGGCAACTGGACCGTCGTCATGATGCTCTGGGTCGGTGCGTTCGGCGGGGTCATGCGCAAGATGAACGCCTTCGACCCCATCGCCGACGCCATCCTGAGGGTCGTGAGGAGCGTCCGGCAGCTCATGTGCGCCAACGCGGCCCTCTGCCTTCTGGGCAACGCCGCCCTGGCGGACGAGATGGCCCAGATCGTCACGATCAGCCCCATCATCAAGAACATGACGGAACACAGCATCGAGGGCAACGAGAAGGACATGTACAAACTGGCCCTGCGCAACGCGACCTTTGCGGACGCAATGGCCGTCTTCGGCTCCCAGCTGATCCCATGGCATGCCTACATGGCCTTTTTCATCGGGATCACCTATGCGGTGTACCCCATGGCCAAGAGCACGGTCACGATCGGCGGCATCATCCTGCACAACTATCTGGCCTGGATCGCCGTGATCTCCATGCTGGTCCTGACCTACACGGGGCTGGACCGCTTGATCCCCCTGTTCGGGATCCCCGCGGAGCCGGAGGTCCGTCTGAAGGGGGGGAACAAAAGGAACTGACCCATCCGCCTCATCTCTTTCTCCCGCTCGTGACCTGCCGCGCTTGACAGCGACGAAAAATAGTGCGTTAATAAATTCAGCAAGAGTTTTTTGCATAACTTTTATTTTTACTTGTGAGAGGATGACGGCAATGAAGTTCACGAGCTTTCTGATCTTCGGGGCGGGAGTGGCTTTGGGAGTGGGCGCGACGTGCGCCGTGAAGAGCAGGAGAGGCAGAAAACTGGCAATCGCTCTTGCCAGCAAGGGGCTCGAACTCAAGGAACACCTGGCCTGCATGGCTGACCGTATGAAGGAGTCCGTCGAGGATATCGTGGCCGAGGCCCGTTACGCCAACGAGCACGGCGATGCGGGGGAGACCTTTGCGGAGTAGCGGGACGGTCGGAAACCGTTCGAGGGAGAAAAAGGGCGACGGACTGCTGATCGCCCTTTTCTTTGTGTCGAGATGTCGAGATTGAGCAAAGGCGGATAGAAGAAATCCGATGAAATTTGAGATTGCACACGAATTGCCCGGGCGCCTGCGCCTTCGCTGCGGCGAAGGCGCTTTTACCCTGCCGGAGTCTCTGGTCGTCGCCTCCCTTCTGGAGCAGCTGGACGGCGTGGAGCGCGTGAAGGCCTCTTTCAGAACCGGGAGCCTGCTGATCCTGCATAATCCGCGGGTCCGGGATACGGTCCTTGAGGCCGTGCGGACGATGGGCCCCGAGTTCTACGGCGGCATCGACGGAGCGGAGCTGGCGGATTCCCCGGAGGGGGGACTATGGGATGGCCTTTGGGGACTTCTGGGCGGCGTTTTCGTCCGCTCCCTTCTTCCGAGTGCGTTGCGCTATTCCCTTACGGTCCTGAGATCCGTTCCGTTGCTCGTCAGGGGGACGAACGCCCTTTGCCGTAGGAAGCTCAACGTCTCCGTCCTGGACGCCTCGGCCGTCGGGGTGTCGCTTCTGCGCCGCGACTTCCGCACGGCGACGGTCATCACGACGCTGCTGGCTCTGGGGGACCTCCTCGAGGAGTGGACCCACAAGCGTTCCCGTGAGAGCCTGTCCGACAGTCTGATGCTCGACATCGACAAGCTGTGGGTGCGCCGAGACGGGGCGGACGTCCAGATCCCGTTCTCGGACCTGAAGCTGGAGGACCTCGCCGTCGTCCGTATGGGGGCGGTCATCCCCGTGGACGGCGTGGTGGAGGACGGGGAGGGGATGGTGAACCAGTCGGCGATGACGGGCGAGTCCATGCCGGTACATCGCCGCCCCGGGCTCAGCGTCTACGCCGGTACCGTCGTCGAGGAGGGGGAACTCGTCATTCGGGTCACGGCCTTCGACTCCGAGACCCGAATCCACAAGATAGCCCAGATGATCGACGAGTCCGAGATGCTGAAGGCGGAGGTCCAGAACCGGGCCGAGCGAATGGCCGACGAGATCGTCCCCTACAGTTTCCTTCTGGCCGGCCTCACCTACCTTCTGACGGGCGACGCCGTCCGCGCCTCCTCCGCGCTCCTGGTGGACTATTCCTGCGCCATTCGCCTGGCGACCCCGCTGGCGATCCTGGCCGCCATGAGGGAGGGGGCCAAACGCGGGGTCCTGATCAAGGGGGGCAAGTTCCTGGAGGCGATGGCCGGAGCGGATACCGTCGTTTTCGACAAGACGGGGACCCTGACGGTCTCCTCGCCGCGGGTTGCCGATGTGATCCCCTTCGGGGGGCGGACCCGCCAGGACGTCCTGAGGGTCGCAGCGTGCCTCGAGGAGCATTTTCCGCACTCCATAGCGCGTGCCGTCGTCCGACAGGCGGAGCTGGAGGGACTTCACCACCGCGAGGAGCACACGGAGGTCGAGTATGCCGTGGCCCACGGCATCGTCTCCCTCTGGAGGGGCAGGAAGGTCCTGATCGGCAGCGCCCATTTCGTCTTCGAGGACGAGGGGATCGTCTGCAGTGCGGAGGCACGGAAGGAGATCGATCGGGTGCTGGAGCGGTATTCCGTCCTCTACCTGGCGATGGACGGCGAGCTGGCCGGGCTCCTGTGCATCGAGGACCCCCTGCGTCCCGATGCCGGAGAGGTGGTGGACCTCCTGCACAAGGATGGGGTGAGGCGGGTCGTCCTGATGACGGGGGACGAGGAACGCGTCGCCCGGAACGTCGCCGGGCGTCTCTCCATCGACGAGTTTCACGCCCGTATGCTGCCCGACGAAAAGACGCGTTTCGTCGAGCGCTTTCGGACGGGGGGTTCCGGGGTCGTCATGGTGGGGGACGGGATCAACGATTCCCCCGCGCTCTCCGCAGCCGACGTGGGGGTCGCCATGCGCAGCGGGGCGGACATCGCCAGGGAGGTCGCGGACGTCGTGCTCTCCGACAACCGCCTCTCCGGAATCACGGATGCCCGACGCCTGGGGCGAGGGGTTATGAGGAAGATATACGGAAACTATGCGATGATCGTCGGGGTAAACACGGTCCTTCTGGGGCTGGGGATTCTGGGCGGCATCACCCCGGTTCTCTCCGCCCTCCTGCATAACCTGACCACGGTGGGTGCGGCCCTGTACGCCCTGACCCCGGTGCTGAAACAGGGGCGTCCTTCGGAAACGGGGAGGGCCGGTTGTGCCGGCCGCTCCGGCCATGGGTCCGATCATGATTGAAAGCTTCCTGCCGGGGAGGGTTCGGCTGCGGTCTCGGCTGCTGAGGGATCCGGAGACCGCCGGAGCCCTGAGGCGGTCCCTTCTGGATATCCGGGGGGTGCGTTCGGTTTCCGTGAACGAGCGGACGGGGGGACTTCTGCTGGAGTACGACGCCGGATCGCTTCCGCTCCCGGTGCTGATGAAGGCGATGCCCCTGTTCGATCGCCTTCAGGTGCTCGAGGAGAAAACGGGGGACGTCCTTCAGGATGTGGATGCTGTCCTGAGGGAGTTGAAGTCCCTTCTGGAGAGTGAATGAGGACAGGAAAGAGAGAAGGGAATCGCTGAAAAGCGATAAAAAGACGCCGACTTCCCGCATGTCGCGAGGCCGGCGTCTTCCTGTCATCGTTATTTTTTTTGGCGGAGGCGTGTGGGGATCGAACCCACCAGGGACAGCGCAAACCGCCCCTCACCGGGTTTGAAGCCCGGGCCCGTCACCAGACGAATCTCACCTCCGTAACCTCTTTATTTTACCCGTACCTCCTCAAAAAGTCCATAAAAACTTTTTGCCTGCTTCTCTACAGGAGCTTTGTGGACGCCCGACAATAAGTTGTGCAGGAATTTATCGTCCCTGACAATCCGAAGCCTGTGCCTCAAACCGATGAGCCGCCGCACGCGAGACCTGCCCGGCGGATCATCCCTCGGCCAAGTCCCCTGGGCGGCCCATGCAAGCGCCTTGTCCGCCGCCCGTTCGCCCTTGGACAACCTGGAGCCGCCGGATGTTCCTGCAGACGTGAATTGAGCCTCAGGGCTCATTGAAAAATATTTTATTATGAGCTTTAAATTGCTTTACGAAATAAGTTTTTGCCTATCGAAACTCACGGCCTGCCGTTGCGTTTTGCATCGCAGCGGATCTTTTTAACGCAAAAGGAGGTTCCGTCATGGAAAGGGCGCGAGAATCGCGTTGGGGACGCGGAGGCTTTTTGCTCCTGGGCATGGCGACGTTTTTTGTTCTGGGCTACGTTCTGGGGGGCATATCCGCCGTCGGGGCCGTCCCCGGCGACAGCCTGAAGGAGACGCCTCGAGAGGAACGGCCGCACGCCTCGCCTCAACCCCAGGAAGACGGAGGAAAGGCCATACGGGACCTTTACGAGGATACGGGAATGGGAGCGAGAACGGTCAACGGGGTCCATGTCATAAGGGCGCTCCTGTCCTTTTACGACCGGTTGAATCTGAAGGCCTTCGAGGACGATCAAAGGGCCTTCGAGAGCGTGCACGGGGAACTCCCGGACGTGGTGCGGAGAAAACGGCGAAGGATTTTCGAGGAAGAGCGCGTCAGGATGCTCAAGCTCAGGGACGAGATGATAGCACAGCGGACCTTGGGGGATTGGGCCCTGCTTTTTTTCCTGATGTTCCATCTTGACGAGCTTCGAGTCGTGACCCCGCGCCCGTTGCTGAAGCTCTTTGCCGAGGAGGTCATGGGGCCCGTCAGCGCGGACTTCTATCGGGCCTATGGAGTCCTGCCGGAGACGGTTGCGAATTTTTCGGACCTGGACCAGGGGGCCGACCCCAGTCTTCTGACGAAGAGGATCGTCTTCGGCGAAGAGTACGGGGAATCGGCCAACGCCCGGCGCCCGGTGAGGGAGAAGGAGGAGAAGGCCCTTCTCCTCCCTGTGGACTTTCCGCCCCTGAGGGGCCTGCTCTCCTTCTACGCCAGTCTGGATATCGATACGCTCGAGGCGGATCAGAGGAAGTTCGAGGCGGAGTTCCGCCCCCTGACCGGGGAGGAGCGGGAGCACCGGCTGAAGGGCTTCGAGGAGGAACGAGCCGAGATGGAGGTCCTGCAAAGGGATCTGCTGGAACGCCTTCCCATAACCTGCGACACCCTGTCGCTGTGGGTATCGCGCACGCTGGGAACGCTGCGGGCGGTGACGCCCCGGCCGCTGCTGACGCTCCTGGCGGAAGAGGTGCTGGAGCCGCTCAGCATGGACATCCTGAAGGGGCAACGAGTGGGGCCGGATATCTTCAAGGACTATTCCGACCTCGACTGCTGCGCTCGGGAATCCGAGATTTTTTCTCCCTCCGCCGAGATTCTGGATACCGTTGTCGCCCAGGAGCCCGGGGCGTTGGGGGAGCTTCGCGCCTACGAGAGGACGAGGAGGCTGATCGCATCGGGGCAATACCGGGAGCCATACGAATTTTTCAGGGCGTCGTATCCAAGGCAAGGCGGACCGGTACTTTCTCGCCCGATTTTTTACAGGGATGGTCCTTACCTTCCCCCTTCGGCCCAAAGGCGCCGCGAGTGGCTGGCGTTTTATTTTTCCGAGCTCGAGAAAGAAGGGCAAAAGGATGTTTTGAGAGACGTGACGAAGGACGCGACGGAGTATTACCACCTGATGGTCCTGCGCCGCCTGAGGCTGGCGGCATTGCTTGCAAAAACTTTGAGGAGCGGGGAAAAGGGCGGCGCCTTCTTCGGATGGGAGCGAGGTCTTAAAATCACCGAGGAATTGGATACATTATGCAGGGAAATGATGTGGGCGGCAAAGAGGGGATATTACGACTTCAAGCTGGACAGAGAATTATCCTCGCTGAACGACGACGTCGTGATATCGCTGGAACCGTTGTCGAGCATTGGAGATATTTTCAACAGACATTCTCCGCTGGATTTTTTGGTTCCATGGCCGCTATCATTTTAAACCCTGGATTTACGCCCCGGATGCAGCGGGCGGGGATGATTGGAGCGGAGGCTTGGGCTGTTTTGTTTCCGAGGAGGTGCACCGATGATGGGGAGAGTACGTTGCGTCTTGATCGCGGGTCTGTTGATGTGGTCGGTCTTTCTGCCCTGCCGTGCCGGGGGCGGGGAGGCGAA
>ERZ772917.1113-NODE-1113-length-16611-cov-5.133788_pt1 | contig 16611 bp, 16 predicted proteins | sample MGYA00511187_ERZ772917 | MGnify/ENA primary metagenome ERZ772917 (study PRJEB29015, sample SAMEA2737925) | human oral metagenome | biome: human oral; feature: human-associated habitat; material: dental | place: China | collected 2012 ... | reverse complement strand
CTTCTCGGCAGAGCTTTCCCTCGATGGGAACTGTCGTCCGATCAGCGGCATCCTTTGTTGTGGTAAACTAAAATTGTAACGATTGAGTCTAAAGTCAGCGGTCTTAGGAAAGGAGTTTTTATTCTTGCCACAACAGTATGAACCTGAGTTCAAACAAGAGATCGTCCGCCTTCATCTCGAAGAAGGGCGCACTTACCGAAGCCTGACGGCTGAGTATGGAATTTCAAAAGCAAGCATCTGCAAATGGTGCAAAAAATTCAGCGAAGAATGCCGGCAAAACGCCTTACATAACCCCACCGCCCAGAACGATCTGGAGCTCATGAAAGAGAACCGCCGCCTACGTGAAGAACTTGCAGAAGCGAAAAAGGAAAACCTTTTCCTAAAAAAAGCAGCGGCATTCTTCGCAAAGGGAATCGATTAGAGGCATATCGATTCATCGACGAATATAGAGAACTCTTTGGCGTTCGATGGTTGCTGCGACGGTTGAACATTTATCCGAACGCTTATTACAACTACCGAAAACATCGGCGGGCACAGGAGGAGGCGAAAAAGGAGAGGATTCTCCATCAGATTCAGACCCTCTACCATGCGCATAGTGGTGTTGACGGTTATCGCAGAATGCGAATCTATTTGCAGCGGCAGGGCATCTATCTTTCTGCCGTAACCGTTCATAAGTACATGAACAAGGAACTCGGGCTGCGCTCCATCGTACAACGAAAACCACCCAAATATCACGCGGGAGCACAGCATGTGCATTTTACAAATCTGCTCGGACAAGAGTTTACTGCCGAGACGATTAATCAGAAATGGCTGACCGACTTCACGTACTTGTTTCTCACAGGTGGCGATGTCCGCTATAACTGCACAATTCTCGACCTCTATGACCGCAGCGTCATTGCAAGTATAACGGATTGTCGCATGACGAGCGACCTCGCAATCCGCACACTTGAAAAGGCACTGAACAGTCAGAGAAAAATAAGCAAAGAGTTGATTCTTCACAGCGATCAGGGCAGCCCCTATACATCAAGGGCATTCACTGAATTTTGTGCGCAACGGGGCATAACACAAAGCATGAGCAAAGCTGGATGTCCGTATGACAATGCGCCGATGGAGCGGTATTTTAACACACTGAAAAATGAAGAGATTAATCTGCATGAATATCGTGACGAAGAGTCTCTCTACCGCGCTGTTGAGCATTTCGCTTATACTACGTATAGTCACGTGCGCCCACATTTTTTTAACGATTATCTTACGCCGTTTCAGGCGAGATTCTCATTGTGAGTTTATGCGACACTAGCGTTACAATTTTGCTTGACCACGACATGGAAACGGAAAATATCTTGTCCAGCTCATGGGACGAGTGTACCTATGGGAAGACGGTCTGCTTACCGAGCTGATGCGTGGATGTTATAACTTCCGTCTGCGCAGGATGAGCAATCTCAATAAATGGAAGAAGGCAGGAGGTCTTTGATTATGGATCAGATTTTGACGATACGTTTGTATGCGGCGGGCATCGGCATCGTTGTCGGGGAGTTCCTCGGCAGCTTCGACGATCTGCTCTATGCCCTCGTCGCTTTTGTGGCAACGGATTACATCACAGGAGTCCTGCATGCGATTGTGGAGAAGAAGCTGTCCAGCGCGATAGGCTTCAAGGGAATCTGCAAGAAAGTCTGCATCTTCACCCTTGTCGGCGTGGTAAACGTACTGGATACGCACATCATCGGTAGCGGCTGCGTCCTGCGCTCCGCCGTAATCTTCTTCTACATATCGAATGAAGGAATCTCCATCATCGAGAATGCAGCGCGGATGGAGCTTCCCATTCCGCAGAAATTGCAGGAGGTCATGACACGCCTTCAGAACAAGTGAATACGGATGCAGATTCTGCCCGTGGATGAAATTTCTCCACGGGCAATATTTTTTGTCCAAAAACCATGAAGTTCTGTCTCTGCCGTGGCTCTTTTACAGAGGTGATTTTATGGCAGAGGGAAGATCCGCTGAAAATCGTGGCTTCTCTCCTTTCATTGGTAGAGGGGAGAGAAGATCGTGACAGACGAACAAAAAGCAAAAATCAAAGACCTCCGGATGAAAGGCGAGGGCTACAAGAAAATCGCGCAGGAAATGGGGCTATCCGAAAACACCGTGAAGTCTTTTTGCCGCAGATCGGCGATAGCGAGGCAGGAGACAGCTGTGCCCATAAAGCCTGAATCGGCTTGTGAATGCTGCGGCAAGAAGGTGGAGCAAGTCCCCGGAAGAAAAAAGCGGCGGTTCTGCAGTGATGCCTGTCGGCAGAAATGGTGGAACAGTCATCTTCATCTTGTGCAACGGAAGGCTGTCTATCGGCTGACGTGCCGTCATTGCGGCAGGGGGTTCGAGATTTACGGCAACAGCCGCAGGAAATACTGCTCTCATGCGTGCTACATCGCCGAGCGGTTTGGTGGATGCAAGAGTGCCCGCACTGAGTCATTCTTGCCCGTCAGAGGTGATCGCTCATGACGAAGGAGCAGTTTCATAACGAGAAAATGTACCAAGCCACTATGGACATGGTGCGCCGTATGCACTCCGATGGGCTGATCTCCCTGGAGGAGTATGAACGTGTGGAGCGTATCTTCCTCGAAAAATATAAGCCGCTGATCGGCACGGTATATGCGGGAATGGCGTTGACTCCTTGCCCAAGTTGAGGGATATATGGTGAGGGGTGATACAAATGAAGATTACGCGCATAGAGCCGACTGTGGCGACACTTACGCCCAAAAAGAAAGTGGCGGCCTACGCCCGTGTTTCCATGGAATCCGACCGACTGAATCATTCACTCTCGGCACAGGTCAGCTACTACAGCGATCTCATTCAGAACAATCCCGCGTGGATTTATGTCGGGGTGTACGCCGACAGCGGTATCTCCGGCGGCGACATCCGGCGCAGGGCAGAATTCAAGCGTCTGGTCGAGGATTGTGATGCCGGGAAGATCGACATCATTCTGTGCAAGAGTATTTCAAGATTTGCCAGAAATACGGTAGACCTATTGGAAACGGTGCGCCATCTGAAATCCCTCGGCATCGACGTTTGGTTCGAGAAGGAGAACATCAAGTCACTCTCGGCAGACGGGGAACTCATGCTTGGAATCTTGGCGGGCTTCGCCGAGGAGGAGAGCCGCAGCCAGTCCGACAATGCCAAGTGGTCGATTCAGAAGAAATTCGAGCGTGGAGAGCAATGGCACACGGCAGCTTACGGCTACCGATGGGACGGAAAATCCTTCGTCATCTGCGAGGAAGAGGCAAAAGCCATACGGGTGATCTACGAGAATTTCCTGAGGGACGTACCCCTTCGGCAGACCTCCCGCTGGCTTGCGGAACACGGCTACGCCTGCTCCATGTTCTTTATCCGCTACGTCCTGCAGAACATGGTCTATGCCGGGGACGTTCTCCTGCAACGCTACATCACGGAAAATCCTCGGACGCACAGAATCATCGAGAACAAGGGACAGCTGCCGCGTTACTACATTACGGACAATCATCCTGCCATCATCGACCGGGAGACGTTCGAGAAGGTGCAGGAGAAAATCAGGGCGAGCTACGAGTTCAATCCGGCGGCGCATCGCATCGTAAAGCCCAGCTGCTTCTCGGCAAAAATCATCTGCGGCAGATGCGGTGCACATTTCGTCAAAGGAGTGACCAGAACCAACGGGTATGACGGCTTGCAGGAGCATTGGTTTTGTTACGACAAAATCCGCAAGCGGGCGTGCAAAGCGAGAAATATCCGTGGCTATCGGCTGCGGGAATCTTCCTGCGAGGTGTTGGGCTTATCCGAATTTGACGAGGATGTGTTTGCCAAGACCGTGGAGAAGATTCTCACCACCGATACGGACGTATTGGAGTTCCACTTCTATGACGGCACGATCAGGACGGCGAAAATCCACTACTTCGATCAAGCGGAAAAGAAGCACGCCGACCCGCATAAAAAGCCCTTCGGCTACCAATGGTCGAGGGAGCGAGGCTATGTGCTTGTTTCCAAAGAGGCCGAGGCGGTTCGGCTGATCTTCCAATACTATCTCGAAGGCTTACAAATTACCGACATCTCACGGAAACTGGAAGCTGGCGGCTATGGCAGTGTTCGCGGGAAAATATCGCGCAAGCTGATTGCCTACACGCTGGACAGCGACTTCTATCTCGGTGTTCGCCGAATCAAGGCGCAGTTCTCCGAGAGTGGGCAGGAGGAAATTATCGAGAACGACCATGAGCCGCTAGTGACGCAGGAGATATTCGATGCTGTTCAAATGCGGCGGCAAGCTGAATACAGACGATGGAAAGGACGTGAGCGCGATGCGGAATGTGACGGTCATCCCCGCCAGCATCCATAGATTTTCGGAAGTGCCGCTGGCGAGTGCAGAAAAGCGAAAAGTGGCTGCTTATGCACGAGTCTCTACGGACAACGAAGATCAGAAAACCTCCTATGCCGCCCAAGTGGACTATTACACCAATTACATCAAGAGTCGCTCGGATTGGGAGTTCGCCGGGATGTATTCGGATGAAGGTGTAACGGGAACCTCCATGAAAAAGCGTGAGGGATTTACCCGTATGGTGCAGGACGCTCTGGATGACAAGATTCAGCTGATTGTTACAAAGTCAGTGTCGAGGTTCGCGAGAAACACCGTTGATTCGCTTACGACCATACGAAAACTCAAGGAGCACGGTGTAGAGGTCTATTTTGAAAAAGAGTCCATTTGGACATTTCAGGCGCGTGGAGAAATCCTCTTGACCATCCTCAGCAGCTTATCGCAGGAGGAAGCACGCTCCATCTCCGAGAACGTCACATGGGGACTCAGGAAAAAGTTCGCCGACGGCAAGTTCTCTGTGGGCTACTCTCACTTTCTCGGCTACGATAAGGGCGAGGACGGCAATCTCGCCATCAACGAGGAACAGGCGAAGATCGTGCGACTTATCTTCCGACTTTTTATTGAGGGAATGACGGCGGGCAGAATCGCCAAGGAACTGACCGCACGGCATATCTTGACGGTCACGGGCAAGGAGAAGTGGAATGCCAAGACCATCCGGGGCATCCTCAGCAACGAGAAATACACAGGCTGCGCGAGAATCCAGAAGACCTTCACGCCGGACTTCCTCACCAAGAAAGTCGTCAAGAACTGCGGACAAGTGCCAAGCTACTTCGTGGAACAGAGCCATCCTGCCATCATCGACCCCGCCGTGTTCGAAATGGTGCAGCGGGAGATGGAGCGGCGCACACGGGAAGGCGGGAGATACAGCGGCGTGAGTATTTTCTCGGGGAAGATTCGGTGCGGCGAATGCGGCGGCTATTTCGGTTCTAAGGTTTGGCACTCCACAGATAAGTACAGACGCACTATTTACCGCTGCAACAACAAGTATAACGGGCAGAAATGCCAAACGCCCCATGTGACGGAGGAGGAAATCAAGGAAGCCTTCGTCACGGCATTCAATCGACTGGTAACGGAGCGGGAGGAGATTATCGCAAATGCACGGCTCGTCAGGCAGACACTTTGCGATACGACAGCCCTCACAGAGGAGAGAGGCAAGCTGCAGCAGGAACTGGCGGTGTTGGTGGAAATGACGGAGAAAACTGTCATGCAGAACGCCAGTATTGCCCAGAATCAGGAAGAGTATCAGCGGCACTACGAGGGGCTTGTGGCACGCTACGATGGTGCCAAGGCACGGCTTGACGAGGTGACGGAAGCGATCTCTGCCAAGGAAGCGCAGTCCGAGCGGTTGGCAGTGTTTATCAAGCGGCTCAAGACCCAGACCGAGCCTGTGGCAGTGTTCGACAGCCAGCTTTGGGCGAGCATGGTAGAGCGCGTGACCGTGGGCGTGGAGAAGGGGCTGATGGTGGTGTTTCGGGATGGGACGGAAGTGAGAGTGTAGAGATTTGGCGTAGCGGAAAGATTCGTGCTGCTTGTGAGATAAACGGGGAGCAGGTCAAGTTTGATGAAGATCTTGATCAATCACATTGTAGTCATGGAGGATGGAGCGGTGATTGCTGTCTTCGAGAGCGAGATTAAGATTACTGTTAGAAGATGAAGTTCTTGGGGCATAAAATAGAGATTCCGCTTGTCGTATTTGGCGTTTGAAATCTCTTCTTTACATAGTATTATTTGGCAGGAAAATCTCTACTTCGTGATTACAACGAAATCATCATTAAATTCTCTTGCTACATTTTTGAGGTGAATCTGAAATTCTCCATGAACTACCATAGTCGTTCTATTGGGAATTCGCGCCAACGGAGCAAGATAATCCTTTTTTAAATAAATGCTGCATATTTTTCCATTTTTTCATGATTTGAGAGGTTCTGTATCGATGGTTTTCACAGGTGTTTCGCACCATTAACTGCGGCAAAAGGTGTGTTTATAGATTCTCAAGAATTCGTATCTCGTTCGTCATGAGATATTTGTTTCGTGTCGGCTCGATGCAGCTGATGAGACGGTCATAGGCGATCTGCATGGCGATCTGTCCCTGACGGCGCGGGTGCTGATAGATGGCGGCGTCGATAATGCCGCTATGCATGGCACTGCGGATCGCGGGGATGATATCGAAGGTGACGACAGTGATATCATCGGAACGTCCTTTTTTGACGAGCGCCTGACAGACACCGTGTGCACCGCCCGAGGTGGCAATGAAGAAGGCGTTGATCTCAGGGTGCTCCTCAAGCATTTCGAGAGTGCTTTCATACGCCTTTATGTCGTCGTCAAAACTTACCGCCATCGCAGCGATCGTACAGTCCTTTTCTGCCGTAAGGCGTTCACGGAAGGCTTCGATGCGGTGCATATGTCCGAGCATACGGACACCGCTGTAGACCACGCCCGCGTGTATGGAATCCGTGCGAAGCTTACGCAGGAGTGCCGCAGCAGTGCGTCCTCCCGCAGCATAGTCACTGCCAACGTAGACGTGAGGAATATCGGACTCAAAGTCGTTATTGAGTGCGATGACAAAGATGTCGTTATGTATGCACTCATCGAGTGCCTCTATGACCTCCGGCTCGCTAATGGGGTTGATGATGATTGCCGCAGCACCCTCTGCTTGTAGGGCGGCGATGGCGGCGCACTGGTCGGCGGCGCTGTATCCCGTGAGAAGATGCCACTGCGCACGCAAGCCGAAGCGTTCGTAGTAGGAGGCAGCCTTGCGGAGGGCACGGATGACGGGGGCAAAGAACTGAATCTCGCTGGCTGAGATAATGATGCCGACGATAGGACTCTGTCGCTGGGAGACGAGGGCACGCGCCGCCGGATTCGGCTGATAGCCAAATTTCTCCATCGTTTGGAGGATGAGAGCGCGCTTCTCCTCCTTGACTTTGCCGCGCCCATTGATGACTCGATCGACGGTACCGCGTGATACACCGCAAATCTCTGCAATTTGTTTGATGGTAATCATGATATTGCCCCTCTCTACATATCTATTATACCGATTTTCTAACTTTTTACAAACAGTTTGTTTTGGGAAAATGTACTATTTATTGCTCGAGCACAAAATAATTTTAAATGATAAAAATGTTTATTTTGCTATTGACTATAAGATGTTTTTGTGCTATTTTAAAACAAAAGATGTGCTCGAGCACATTAGGTGAAGACAAGGAGGGCAATTATGGAAAACAATGCTGCAGTTGGAAAGAAAATCCCAAGCTCGTTTATCTACTTCTTTGGATCCTTCGGAGGGATTCTGTTCGGCTATGACATCGGGGTTATGACGGGGGCGCTGCCGTTTCTTCAAAACGACTGGAATCTCCGCGGGAACGCGAGCATTATTGGTTGGATTACTTCGTCCGTCATGCTGGGGGCAATCTTCGGCGGGGCACTTGCGGGTCAGCTCTCGGATCGGCTCGGCCGGCGCAAGATGATTCTCCTGTCCGCATTGATCTTTGTGGTCGGATCGGTTCTTTCGGGGATCGCACCGCATGATGGCTCGTATTATCTCATCGGCGTCCGCGTTCTCCTCGGTCTTGCTGTCGGCGCGGCATCGGCACTCGTACCTGCCTATATGTCGGAGATGGCACCCGCAAAGCTGCGCGGACGTCTGTCCGGCATCAACCAGACGATGATCGTCTCGGGGATGCTCCTCTCGTACATTGTGGACTATATGCTCAAGGATCTTCCGGAAACCTTTGCTTGGCGTCTCATGCTGGGACTCGCGGCAGTTCCCGCGATCATTCTCTTCCTCGGTGTCCTGCGTCTGCCGGAGTCTCCGCGCTTCCTCGTGCGCGGTGGGATGATTGATGAGGCACGGCGGGTGCTTGGATTCATCCGTCCGGATGATGAGGTCGAGGCGGAGCTTCAGCAGATTTGCAAGACGGCGAAGGAGGAATCTGCGGCAAGTGCAGAAAACTCGTGGAGCGTGTTCCTTCAGTCAAAATATCGCTATCTTGTCACAGCGGGTGTCGGTGTTGCTGCATTCCAGCAGTTCCAAGGGGCAAATGCCATTTTCTACTACATTCCGCTGATTGTGGAGAAGGCGACCGGTCAGACCGCAAGCTCACAGCTCATGTGGCCGATCATTCAGGGAGTTCTCCTCGTTCTCGGCTCGCTGATCTTCCTCGTCATTGCCGATCGGTTCAACCGCCGCACACTGCTGCGTATGGGCGGACTCATCATGGGACTTTCCTTCATCCTTCCGGCGATTCTCGATATGATCTTCCCGGACATGGATCCGATTATGATCGTCGTCTTCCTGTCGATCTATGTGCTGTTCTACGCATTTACATGGGCGCCGCTCACATGGGTGCTTGTTGGTGAGATTTTCCCGCTTGCCATTCGCGGACATGCGTCAGGACTGGCATCATCCTTCAACTGGATCGGCTCCTTCCTCGTGGGACTCATGTTCCCGATCATGACCGCTGCGTTCTCACAGGCTGCCGTCTTTGCCATCTTTGGTGTTGTCTGTCTCGTGGGTGTTCTTTTCGTCACGAAGTTCGTGCCTGAGACGCGGGGACGTACCCTAGAGGAGATTGAGGCACAGGGGGTTCGATAGTGCGTTTTGTATAGGAGGTTTCGGATATGGATTTCAAACAGAATGCTGCTGCGATCGAGAGCGGTGCGAGTATCTTGGGCATCGAGCTTGGCTCAACGCGGATCAAGGCAGTCCTCATTAACACGGACTTTGAGACAATTGCTTCCGGCAGCTATACGTGGGAAAACGAGCTGAAGGACGGGATCTGGACGTACGCGCTTGCCAAGGTCTGGACGGGAGTGCAGACCTGTTACGCACAGCTTGCCGCAGGTGTAGAGACGCGCTATCATGTGCCGCTCACGAAGATTGGCGCGATCGGAATCAGCGCGATGATGCACGGTTATCTTCCGTTTGACCGGGAGGGGAAGCAGCTTGCAGAGTTCCGTACATGGCGGAACAATATGACAGGCGCGGCGGCGGACATCCTCACGGAAAAGCTGCAGTTCAACATTCCGCAGCGTTGGAGCATTGCCCACCTCTATCAGGCACTCCTGAACGGGGAGGAACATGCCAAGGAGATCGACTTTATCACGACACTCGCAGGCTATGTGCACTGGCAGCTCTCGGGCGAGCAGGTACTCGGCATCGGCGACGCCTCGGGGATGTTTCCTGTCGATGAGGAAACGGGGACGTATGATGCGGATATGCTCGCCATGTTCTCGAACCTTCCCGAGGTCAAGGCGTGTCCGTGGAAAATTGAGGGAATCCTGCCGCGTGTCCTGCGTGCAGGGGAACCTGCAGGGCATCTCACAAGCGAAGGCGCCAACCTTCTCGATCCGAGCGGCAGACTCTCGGCAGGAGCCCTGATGGCACCGCCGGAGGGGGATGCCGGAACGGGAATGGTGAGTACGAATGCCGTGCGCAAGCGGACGGGCAATATCTCAGTTGGGACGTCGGCATTCTCGATGAACGTGCTGGAAGAACCCTTGCAGAATGTACATCGCGACATTGACATTGTGACAACGCCCGAAGGGGCACCCGTTGCGATGGTACACACAAATAACTGCTCGTCGGACATCAATGCGTGGATTGGACTGTTCCGCGATTTCGCTCAGTATCTCGGGCAGCAGGTCGCGCCCGATCAGCTCTATCATTTGCTCTTTGTCCACACGGCGAAGGCAGAGCCGGATGCGGGTGGACTCGTGAATTACAACTGCCTTTCCGGTGAGAATATTACAGCGGTGGAGCGTGGGCGCCCGCTCTTCCTGCGGACACCGCACAGCCGCATGAATCTGCCGAATTTCATGCTTGCTCAGCTCTATTCGGCATTTGCCCCGCTGAAGATTGGAATGGACATTCTCGTGCGTGAGGAGGGCATCCGTACAGAGGTCATGATCGCGCATGGCGGACTCTTCAAGACGCCGATCATCGCACAACAGGTTTTGGCAAATGCACTCAATATGCCGATCACACTGATGAATACGGCGAGCGAGGGCGGTGCGTGGGGCATGGCTGTTCTTGCATCCTTCGCTTTGCGTGGGGAAAAGCTGTCACTCGCGGATTTCCTCGATGAGCAGGTGTTCCAGCGGTCTGAGAGCACAACGCTGATGCCTGAACCGTTGGGGGTAGAGGGCTGTGAGAAATTTATTGCACGATACAAGACGGCGCTCTCTGTCGAGCAGGCAGCAGGCGTTTTGACGGACGAATAAAGGGGGGACATTTCATGCTGGAAGAACTCAAGCAGGAGGTCTACGAGGCGAATATGATGCTGCCGAAGCTCGGCATTGTCACATTTACATGGGGGAATGTTTCGGGGCTGGATCGTGACAAGGGGCTTTTCGTTATCAAGCCTTCGGGCGTGGAATATGAGAGGCTCCGTCCCGAGGATATGGTCGTCGTCGATCTGGACGGCAAGGTCGTCGAGGGCGCGATGAACCCATCGAGCGACACACTTACACATATGGTGCTCTATCGGGAGTTTTCGGGAATCAATGCCGTTGTTCATACGCATTCATCGTGGGCGGTCTCCTTTGCGCAGGCGGGGGTGGAGATCGATGCGATGGGGACGACCCACGCGGATAATTTCTACGGCACGATACCCGTGACAGAGGCGCTGACGCGCGAGGAGATCGAGAGCGCGTACGAGGAGAACACGGGGCGGATTATCGTTCGTACCTTTCGTGATCGTGGGATCGATCCCGTGGCGGTGCCCGCCGTGCTCGTCAAGCAGCACGGACCCTTTACATGGGGGGCGACAACGAAGAAGGCGGTCGAGAATGCAAAGGTGCTCGATCTCGTTGCCGAGATGAACTATCATGCGATGATGCTCACGCACGCGGATACGCGCGTCCCGCAGTATCTCTTGGATAAGCACTATCTCAGGAAGCACGGCGCAAACGCATACTATGGGCAGAAAGCCTGATCGCAGGCGGATACAGGAAAAGGAGAGAATATCATGCTGCAGGTAAAGAATTATGAGTTTTGGTTTGTTGCGGGCAGTCAGTTCCTCTATGGTGAGGAGCAGCTTGCAAACGTGGCACGCAATGCGCAGGATGTCGTCGACAAGCTCAACGCGAGCGGAAAGCTGCCGTACAAGGTTGTCTGCAAGGGGGTTATGACGACGCCGGACGGCATCACGCAGTTTATGAAGGACGTGAACTATCACGATGAGGTTGCAGGTGTCATTACGTGGATGCACACGTTCTCGCCTGCAAAGAACTGGATTCGCGGCACTGTTCTGCTGCAGAAGCCGCTCCTCCACCTCGCGACGCAGTATCTCAATGAGATTCCGTATGCGACGATTGACTTCGACTACATGAATCTGAACCAGAGTGCGCACGGCGACCGTGAGTATGGTTACCTGAATGCGCGTCTCGGCATCGACAACAAGATCGTCTATGGTTGGTGGGGCGATGCCGACGTGCAGAAGGAGATTGCGGACTGGCAGGATGTCGCAGTTGCCTACAATGAAAGCTTCCGCATCCGCGTCTGCCGCTTCGGCGACACGATGCGCGATGTCGCCGTTACGGAGGGCGACAAGGTGGAGGCACAGATCCGTCTTGGCTGGACGGTGGACTATTGGCCGATCGGCGAGCTGGTCGAGGTCATCGATGCGATCGATGAAACAGCGATTGATGCAGCGTATGCAAAACTGAAGGAAGACTATACGCTCGCGCCTCAAAACAATCCGGTTGAGAAGTTTGAGGAATCCGTCCGCTATCAGCTGCGTTGTTACCTCGGTCTGAAGGCATTCCTCGAGGACAAGGGGTACAACGCATTCTGTACGAATTTCCAGGATCTTCAGGGGCTGAAGCAGCTGCCGGGACTCGCTGTTCAGCTGCTGATGAAGGATGGGTATGGGTTCGGTGCGGAGGGAGACTGGAAGCACGCGGCACTCTCACGTCTCCTCAAGATTATGGCGCACAACGACCGTACGGTATTTATGGAGGACTATACGCTCGACCTGCGCAGGGGGCATGAGGCAATCCTCGGCGCGCATATGCTCGAGGTCGATCCGACGATTGCGAGTGACAAGCCGCGTGTCGAGGTACACCCGCTCGACATCGGCGGCAAGGACGATCCTGCACGGCTCGTATTCACCGGATCGGACGGCGAGGGCATCAACGTGACGATTGCGGATTTCCGCGACGGCTTCCGTCTCATCAGCTACCCCGTGGACTGCCGCAAGGCAGAGGCGGAAACGCCGCATCTGCCCGTGGCGAAGCAGCTCTGGACACCGAAGGTCGGGCTGAAAAACGGCTCGATTGCGTGGATCAAGGCGGGCGGCGGACATCACACCGTACTTTCCTTCCGCATTACGGAGGAGCAGATCCACGACCTTGCCGTCATGCTCGGCATCGATCTTGTTGAAATCTGCTGATATAGGAACTGCTGATAAAATAGCCCCTCAGATTGGCGTAGATTTTTCTGTTCGATTGAGGAAGCCAAACCAGACACATAGCCAAAGCTATGTGGAGGATCGAGGGCGAAAAGCGGGCAAAAAAGATGCGCTAAGATGGCGGGCTGAACTTATCAGTGCTTCCTATAGCCTTATGATCCATTCACATGTGGGATGCCATCATGAACAAGCTCTTCGAAAGCGTGAGAAGAACGCTTATTACGGTCAGGGGAAAACTTGAGGAATCAATGATAATTCACGGATAAATATGGATTGGCAAGGAGGAGTTTTATGACGCCAGCTGAACAGAAAGAGCTCCAGCTTTTCGCAGTAAAGGTGCGTGAGGGCATTTTACGCGGCACACATGCGGCAAAGAGTGGACATCCGGGCGGTTCTCTTTCTTCTACGGAGTATTTTACCTATCTTTACAACAAGGAAATTCGCATCGACCCGAAGAATCCGCATGATCCGAACCGTGACCGCTTCGTACTCTCCAAGGGGCATGTGGCGCCCGGTTTCTATGCAACGCTTGCCAACCGCGGATTCTTCCCTGTGGATGAGCTCCTGACACTTCGCCATATCGACTCTCGTCTGCAGGGGCATCCAAATATGAACCTCACGCCGGGCGTAGATATGTCCACTGGCTCGCTCGGTCAGGGAATATCAACGGCGGCAGGTATGGCAAAGGGCGCAAAATATCTCGGGAAGGACATCAATGTCTACACCCTCCTTGGGGACGGTGAACTTGCCGAGGGTCAGGTATGGGAAGCAACGATGTTTGCCGCACACTATCAGCTCGATAATCTCTGCATTGCGGTCGATGTCAATGGACTTCAGATTGACGGCGCAACAGCGGATGTCATGAATACGGCGCCGCTTGATGCGAAGTTTGCGGCATTTGGCTGTGCCGTTATCTCGATTGACGGACATGACTTCGCGGCACTCGAAGGGGCATTCAAGGCATTCCATGCGAACAAGGGCACGGGCAAGCCGACCGTGATTCTGATGAAGACGGTCAAGGGCAAGGACATCTCCTACATGGAAAACAAGGCCGGCTGGCACGGTAAGGCACCCAATGATGACGAACTCGCGCAGGGGCTTTCGGAACTTGCTGCGATTCGTAAGACGATTGAGGAGGCATGAGCATGGCAGACGTAAAGAAAATTGCAACGCGTGACAGCTATGGAAATGCCCTTGCGGAACTGGGGAAAACGCACGAGAACATCGTCGTTCTGGATGCCGATCTTGCGGGTGCTACGAAGAGCGGAATCTTTAAGAAAGCGTTCCCGGAGCGCCATTTCAACTGTGGTATTGCGGAATCCAATATGGTCGGTGTCGGCGCGGGGCTCTCGACGATGGGGCTTGTTCCCTTTATCTCAACCTTTGCCATGTTTGCAGCGGGACGTGCCTATGAACAGGTGCGCAATACCATCGGCTATCCGCATCTGAACGTCAAGATCTGTGCGACGCACGGCGGCATCTCCGTCGGTGAGGATGGAGCGTCTCATCAGTGCTGTGAGGATTTTGCCCTCATGCGTACGATTCCCGGCATGACAGTCATGTGCCCTTCGGATGATGTGGAAGCACGCAAGATGGTGTATGCTGCCTATGAGATGGAGGGACCTGTATACATCCGCTTCGGTCGTGCGGCGACGCCGGTCTATCATGACGAGGCTTTCTCGTTCACCATCGGCAAGGGAGAAATCCTGCAGGATGGGACCGATATTGCCGTCATCGCTACGGGGATTCTCGTCCCAGAGGCCATTGAGGCAGGAAAACGCCTTGCCGCTGAGGGCATTCATGCACGGGTGATCAACATGGCAACGATCAAGCCGCTCGATGAGGAGCTTGTGATTCGTGCGGCGAAAGAGTGCGGCAGGATCGTCACCGTTGAGGAGCATAATATCATCGGCGGGCTTGGCGAGGCGGTTGCCGGTGTCACGGCAGAGTATGCACCCGTTCCCGTCCATCGCATCGGCGTGCGGGATGCGTTCGGGCACTCAGGTTCTGCGGCGGAGCTGCTGAAGCAGTTCGGGCTGACCGCAGAGCACATCGCAGCACAGACGAAGGACTTCGTCCAAAAATGAGGGGTTTACTGATATAATTATCGCCTTGGCGCGTGTTTTCTGCCTGTTCTTTACCTGTAAACCGGAGCAGAAAATCTGTTGCCCGTTGTGACGAAGTCTTTCATTTGTCGTTGCTGCTGTGAAACTTACATACAAGAGATTCCATTCGTTAGATTCGACGATTGGAGTCTCTTTTTCGTTTGTAAAGCTCGGTGGTGCGACGCCCCTCGAAATCGGTGGACGAACTATTGACGTGGGTGCGTGTGTTTGGCACTGGCACATATAAGTTCCCACGAGCAATTTTATATTTTGTGTCCAGTTTTGCTCACAGGGGTGTGCAAAATTTCGATTGAGGGGGTGCGAATGCACCCCCTTTCGCTATGCCGAGAAGCCGCATAAATCAAGGGTTCTCGGCGCATACTCGCTTAACGATAGGCAGGGGGGTGCAAGGGGGTGCATCGTTAATCGGGTATAGGGGGTGCATCGTTAGATTGTATCAAAATTAGGGGTAAGACGGAACTCCTTATCACGATTATGTCGAGCCTCGCTCAGGAGGAAAGTCGCAGCATCTCGGAGAACACCACATGGGGCAAGCGCAAGCAGTTCGCCGAGGGCAAGACCAGTGTGGGCTACAGTGCATTCCTCGGCTATGACAAGGACTTCAAAATTAACGAAGAACAGGCAAAAATCGTAAGGCTCATCTACAAGCTATTCGTCGGCGGACGCTCCTTCTATGCCATCACCAAGGAGTTGGAGAAGCGCGGCATCAAATCTCCGTCGGGTAAGGATAAGTGGTACATCTCCACAGTACGGTCGATTCTCACGAATGAGAAGTATCGCGGTGATGCCCTGATCCAGAAAGAGTATACGGCAGACTTCTTGGATAAGATGCGACGTAAGAACACGGGCGAGATTCCGCAATACTATGTGGAGGAGCACCACGAGGCGATTATTCCGCCGGACTTGTTTGATTTTGTCCAGTCGGAGATAAAGCGTAGAGAGCAGAACGGGAAGCACAGCGGTGTGAGCATCTTCTCGAACAAAATCAAATGCGGCTGCTGCGGCGGTTACTACGGTGCGAAGGTCTGGCACTCGACCGACAAATACCGCAGAGTCATCTACCGCTGCAACAAGAAATATGCCCAAAAGGGAAAGCCCTGTAGCACAAGACATCTGATGGAGGAGGAAATCAAACAGATTTTCGTCAAGGGTCTGAACTCCTTGGTGGAAGTCAAAGAGAACGTAATCGCGGAACTCCGCTCTCTAATTGACAGCGTTTGCCAGATGGAGGAGCTGACGGAGGAACGGGATAAAGTAGAGCGGGAACTCCGTGTTTTGGCAGAACGGCTTGAAACACTGATTCGCGAAAACGCACGGGTGGCACAGGATCAGACGGCATATCTGAAACAGGAAAATGAGATTCGTGCGCTCTATATGGAAAAGCAGGGGCATCTGGCGAGGTCGGATGAGCAAATTGCCGCGAGGGAGAGCAAGAGAAACAACTTGGAGGGCATGATTCAAGCGGTATGTGGTATCGACGGGGAGCAGGTTGCGTTTGATGAGGAGCTATGGGGCGGGCTGCTCGATCACATTGAGGTCAAGAAGGACGGACAGATTGTTGTTGTTTTCAAGGGTGGGATTGAGAGCGGCGTTGATGGATGTAGAGGTTTGTTCTATTTAAGGAAATAAAGCGGATGAAGATTGGTACTCTATAGGGGGACATTGGCAGGGAAAAGATGCGCTGAGA